>Ga0137390_10001178_pt1 | contig 19266 bp, 11 predicted proteins | sample 15con2h24AmetaG_FD_104937 | JGI IMG/M metagenome (GOLD analysis project Ga0137390, IMG submission 104937) | Vadose zone soil microbial communities from Angelo Coast Range Reserve, California, USA - 15con2h2.4A metaG | ecosystem: Environmental > Terrestrial > Soil > Vadose zone > Saprolite... | reverse complement strand
GGCGCCGGTGCCCCCGGAAATCAGAATATTCATGCGCCCCTTCACCATGGACGCAAGCACCTCCAGCATGGCGTCGGTCAGTGTGTGATTCTCGATCATGTTGCGCGCGGTGATGGGATCACGCCCGAAGCGCCGGATCGAAAGCACCGGGCCATCCAGCGCCAACGGCGGAATGATTGCGTTGACACGCGATCCATCGGCCAGGCGCGCATCCACCATGGGCGAACTTTCATCCACACGGCGGCCTACCCGCGAGACGATGCGGTCGATAATCTGCATCAGATGCTGATCGTCCTTGAAACTCAGGCCGGTAATTTCCAGCTTGCCCGCGCGCTCGACGTAAACCTTGTTGTAGCGATTGACCAGGATGTCGGAGATGGTGGGGTCTTTCAGCAGTTGCTCGAGGGGGCCTAGTCCAAAGATTTCATCCAGGATTTCGCGCGACAGGCGCTCGCGTTCGGCAAAGCTGAGCGGGACCGCCTCGCTGTTAACGGTACTGCGGATGACTTGAAGCACTTCTTCGCGCGCGGCGGCGCTGGGCGTGCGTCCCAGTTTTTCCAGGTCCAGTCGGTCGAGGATCTTGCGGTGCAGGTCCGCTTTTACCTGCTGGTACTCGCTGCGTTCAAAAGCTTGAAGGTTTGCCATGTCCGGCCATTCCACAGTCCGCAACTAACTACTTACTTTGCCCCGCTGGTTTCGCAGTCCCGTCGAACTTGTCTTTGTCGAGAAACTCCTGCGGATTCTTCGGGCCCGCGGGCGGTTGGGAACTCGGCGAAACCCGGTGCACCGTGCACAGAACCATCAGCTCCGAATTGTTCTTCTGCAGGTTCTTGCTTTTGAAGAAATTGCCAAGAATTGGAATGTCGCCCAAGCCCGGCAACTTGCTGGTAATGTTGGTCACGCGGTTGTCCATGAGACCCGCGATCACGAAACTTTGCCCATCCTGTAACTCAAATTCGGTCGAAGCGCGACGCGTGCTCAATGCCGGGATGGTAAACCCTGAAATGGTTAGGGCGTTGGAGAAATCCAGCTGACTAACTTCGGGCACCACCTGAAGATGAATGTTGCCGTTTGGCATAATCACCGGGGTGAATTTCAGCTTTACGCCAAACTCGCGAAACTGAATCGTGACCGCGGTAAAGCCCTGACCGGGCTGAACGATGGGAAAGGGAAATTCGCCGCCTGCTAGAAAACTGGCTTCCTTGCCATTGACGGCGATCAGGTTAGGTTCCGCCAGAATCTGCAACAGGTTTTTCTGTTGCAGAGCTTTGATGAGGGCACCGATCGGAACGTCGGTGCGCGTAATGAACAAGTTGAGAAAGTCCGTGATGTTGGCGGTAGGAATGGTAGGAGTGACCGTGGTGACGTTGACTCCATTAGTCCCGACCGATTGCGTTACTGTGGCCGCAGGACGAGTAACTGTAACTTGGCCAAACTGTCCTGTCTGGGACGCCCCAATCGTGTTCCCTTGCCCGAGATCGAATAAGTTCACTCCCAATTGCGTCACCGCCGCGCGATCCACTTCCGCAAACTTGACTTCGAGCATGACCTCTTGCGCGCCGACTGGGCCAAAATTCAGAACGTTGATCACGTTCTTGGAATACGCCGCCGCCACCAGGCCCGCGTGTTTCGCCACATCCTCGGTGGTGACGTAGCCGGAGAGCACGATGGCCGAGCGCGAAGGGGAGACGTCAATCTGCTCGTCCGGGAATATTCGCTTCATCTCTTCAGCCGCGGCGGTGATGTCCACATCAACTCGCAGATCGAAGCTGCGGGAACGCTCAAACTCGTCCCATATCAGAAGGGAAACTTCGCCCGGAGACCGTCCGTGAACCAGGACCTGCGTGGCGGTGACAACTAAAGCATCGGCGATTTCAGGATCGGTAACCGAGACCCGCTTCAGGCGGTCGGTGGTGTTGATTAGCAGAGACTTTCCAACCATGACTCGCAATGGAGCCGGCCCCTCTGACGGAGCAGGCGCCTGCGATTGCGGGGTCGCGGGCTGGGCTGGCTGCTGACCAAGACAAATCGCAGAAAGCAGCAGCAGAGCTGATGTCAGGGTTTGGAGCTTCTTCAGAATCGGGAGTCGCTTGCTCATTCTTGAGGCCTGGGTTTGAATCGTTTGTCGCCTGTACTACTCATCCACCTTGGTCACATCGCGTTTATCGCCCTTGATCACCTCGACCGTGGGAGCAGGCGTCGGCGCCCGGGTTACGGTCACCGGTTTGACCTTGGGGTGTACCACAACCGGCGCCGGCATTCCCGTCTTCTCATAGAGGGAGTGCATGCCAATGGCGGCGACGTCGCTCTGGCTGGTATCCATCGGATTCCGCAGCGCCAGTTGGATGCGGCCTTGGGCGACCGCCAGGGCCAATTTTTGCGCATCGTCGGGAGAAACCGCGAGGGTGATGATCGGCGCGTTCTGCTGCGACTCACCGCGCACAACGCTTCGATCCAAGTTCATCCCGTTCGCCAGCACGGCGACATTCTTTAGCACAGTGATGGTTTGCGGTTCGCCGGAGCCGCCCGGATTTCCGGTCATCAGCACGTCAACCCGGGTGCCCGGCTGCACAAAGCCGCCGACCGAGCTGATGTCGCTGACTCGCACCGAGACTGCCCGCATGCCTTGCGGAATCGTGGACGGCAGCCCGGAGCCGGAGTTCTCTCCCGCCAGTTTGAGCGGAAGAATGAATTCGCCCTGCGCTATTGAGAGCACGACGCCGCGGCCCACAACGCTTTTCGTGCGATGGAAGATTCCCTGGGGGATCGCGTCGGATGGGAATCGAACGATGCGGACGTCTTTGTCCTGGATTCGGGCTCCCACGGCCAAATCGGCAGTGGCGACGACCACGTCCTGCAGGTCTCCCTGGGTGCCCCCCGCGCGTTGCTGCAAGGTGCGGTAGGCGAAGAGGCTGGCAATAGCTCCCAGAACCAGAGCCAGTACCCCAATAAACATCAGTCGCGTACGATTCATCTACCGCTCCACAGAATCAAAGGCGTGCGCCCTGCAGGCGGCACCCTGGCGTTCGCGCAGAAACCACGTCAGTCTGGCAACTGTCTTCGTTTCAGTACAAATTCGCTCACTCAAGCAATGGGAGAGGTGCTTTGAAGTGCTGACAATGATACCCCGCCCGAGGCCAGAATTGGACGATTATTTATCATCCGGGGGACAGCCGAGGTTTTATGGCCTGTTAAAGTGCTATTGCTCTTGATAAGGTTCTCCCGTGCTTAGTTCAAGATACGCGCTTTTTATTCGAGTTCTGCTTGCGACCGGACTGGCCCTGAACGGGTCCATGGCCTGGAAAGATCGGGACTTGGTCCGCAAGGGTTATCCCGACTTCACCATCTTCTACTCAGCCGGGAAGATGGTACGGGGCGGGATGGCCAGCAGCCTATACGACGAGCGTGCCGAATTCCAGACGCAGCGCGAGTTTGCTCCCGACGTGAGCATTCGCCATGGCGCGCTGCCCTACAACCATCCACCGTTTGAAGCACTGTTGTTTGTTCCATTCACTTTTCTTCCCTATTTGCAGGCCTACCTCGCGTGGAATGCAGTGAACCTAGGGTTGCTGGGTTTGGCGTTGCTGCTCCTGCGCTCCCACATTCCCTTATTGCAGACCAGGCCGTTGTCGGTCTGGCTTTTGTGCGCAGTCGCGTTTTTCCCGATTTTTATTTGCTTGCTGCAAGGCCAGGACATGCTTCTGTTCCTTTTTCTCCTGGCACTGGTTTATGTTTCTCTAAAAGAGGGCGCGGATTTTTTGGCGGGATGTTGGCTGGGGGTGGGAATTTTCCGTCCCCAAGTGGTCTTGCCCCTGGCGATTGTTCTGCTGTTCAGCCGAAGGCTGAAGACGGTGTTAGGTGTTGCCTGTTCCGCCCTGGCGCTGGTGGCGATTTCGATTGCAGTAGTCGGCTGGCATGGATTCCTGGATTACCCGGGATATGTCTGGAGGCTCGAACAGGTCATGGGACGCGGCGCCATCGTCCCGGACGACATGCCGAATCTACGCGGCTTCTTTGCCATTTTCTTTCGCGACGGCCACTCTCTGGCCCTGGCGTTCGGCGCGGCTGGATCAGTTTTTTTGCTGATTCTGGCAATTTGGCTTTTTCGCTCGGCACAGCGGGCAGGCAATCTTGAGCGGGGATTCTCAGTCGCGGTGCTGGTCTCGGTTCTGGTTAGCTATCACGCCTTCATCTACGATCTAGGCTTGCTGCTCTTGCCGGTATTGGTTTTGTTTGATACGGAAAATTGGACACGTGGACGGCGCTGGGAATCAGTGATTCCAGTTGCCGCGCTCTTCTTTACTCCGCTGTTGATGTTCTTGTGGCTTGGGCTTAGCCATCTGAATTTTCTGACTCCTCTACTGTTTCTCTGGTTGTGGGGCATGGCGCGAGAAATTTCACGATTGAAAGGCGGAGGGCGCAACTCGGTTCCGGTCGTGGCTTCCACGGCGTCACCAGCATGAGACGCTCTCTAGTCGTACTGACGACATCCATCCTCCTTTGCGCGGGCATGTGGCAGTACGTGAGCCACGTCCTCGTGCCGCGGCAGAAAGAGTACGCCGCCAGCCACAACATTCCCCGAGGGAATCTCTCCGATCTGTATCCCCGGTGGCTGGGGTCGCGCGAACTTCTTCTGCACCAGCGGGACCCTTACAGTCCGGAAGTCACCCAGGAGATCCAGTCTGGATACTACGGCCGGCCTCTTAATCCTGCGCGGCCAAACGATCCGCACGACCAGCAGGCTTTCGCCTATCCCGTGTACGTCGCGTTTCTGCTTGCGCCAACCGTCAAGGTGCCATTTGCCACAGTGCAAGAGGTTTTTCGCTGGCTCGTGGCTGGGCTGACCGCCTTGAGTGTGGTTCTTTGGCTGCGAGGGGTGCGATGGCGGCCGTCCTGGGCCAGAGGGGCGATCATGATCCTCCTCACACTGGCAACTTTTCCAGCAGTTCAGGGAATCCGCTTGCAGCAATTAAGCCTGTTAGTCGCAGCTCTGATGGCGGGTTGCGTTTACTTTTTGGGCGCAAGTAAGCAGATCGTCGCCGGAATTCTGCTGGCGTTGGCCACTATCAAGCCTCAGCTTGCGCTCCCACTCGCAGCTTGGCTGGTGTTCTGGTCGTTGTCACGGCTCCAGTCACGCTGGAAACTGGCCGTTTCTTTTGCGATTGCATTGGTCGCGTTGATGGTCGGCGCAGAAATCCTGCTGCCCGGATGGATCCGCGAGTTCTGCGCTGCAGTCAGCGCCTACCGGAGCTACACCCAAGCCGGGTCAGTACTCGACCAGCTAGCGGGCCCAACAGCAGGCGCCGTGCTCGCGTTGGTGGTCGTGATCGCGGTGGTGGTCGTGATCGCGGTGGCCGCGGCTTCTTGGCGCGCCCGGACGAACCCAGCCGACACTGAGGATGATCTCTTCTCCTGGACGACATCGCTGGTTCTGGCGGCGACCGTTGTCGTGGTTCCCAGCACCGCGCCTTACAACCAGCTTCTGCTGCTGCCCGGAGCTTTCCTGATTGCCCGGACTTGGAACAATTCCCTGAAAGTCAGTGCTGCGTTTCGTGTTTTGCGCGCAATTTCCGCAGTTTGTGTGATCTGGCCGTGGATTTCGGCGACAGCTTTAGCGCTGGCATCATTCTTCACTCCAGCCGCGGAGCGATTCTGGCAAATTCCCCTCTGGACCAGTTTCCTGATCCCCATCCCGCTAGCCACCTGTCTGGGTCTGCAGGTTACCTGTCACGAACTCTGGCTTCCAAGAGTGACAACCGCCCACTGACAACTGATTTTTCATGCTATCCTGCGCTCAACTCTGCTTTCCGGGATCGTGCGTGCTCCTCGAACTGCGTCTGGAAAATTACGCTGTCATAGACCATCTGGCAGTCGAGTTCGCGCCCGGACTGAATCTTCTGACCGGCGAAACCGGAGCCGGAAAATCCATCCTGATCGACGCCCTGGCTCTGTTGATGGGCGAGAAAGCGTCCCCGGAGGTCATACGCTTCGGCAGCGACCGGGCGGTGATCGCGGCCGTTTTTGAAGTTGACGGAGCCGCGGAGAAGCTGGTCGCCCGCATCCTCGAAAACAACGGAGTTGACTCCGACGAAACCAACCTGATTTTGCGCCGGGAAATCGCCGCCAAGGGCCGCGTCTTCATCAACAATCAACCCGCCACCGTCGCCGTGCTTAAGCAGCTTGCGCCGCATCTCGCCGGTATCCACGCGCAGAATGAGTCCCTGGTTTCGTTCGACGCCGGAGTACGGCTGGAACTTCTCGACAACTACGCCAACACGCAGCTCGGGCCAGTGAGCGAAGCGTTCGAGAAATGGAAACAGATCAAGGCCCGCATTGCCGAACTCGAGCAGGGTGAACACGACCGCCTCAAATTAGTTGACTTGTGGGCGTTTCAGAAGCGCGAAATCGAGGATGCGAAACTCCAGCCGGGAGAAGATGAGCGCCTCAAAACTCAAAAGCGAGTGCTCGCCAATGCCGAAAAGATTTACAACTCGGCAATGCACGCCTTCGACCTGCTTTATGAGGGGACAGCGTCAACGTCAACTTCTCTGCGCGCCGCTCAAAAACATTTGGAAGAACTTATCCGGTATGAGCCAAAGTTCCAGGAAGCACTGGCCTCGCTCGAGACCGCGCGCATCAGCGTTGAGGACGTGGGCGCCAGTCTGCGCGACTACGCCGGCAGCATCGAAGCTTCACCAGAGCGTCTGGCCGAGATTGAAGACCGGCTGGCGCTGCTCGACCGGCTTAAGCACAAGTACGGGCCAGGCTTGGAGGAGGTCGTGAACCTGGGCGCAGAAGTCACGCGAAAGCTTTCAGAAATTGAGAACAAAGATGAAATTCTGCGCCATCTTCACAACCAACTGGCCACTGCCGCGGAGACCTACCTGCAAGCAGCGCGCACGATTTCCAAAAAACGTTATGAGGCGGCGAAGAAGCTGGAGAAGATCGTCGAAGCTGAAATAAATGGGCTGGCCATGAAATCGCAATTCCGCATCGAACTCAACGGTGCGGATGCGGAAAATGACTGGACTGACGCCGGATTCGATCAGGTCGAGTACATGATTTCTACCAACCCCGGCGAGCCAACGCATCCTCTAGATCAGATTGCGTCGGGTGGGGAACTTTCTCGCGTCATGTTGGCGCTGAAAGCCAGCGTCGAAGCAGGCACCTCACACAAGAGAAGCACTGGCGCCCAGCGCACCCTGGTATTCGATGAAATTGACACTGGAATCGGCGGCCGCGCTGCCGAGGCAGTTGGGAAAAAACTGAAATCTCTCTCCCGCTCGAGCCAGGTTCTTTGCGTGACCCATCTGCCGCAAATCGCGACTTTCGCTGACCATCATTACCTGATCGAAAAGAGAAAAGCCGGCGATCGCACGCGAACCACTGTCCGCGAGATTACTGGGGACGAGCGCACCGAAGAAATCGCGCGGATGTTAAGCGGCGCGAAGGTAAGCGAAACGTCGCTGAAACACGCCGAGCAGATGCTGAAAGCGAACGCGTAGGGAATGAGTAATTGCGTATTTTGGTAATTGTGTAATCTGAAATACAGTCGCTGACAAGGGCGCTGGCGGACTCTTAATTACTCAATTACCAAATTACAAAATTACGCAATTACTAAATCCCCCAATTACTCACTTGCCTCATCCTGATCAAATCGTCGAAGTCGGCGGCAGGCGTCTGAAACTGACGAACCTGGAAAAGGTCCTCTATCCCGCGACCGGATTCACCAAAGGCCAGGTGATTGACTACTACGCGCGCATTGCGCCGGTGCTGGTGCCGCATCTCGCAGGGAAGCCTCTGACTTTGAAACGCTATCCCAGCGGCGTTGATCAGGGATTCTTCTTCGAGAAGAACGCCACCAAACACCGGCCAGAGTGGGTGAAGACTGCGCCCATCTGGAGCGAAGGCAATCAGCGCGAGATCAGCTACATCCTCGCCAACGATCTGGCGACGATGGTTTGGCTGGCAAACCTGGCGGCGATCGAGTTGCATCCCTCACTTTCGCTCGCGGAAGACATTGCCTGTCCGCGGACAATGGTTTTCGATCTCGACCCCGGCCCGCCCGCAAACATCGTTCAGTGCTGCCAGGTGGGACTGTGGTTGCGCGCGATTTTCGAACATTTCAAACTGGAGAGTTTTCCCAAGACCTCAGGTTCCAAGGGCCTGCAGATTTACGTTCCGCTCAACACGAAGACCAGCTACGACGAAACCAAGCCTTTCGCCCACGCCTTGGCGCGCCTGCTCGAAAACGAACACCGCGATCTCGTAGTTTCCGATATGAAGAAAGCCATCCGCACCGGCAAGGTGCTGGTGGATTGGAGCCAGAACGACGAACACAAGACCACAATCAGCGTCTATTCGCTGCGCGCCCGCGAGCGGCCCACAGTTTCAACTCCGGTAACTTGGGACGAGGTGGAACGCGCACTGAAGAAGAAAGACGTCAGCCTGCTGGTCTTCGAGGCGCACCAGGTTTTGCAGCGCGCAGAACAAATGGGAGACCTTTTCGCGCCAGTGCTCAAGCTGAAGCAAAAATTGCCGAAGTTGGCTGGAATCGGCGAAGGTCAAGAACACGCGATTGCTACAAGACTAGAAATCGTGGCGCACGCAAGCGGGGACGCTGACAGCAACAAAAGTGCCCGCCCGGCTGGCGGTGCGGTGAAGAAGACGTCGAAGCTTCAAAGTAACCGCACCAAGCCACGGAAGCCAAAGCGGTCCCCCGAGGCGGACAAGAAGCCCTGATAAAATTCCCTGTGTTCCTCTGTATCCACTGTGGTTAAACGGTTATGGCGCAACTCTACGTCGGAACTTCCGGATGGGCTTATCCAAGTTGGAAACCCGCCTTCTATCCCGAAAAACTCGCGCAGACGAAATTCTTGACATACTACTCCAGCCAGTTGAACACCGTGGAAGTGAACCTGACTTTCAGGCAACTGTTGAAAGAGAGCACGGCACAAAAATGGATTTCCCAAACCCCGGAAAATTTTCGCCTGGGAATCAAGGCGCACCAGGTGATCACGCATATCAAGCGCTTGAAGAGCACGGAAGACTTCCTACCGCGGTTTCTCAGCACCATTGAGCCGCTGGCGCGCGTCGGAAAACTTGGGCCCGTGCTCTTCCAGTTGCCCCCGAACATGAAAGCTGACCCGAAGCTGCTGGAAGATTTCATGGCTGCGATTCCGAAAGTCATCCAGACGGCATTCGAATTTCGCCACGAGTCCTGGTTTGGAGACGACATCTTCGCTCTGTTGAAGCAGCATAATCGTGCCTTGTGCATCGCTGAAAGCGAAGAACGCGCTACCCCAGACGTGGTGACCGCCGACTTTTGCTATTACCGCTATCGCAAGCCGGAGTATAGTCCGGACGAGCGCCAAGCTATGGTCAGCCGCATGCACGAGCATATTGCCTCCGGCCGCGACATATACGCGTACTTCAAACACGAAGAGACCCCGCAGGGCGCGCTCTATGCGGTCGAGTTGCTGAAGGAAGCCGGAAAAACCCTGGCCACGGATTAAATACGGAGCAAAAACATTAAGAAAGGTTTATCCGGGTAAATCCGCAAGATCCGCGGCCCGAATCTGGCTCGTCACTGCAAAGAGTGTCCGATAACGCGCATACTCGGTCTGTGCCTTCCGGAGCCAATTTCAGCATTGTTTCTGATTTCATCGACTATTTGAAAGTCGAGAAGGGCCTCGGCGCGCTCACAGTTTCCGCCTACACCATAGACATCAGCCAGTTTGCGGCGTTTCTCGATCGCAGTAAGCGCGCGCTGATGAATGCCCGCAGAGATGACGTCCGCGGCTTTCTCCAGCAGCTGTTTGCCAATTCCGTGGACGGGCGTTCTGTGGCGCGAAAGCTTTCGGCGCTGCGACATCTGTATCGGTTTCTTTTGCTCGACAAGCGCGTAGATCGTGATCCCACGTTGAATATTCCTACGCCGAAACAATGGAAGGTATTGCCCAAGTCCCTGGCGCGAGAGGAAGTAGAAACGATGCTCTTTGCAGATACCTCTCAGACTAGCAGCAAGAATTCCGAAGCACTTGCAATCCGAAATCGCGCCATGCTTGAAGCCTTCTACGCGGGAGCGCTGCGGGTCTCGGAGGTCACTTCGCTGAAGCTCGAGGACGTAAAGCTCGACATGGGTTACGTGCTGGTCCGCGGCAAGGGCGATAAAGAACGCATCGTTCCGGTGGGACGGAGCGCGCAAGAGGGGCTGACCCACTATCTCCGCGAAGCTCGGCCGCAATTGGCGGCAGGGAAGACCTCGCCCTTCCTGTTCATCGCGCGAGGAGCGAAGAAGCTTACCCGGCAGCGCGTCTGGCAGATGGTGGGAATCGCATCGTCGAGCGCCGGACGCCATGCCAGTCCGCACATGCTGCGGCACAGTTGCGCCACTCACATGGTAGAAAACGGCGCCGACCTGCGCACCGTGCAAACAATTCTCGGCCACGCCGACATCTCGACCACGCAGATTTATACCCACGTTGCGCTGGACCGCCTGAAGAGCGTGTACGCAAAACACCATCCCAGGGCGAAGACTAGATGAGAACACTCACCACGGAGACACGGAGAAAAGAGCGGGCCACGGACATACGCGGATTGACGCGGATCAAAACACAGAAACTTTTATCCGTGTGAATCCGTATAAATCTGTGGCCAAGATATCTTGTATTTGTTTTCTCTGTGCCTCCGTGTCTCTGTGGTGAAGAATTAATATGACGAACAACACCCAGGTCGACAAGGCGATCGACAAGTTCCTCCGGTCCCTTCGTGAGCGCAACGTTTCGCCGCACACCATCAAGGCGTACTCCGGCGATCTCGCTAGCTTTTCCGCCTGCATCGGCTCGCGGAGGTGGCGCGAGATTGATCACGTAACCATTCGCGGATTCCTCTCGCATCTTTACGAAAAAGGATTGGGCAAGACTTCCGTCGCGCGCGCGCTCGCCGGGGTACGTTCTCTCTATCGCTGGCTGGCGCAGGAGGGCGTGGTGGAACAGAACTCCGCCGCGCTGGTTTCGACTCCAAAGCTGGCTAAGAAGCTACCGCGCGTGCCCACCATGGAAGAAATGAACTCCGTGCTCGATGGCGCGATGCCCGAAATCGCGTCCTTTCCCGAGCGTGACCGCTTGATGCTCGAACTGCTCTACGGCTGTGGCATCCGCAATTCCGAACTCGTCGGCATCAATCTCGATGACGTTCGCGTGAGCGCCGAGGCGGTTCTGATTCGCGGAAAAGGGAAGAAGGAACGCTATGTTCCTTTCGGCACAGCTGTCACATCCGCGCTGGCCGCTTATCTGCCGGTGCGGCAGATGACCCTCGCTGAGTTCCGCAAGAACACACCCGCGCTCTTAATCAACCAGCGCGGCGGGCGCCTCACCACGCGCAGCGTCGGTCGGATCATCAAAAAAATTGCCGTCGCCAAGGGACTGTCGCCCGATGTCCACCCGCACACTCTGCGCCACGCCTTCGGCACCCACATGCTGGAAGAAGGTGCTGACCTGCGCGCCATCCAGGAGATGCTCGGCCACGAACGCCTCTCCACCACCCAGCGCTACACCCAGCTCTCGATGAAACACTTGCTGAGCGTGTACGACCAGACGCACCCGCGGGCGAAGTAGCTGTCAAGATCAGGTCTCAGCTATCAGCCGTCAGTTCTGCCAGACCACACTTGTTCATTTCCGCAGTGCCTCCCACATCTCCACCACTCGCGCCTTCAGCTCCGCGGTAAACTTCGCGTATGACTCTTCCGACGCCTGCGCCTCCGGTGGCGGCATCATCGGCTCGCCAATCTTGATCTTGATGGGAGCGAATCGCTGGAACGACTTTCCGCGCGGCCAGGCATCGTAGATTCCCTCAATCGCTATCGGAATAATTGGAACCTGAAGATGGATGGAAAGAATGGCTGCGCCTTTCTTGAAGGTCTTCGGGGTGCCGTCAATGCTGCGCTCGCCTTCGGGATACAGAACCAGCCCCAAACCCTGCCGCAGGCCGAAAGCGCCGGCACGCATGGCGGGGACAAGGTTGGCGTCGGGATCAACCACCACCGTCCGCATAAGCCGTGCTACTCGCAACATGAATCCGGTGCCGAAGATTTCGCTGGTGCCTACGGCGAACATCCGCGATATCAGCGGCAGCGGCAGCACCGCCAGCAAGATCAGCGGGTCAATGAAGCTCTGATGGTTCGAGCAAAGAAGGTATCCGCCCTGGCGCGGGATGTTTTCCACGCCCTCGACGTCGATGCGGGACCGAATGCGCCAGGCCAGCCTGATCAGGCGCGTGAACAAAAAAATGCCGCGGTCGGTAATTGGCCGGGATTTGGTTATAGCCAGCGCCGCCGGGTCTGTGGGATCTTCTCGGAGCACCGCGCTCCAGCCGGCGAATAGCTGCTTGGAAGCAGTCTTGCCGGAGGCAGCGCTCGTGAGTACCGCATCAAGCAACTCGCGGACCGTGTAAATACCATGAAGTTGCGACTCCTCAACGTCCCCTCCCAGTTCCTGCTCGACGGCGACCAGAAGCTCGACCCGTCGCATGGAATCAAGGCCAAGATCGAGTTCGAGGTTGTCAGCGGGACGAATGTTCTCAGGCGGATTGGGAGAAAACTCACGAATAACTTTCAGTGCGCGCTGAACGTTAGCTTGTTCCAGCCACAAAGTTTCTTCGGGCGTAAGCGGTCTTGCGGCCGCCAGCTCAGCTCCAGCGTCGTCTTGCTTTCCCGCGCGCACCCGCTTTTCAATTTCAAATCGCTTCAGCTTTCGAGTGGTTGTTCGCGGCAGGTCCTCCTGCCAGATTTCGTAACCGCTGATCCGCTTAGTGGACGCCAGCTTTGCCGACAGGCTCTCGACATCGAAGCGAATCACCTCTTTCGCATTTACAACCTTGCGTTGCCGCAAGACCTCGAAGTTGGGCACGATCACCGCATACAGCTTTTCCGAACCCGCAGTTCCTTCGATCCCCATCACGCAAATTTCCTTGACCACCGGAGATTGCAGGTAATAGGCTTCGATTTCTTCCGGATAAATGTTCTTCCCGTTGGCAAGGATGATCACGTCTTTCTTACGACCAGTGATGAACAAGTTGCCGCGCGGGTCGATGTAGCCGAGGTCTCCGGTGTAAAGCCAGCCGTCTTTCAGCACCTCGGCCGTGGCATCCGGACGGTTCCAGTATCCCTTCATCACAATCGGCCCGCGCATGATGATCTCGCCGCTTGCGGGCGAGCCGTCGTCTGAGGCTTGCGGATCGACGATCCTGGCTTCCACCCCCTTCAGCGGTTTGCCCACAGAACCAATTACGTTTTCATCTGGCGGATTGACGAACGCGCCGCCGCAAGTTTCCGTCAGTCCATATGCCTGCAGCACATCTATTCCCAGTGAATAAAAATCCCGCCCGATCTTAGGATCAAAGCGCGAGCCGCCGGTCACCAGCAGCCGCATGCGTTTGCCGAATAGATTGTGAATTTTGCCAAACAGAATGCGCCCCGGATTGAGTCCCATCCCGCGGCCCAACACGGTGATACGCCGCATCCAACCGAATGCAAACCGCGTGACCCTCCCTTTCTGTTGGACTTCTTTGAAAATGCGGTCGTGGATCAGATAGAAAAACTGCGGCACCACCGCAAACGCTGTGATATTTCTTTCCCGCAAGGCCCGCAATAACTCGGTCGTGTTGAGCGTGGAAAGATAAACCACGCGTGTGCCCGCGACCAATGGCAACAGTAGGTTCGCCATCTGCGAGAGCACATGGAACAACGGCAGCACTCCCAAAACCGCGTCTTCCGGCCCGATGTGCGCCCACGCAAACACCGCATCCGCTTCGCCCAGAAGGTTGGCGTGGCTGAGCATAACGCCCTTGGGATCGGCAGTAGTGCCGGAAGTATAGAGAAGGGAAGCAAGATCGTCCGGCTGACGAGGTACGGGGTGGAAGCCACTGGGGATGTCTGCGAAGATGGCGTCGAAGTCCGCCACGGCCTGTGTGGGGGCAGTCGCCCCCTCGGTTTTGTTCCTGGCCGCCCCCGCCTGTCCTTCTGGGTGAAGCCCAGATTCCGTCAGCACAATGGCAGTTTCCGACCCGGCCACACCTTCCTGCGCAACCTGCAGGTGTTTGGCGTCGCAGACAATCAGCGAAGTCCCGCTATCGCGCAGAAGCTTCGCGACCTGATCCGCATGATAAGCCGTGTCCAGCGGCACCGCCGCGCCCCCGGCAGCGATGATTCCCAGATACGCCGCCACCCACCGCGGATGATTGTCTGCGAGAATCGCAACTCGCGTGCCGGGCTGAATTCCGCGCGCCACCAGCCAGGCTGCAATGGATTCCGCCATGTGGCGCATTTCGGCGTAACTATTGTTCTCGATGCCTTCCGGCCCTTGAATTTCAACAGCGATGTTCTCCGGCCAGCGCTCAGCGCATTCGACAAAGCGGTCGTAGAAGGTGGGCATCAGTGGAGGAAATATACCTGAAAACCAGTCTTACCGGCGGGACTGCCGAGTTCCCCGCGCCAGATTTGGCTACCATTTTCTCTGCGTTCTTTGCGTCTCGCCGGTAACCGGGTCATCAGCGACTTACCCTTCCGCTCCGCATCTAATATGCTAGGCTCTAACATACTGGGTAATGTGTGCCCGCTGAAGGAAATCCCATTTGATTAATGTTTTATTAGGCAAGGTTTTTGGGACTAAGAACGAGCGCGAAGTTAAGCGCCTGATGCCGCGCGTGACGGCGATTAACGCGCTCGAGCCCGAGGTGCAGAAGCTCTCGGACGAACAATTGCGCGCCAAAACCGAAGAATTCCGCAAAAGAATCCAGGACCGGTTGTCACGGATTGCCGACGAGCCGGAGGCCGACCCCGACCGCATCAAGCAGCTTGAAGATGAGCGCCTGCGAGCCATCAACGAAGTGCTCGATGAAATTCTTGAAGAAGCTTTCGCGGTGGTGCGCGAGGCCGGACGCCGCGTACTCAACATGCGGCATTTCGATGTGCAGTTGATCGGAGGCATGGTCCTGCACAATGGCACGATTTCTGAAATGAAAACCGGCGAGGGCAAAACGCTGGTTGCGACGCTACCCGTTTATTTGAACGCGCTCCCCGGCCGTGGCGTACATGTGGTGACGGTCAACGACTATCTGGCCAAACGCGACTCGGAATGGATGGGACAGCTATACCGCTTTCTGGGGCTCAGCGTCGGCGTGATTGTCCATGACCTCGACGACCGGGAGCGCCGTGAGGCGTACGCCGCCGACGTTACTTACGGCACTAACAACGAGTTCGGCTTCGACTACCTGCGCGACAATATGAAGTTTGACCTCAAAGACTGCGTGCAGCGCGGGCACAACTTCGCCATTGTGGACGAAGTGGACTCCATCCTGATTGACGAAGCTCGTACTCCCCTGATCATTTCCGGCGCCAGTGAAGAATCCACCGACAAATACGCGCGGGTGAACCGCATCATTCCCAAGCTGGAAAAAGGTGAGTCAATCCCGGGCGCTCCGGGCGAACCGGAGCAGATGACTGGCGACTACGTAGTGGATGAAAAGCATCGCAATGCTACCGTCACCGACGAAGGTTGGGAGAAAGTCGAGCAGCTTCTGGGGATCGGCAACATTGCTGATCCGGAAAATTGGGACCTCAAGCATCACGTCGAGACCGCGGTCAAGGCGCATGCGATTTATCGCCGTGACGTGGACTACGTAATCAAAGACGGCGAAGTCATTATTGTGGACGAATTCACTGGACGCATGATGCCCGGACGCCGCTGGTCTGATGGCCTGCACCAGGCGGTTGAAGCCAAAGAAGGCGTGAAGATCGAGCGCGAGAATCAGACCCTCGCGACCATCACCTTCCAGAATTATTTCCGTATGTACAAGAAACTCGCCGGCATGACCGGTACCGCGGATACCGAAGCGACCGAATTCGGGAAGATTTACAAGCTCGACGTGATCGTCATCCCCACCAACAAGCAGCTTTTGCGAATTGAGAATCCCGACCTGGTTTACCGGACCGAAAAAGAAAAATACTTTGCTGCCGCGGATGAAATTCAAAAGCTGAATGACAGCGGGCAGCCAGTGCTGGTGGGCACAACTTCAATCGAGAAATCCGAGCGTCTGTCCGATCTGCTGAAGAAAAAGGGCCTTAAGCACGTCGTGCTCAATGCGAAGTATCACGAGAAGGAAGCCGAAATCGTTGCCCAGGCGGGCCGCAAGAGCATGGTCACCATCGCGACCAACATGGCCGGCCGCGGGACTGACATTCTGTTGGGCGGCAATCCTGAGTTCATGGCCAAACAGGAGTGCGTGAAGAAGGGGATTGCCCAGCAACTCCGCGTGGCGCAGGGCAAGATTCAGATCGAAGTGGACGAATCCAAGAGTACAGTCTGGTACTACGCCGGCAACGAATACGCGGTCCCGACCGACCAGTGGAACGAAGCCCTTGCCCGCTACAAACAGCAAACCGACAAAGAGCACGACGAAGTAACAGCGGCGGGCGGCTTGTTCATTCTCGGCACCGAACGCCACGAAGCCCGCCGCATTGACAATCAACTTCGCGGACGCGCGGGCCGTCAGGGCGACCCGGGCGCTTCCCGCTTTTATCTTTCTCTCGAAGATGACCTAATGCGCATCTTCGCCAAGGAGTGGGTCTCAAACCTGCTCCAGCGGCTGGGAATGGAAGAGGGCGTCCCGATTGAATCGCGATTGATCAGCCGCCGAATCGAGAAGGCCCAGCAGGCCGTCGAAGGCCAGCACTTCGAGGCCCGCAAACATCTGCTCGAATACGACGACGTGATGAACAAGCAGCGCGAGGCGGTTTACGGCTTGCGCCGCCAGTTGCTCGAAGGCGTGGACCAGAAGGATCTCATCCTCGAGGATTACGTCGCTGGAATTCTGGGAACGCTGTTGGAAGAGCATTGCCCGGTCAAGGTGCATCCTGCGGACTGGGACGTCAAAGGTCTGAAGGAGGCCATCTTCACTCGGTTCGGCGTGGATATTCTGGCCGAAGGCCTCAAGCCTGAAACCCTCAACCGGCAGGAACTGGGCGACGCGATCTTCGAACAGCTCAAAGCGCGCTATGACGCAAAAGAAAAGCTGATCGGTCCTGAGGCCATGCGCTACCACGAGCGCATGATCATGTTGAGCGTGCTCGACCAACAGTGGAAAGACCATCTGCTCAACATGGACCACCTGAAAGAGGGAATCGGTCTGCGCGGCTACGGGCAGAAGGATCCGCTGGTCGAGTACAAGCGCGAGTCCTTCGACATGTTCGAAGCCATGCTGCTGCGCTTCCAGGAAGACGCGACCCGCTATCTCTACCTGATGCAAGTGATCGGCCGCGGCGACACGGGCGGAGTCGTTCCCGGAGGCGGAGGCCCGCAGGATCAGGATCAAGGAGGCCCTGCTGGCGTTCCGGCGCTGCGCTCCGGTGGGGGAGCCGATGGCAACGGCAAGCGTCCTCCACAAGCGGTTGCAACCTCCATGGACGATCTGGAAGAAGCCTTCCAGCGCCGAAAGCGTCGCGAGCTCGATCAAGCCCGCATGGCTGGAGCCGGTGACCGCCAACCCGTGCAGCAAGTCGTTCGCGGCAGCGCGAAAGTCGGACGCAACGATCCTTGTCCTTGCGGGTCAGGGAAGAAGTACAAGAAGTGCTGCGGAGCGAACGCCTAGCCGTCAGCCCTCGGATGAGTTCCTAACATTACGATATTGCCGGGCATTTGGACGCCGATCCGCGCGAACCGGCGGCCTTAGCCGTTTGCCTGACCTGGAAATGTCAACCATCGCGTGCTGGGTGGCGTCTATTTTTTCAGCTCTGCATCCCAATTCAAAGTCAGGCTCAAGTGCGAAGTGCTCTGCAACGGCAGTTCATTCACCAAGAACCGCTTGCCGTCAGCGGTCGCGTATGGAGGATTGACTGCCTGGAGGCGGGGTGCCCAAAGGGCGTGTGGAGTGCCGATTTGCAGAGCGTCGCCGTGGGCCGCAATGTCCACGGCCATAATCTTGTTGTCGGCATCGGTGTAGAACAGCTCTTTACCGTCCACGCGCCACTGCGCGTTGGCCCCGCCGGTTGTGGAAATTTGAAAGCGAGCCGTCGGATTGGGGAAGGCCACTGCGTAAATCTCATCGCGGCCAGACTCATTGGAGTCATACGCCACCCAGTGTCCATCCGGCGAAAACTGCGAGTACGTGTTGTTGAAATCATTCGCGATCAGCGGATACGCCTTGTGATCTCCGAACATGGGTATGACCCAGATGGAAGTTTTACCCTGCGCGTCGGGAGCGATGTGATCCATCAGCACGTACTTTCCATCTGAAGACCAGCTGGTCGTGAATTTAATCGCCGGATCGGCAAATACCAACTCTTCCTTTTGGGTGCCGTTGGAGGGTTTTTCGTAGATGGCGTACGTTCCGGTGCGATTCGAGTCGAAAACGATCATCTTGCCGTCGGGCGACCAGACCGGATCGTCGGACAGTGCGGGACCGAAGGTAAACCGGGTGCGAACGCCGCGCGCCAGGTCTAACAGCCAGATGTCTTCGCCGCCGGAATTATCGTAAATGCTGGTGGAGAGGATTCGTCCGTCGGGGGAGAACCGGGTCACGTTGAAATTATCCGTGCCCAGAACATTCCCGGCCTTGCCGGTGCGGTCGTACCAAGTGAGAACGGAAGTCGAGACCCCGCCGTTGTGGGCCACCATCATGCCGTTGCGTGAGACGGTATAGGCGGCGGAGAAAGTGTAGTCCCGGCCCAATTGCTCGACCACTGGAGTGGGATTGCCGCTAAGCTGGAGGCGCTTCTGATCAAAGTGTTGCGCCATCAGGTTGCTGCCGCGCACGAACAGCAGGTATCCGGGCTGAGCACAGCCGGGCCGGCCGCCGCTGTCCACGATGAGGGTCTTGTCCTTCGACCCTAACGATGATCCGTACAGTTGGGCCGCGCCGGTAGTCAGGCCGCTGCGGACGAGGAATACAAAATGCTGTCCGTCAGGAAGAAAGCAGGGCCAGCGGTGGGAATCCTCGTTCTTTTTCGGATCCAGCGTCGTCACTTGTTCTACCGTTCCGCCAGACGCGGAAACGCGAGAGAGTCCCCCCGCCGCGCCTGGGGAGAAAAGGATTACGCCATCCTGGTTCCACGTGCCGCCGCGGGGCGTGGTAGCGTCGGCCAGTACTTGCAGTCCCCCGCCCGATGCCTCTAGCCTTTTCATCTTCCCGTCCGCAAAGAACCCGATGGTTTGGCTGTCCGGTGACCAGAAAGGAAACTGCGCACCGTCCGTCCCAGCCAGCGGCTGGGCC
>Ga0137390_10001173_pt1 | contig 19302 bp, 26 predicted proteins | sample 15con2h24AmetaG_FD_104937 | JGI IMG/M metagenome (GOLD analysis project Ga0137390, IMG submission 104937) | Vadose zone soil microbial communities from Angelo Coast Range Reserve, California, USA - 15con2h2.4A metaG | ecosystem: Environmental > Terrestrial > Soil > Vadose zone > Saprolite... | reverse complement strand
CGGCAGTGCAGGACCAGCACCTCGCGGGCGGTCAGCCAGCTCTGGAAGCGGAACAGCTCGGGCAGGTAGCCGATCTGCCGTCTGGTCTCCCGGTCCCCGGCTGGCGCGCCCAAGACCATGGCCTCGCCGCTGCTCGGCCGCACCAGGCCGAGCAGCAGCTTGACCGCGGTGGTCTTGCCCGCCCCGTTCGGGCCGAGGAATCCGAACACCTCGCCGCGCTCGACGGTCATCGACAGCCCGTCCAGCGCCACGGTGTTGCGGTAGCGCTTGCCCAGTTCCATAGCGTGGATGGCCGGGGAGGCCGTGGTCTCGGCGCAGACACCCGGGCCGCCCGCGCCGCGGCCGGGCACGGCCGCGCGCTCAGCCGATCTGGCGGGCGACACTGAGGACATCCTCCTTGTCGAGCAGGCCGCCGACGGCGTGCACGACGCCGTCCCGGCCCTCCCAGATCACCCCGGAGGCAGCGCCGGAGGGGTCGGCGACGAGCACCGCCGCCCCGCCGATCGTCAGTTGCTGCTCTGACACCCCGGACGGGACCGGCACGGGCAATGTAGTGCCCGGATTGCCGAGCAGCCGCAGCTCCTGGGCCAGCCCGGTCGGCACTCCGCGCCGGGAGAGCAGGAACGTCTCCAGCTGGCTGGCTGTCGCCCCCGTCGAGGACGCCACCGGCCGCTGCATGGCGACGATGGCCAGCGTGGTCAGGTTGGCGCGGGCTGACCTGCTGCCGTACTGGACCACGATCGCCGGGCCGCCCGTGATCTGCAGCGTGCTTCCGCCGATGGCCGGGCCGGCGCTCTGGCTGAAGTGCACGGTGGCCGTCACCTGCGGCTGGATCGCTATGCTGCTGGGCGACCCCACCCCGGCCGGCAGCGTGGCCGGCGCGGAGTAGGCCAGGTGCGTCAGCGCGCTGACGCGCGCGATCGAGCTCACCTGCTGAGCGTGACCCGCGGTGCTCCAGCTCAGCTCGCCGAAGGCCAGCCGCATATAGCCCGAGGGCGGCAGGCCGCCAGAAAGCTGGGCGGCGCTGATGCCGGTGATGCTCGCGATGGCCTGGAGGTCACTCTGGTTGACCCGGACCGGCGCCACCCGGGTCGGAGCGTAAATAGTCGTGAGAGTCGCGGCGGCCCCCGCTCCGATGACAAGCACGGCGGCTACCGCCGCGGTCCCGGCACCGACCGGGGCGTGGGCGAGGCGCCGCGGACCACCTCCTCGGGTCCCATCGGGGCCACCTCGATGCCGGAGAGCTGCTGCCGGCGGTCGCGCCGACGCTCACCGCGGATCGTGTTCAGGGCCATGTGCGCCGCCGCGACCCGCACCCAGCCGCACGCATGATCCGGTTCGCCGAGATCGGGAAACCGCCTGAACGCGGAGATGAAAACGTCCTGGGCGACATCCTGGGCCACCTGGGCGTCGCCGACGACGCCGAAGGCGATGCGCACGACCACGGGATACTGCTCGCGGAAGAAACGCTCGAACGCAGAGAACGAGGTCTGTGGCGGTGACGATCCGGAGTGGGTCACGAAGCTAGCTTCCATTCTCATCCTCTCCGCCAGCTAAGCACCACCGGACCAGCCGATGTGACACCAGAGCTCCTCGCGGCCATCCATCAGCCGCCTCATTAACGGTTCAAAGATCAAAACCATGATCCCGAACGATCCTGGTGCGTCTCCCAGCGCCAACAGGCGAGCCTCGGCGGCAATGAAGCTGTTCCGGTCTGCGATCCCTAGGACGGTGGCCCGGCCCGGTCGGCGCCGCGGTCGCCCTTCGCGCCGTTCACGTTCGGGTGCGATGAACGTGACGGCCCTCATTATACACCTATCGTACACGTAAGGTGTAGAGTAAGTGTATGAGCAGAGTGCGCACCAATATCGAGATCGAGGACACCTACCTCCAGGCGGTCATGGACCGCTATGGCCTGCGGACCAAGACCGAGGCCGTCGAGCTGGCCCTGCGGCATCTGGCCGGGCAGCCCATGACCCGGGAGGAGGCCCTGGCGATGCGGGGCGCGCACGCCATCGATGAGCCCCCTGCGGATACGCGCCCACGGGGGGCCGCGTGATCCTCGCGGACACCTCCGCGTGGGTCGAATACGACCGGGCCACCGGAAGCGCGGTCGATCTTCGCCTCTCGGAATTGATCGCGGCCGACGGCCCGATCGCCGTCACCGAGCCGGTGATCATGGAGATCCTGGCCGGCGCGCGCAGCGACGCTCGGGAGGCAGACCTGCGCCGCCTTCTGCTGCGATTCCACCTGCACCACTTCGATGCGGCCGCCGACTTCGAGGGCGCCGCACGCATCTACCGCCGCTGTCGGCAGGCTGGCATCACGCCGCGCGGACTGGTCGACTGCATGATCGCCGCCGTCGCCTGGCGGTACAAAGCGACGCTTCTCGCCTGCGACGCCGACCTCGATCGCGTCGCGCGTGTCATTGGTATCGAGCTAGACGAACCGGCAAGACCGGAACAGCCACCACCGGCCGGATGACCGTGACCGGCTCGCGGCCCGTTCGCAGCAGCGGACTGGGCTGTGCGGCTGGTACTGGCTCTACCCCGCGGTGGCGCTCATCGTCGCGGTGGTCATCGCCTACCACGCCCTGGCGCTGCTCCGTAAAGTCCTCGCTCGGCTCCGCTCACCAGCAGCGCGCCCAGCTAATGCTGCCGGTGATCAGCTGCCTGCGGTCACGGCTTTGAGCTCGTCGAGCGACTCCCGCATGAGTTGCGGCTGGCCAATGCGCACATGACACTATCCATGGCTTCCCGCAGCGTCCGCTCGTCCGTTCTGCGGCTCCCCCCGACGGTGCACGGCGAAGGAGATAACGGCTTCATGGCGGCCCTGGTCGGCATCGCCCGCGACAAGGACGTCTCCGGCTACATCGGCGACGGGTCCAACCGCTGGCCCGCCGTGATCGGAAGGCATCTCGACCTCCCCGTGGCCGCCATCTCTCCCGCGGACGCAGGCGAGCACTTCGGCTGGCTGGCCGCCTTCATCGCCACCGACAGCCCGGCCTCGAGCACGCTGACCCGCGAGCTGGTGGGATGGCAGCCGACCCACCCCGGCCTCATCGACGACCTCGACAAGGGCCACTACTTCCACAACCCAGCCGCACCCGAATAGAACGGGCACCCGTGGGATTGTCAGATACGCCGTAGCTGCGGAGGTGTGGGCATGGAGTGGTTCATGCCCACACCGGATGGCAGGACGCTGGCGGTCGAGGACGCCAGGGATCCGCATGGCCGTCCGGTGATGGAGCACGTCAGCACGCCGAACTCGCGGCACCTGTACGGCCGCACGGTGGCTGACGCCACCGCTCGTGGCCTGCGGCTGATCAGCTAAGACCGGCCCGGCTACGGTGACTCGACGCCGCAGCCGGGCCGGACCATGGCCGCCTGCACCGGCGACGCGCGGGTGATCTGCCAGCCGCTCGGCATCGACAGGCTGGCGATGTGGGGCCTGTCCGGCGGCGGCCCGCATGTGCTAGCCTGCGCGGCGCTGCTGCCCCGACCTGATCACGGCCGCCGCATGCCTGTGCTCGCTGGCCCCCCATCGCCGCGGGCTTCATCATCAGCGCCGATATCGCGGGCCTGACCTGGCGCCCGATATTCCTGATCAACATCGCCCTGGGCGCTACCGGGTTCATCGCCGCGCTGAGGCTGCTGCCCCATGACCGGCCGGCCAGCGCCGTTCCCATCGACGGCCTCGGCTCGGGCCTGCTGGGCGCCAGCATGTCCGCCCTGATCTACGGGCTGATCGAAGGCCCGACGGCCGGCCTGGCGTTCTTCGCCGCAGTCAACGGCCTGGCCTACGTCATCTCGCTGTTCTCCCACGACCGTCTACTTCAGCCAGCGCACCCAGCACGGCGCCGGGCACGCCATGACCGTGAGCGTCGCCGTCGTCGGCGCGATCGCCGTCCTGTGCCTCGGCCTCGTCTGGCTGCTCCCCAGATCAGCCCTCGAGGAACAGCACTAGGCCCCGATCTGGTCCTACGGCCCGGGAAGGGCACCAGGGCCTGGGAGATGACGGCGCCCGTCCGCACCGGCCGGGCGCCGTCATTGTTCCCGAACGGACCATGGAACTCCTCACACCGCCGGATCCCCGCCCCGGTGCCAGGGGCGCCTGGCTGGCTAGTCCGCGCGGTTCCACGCGCGTTGAGCGGGATCCCAGGTCGCTGCATCGGTGATGGAGCCGGCGATGATCGGGTTCGCGAAGGCCTTGAGCGATTCGAGAGCATGGTCGAAGCGTTCGGGAAGGGTCTCGGTGAGCTGGAGTTTGCGCCGCCATGATGCCCACCTCAGCTGGCCGATTTCGGCATACCCGTCGAGCGCGTCATCAAGGTTGGCGAGTTCGACGTGACGGTAGTCTGCGACGGCCTGGAGTGCTTGCCGCACTTCTCCCGCCCTGAAGGTGAGCCGCCCGGTGATCACGAAGATGTCGCCGAAGTCTCGCCATCGGGTGCTGGCCGAGCCGCGCTGCAGCGCAGTAACTATTTTCTCGGCGAGGACCATCTCCATCGGATAGCCGCGCAGGTGTATCGGTTCCTGTCCGAGCAGGCGGGGCAAGGAGATCTCGGCCGGCTGGGGCCAGATCGGGTCGCCGATGTTGATATCGACATGAAAAGGCTCACGTGCGCTTGCTAGCCGCGCGACCAGTCGGATCCGCACGCCGCCGTACTTGTCTTCGTCTCGGATTGCCTCAGCGGTTACGTTGTCCAAGTCGAACGTAAGGCCGTCGTCCAGTTCGGCTGGCAGCGCGGTGCTGGCCACGGCGACGACGAACTGCCTGATGTCCTCCACCTCATTCGAGGTCTGCAGCGCAGCGCCGTCGATGTCGGCCGTTGGCCGACGAAGCCCGTAGGCTGCGAGGAGTACGCCACCTTTCAGGACGAACTTGTTTCTGTGTGGCGAGCGAGCGAGACGAAGCAGGAATCCTTCGAGCGCATACAGCCGCAAATACTCGGCGGTCGTGCGGCCTGCAGTCTTGGCTTCCCTTTGCAATGACAAGAAGGCTCGTCCGCTGACAGTAGCTTTGGTAGGCCTGGATATATCGTCCTCATCTCGTCGTTCCCGTGGCTTAGCCCCAGAAAAACTTCAGTTGCGATGGCGCAGCGGTCACAGCAACACCTGCAGCGTGTGAAGCAGAGCCGGTTTCGCTGCAGGAAAGATCTTGGTGAGGCGCATAAGGTCAGCGGGCATGCCTCCGTTGCGCAGCCAGCGCCGCAATGCCTCATTCGCGATATCGGGCCCCACGGCATGACGTAGCCGGAACGCATCGATGATAGTGCGAGGAGCGTCATACAGGCCGATGGCGTACGTATCGTCCAGCCGGATCTTGGTACGTCCCACCTCGAATGTGGCGGGGGCGAACTTATGCCACTGTACCGGCGCGGACACAACGGGCTGCCACGCCCCGCGGGGTATCGCAATGTCATGAACGGGCGGGATAACATCAGTCAGCTCATGCCGAGCCAGCGCCGACAGCAGGCACAACGTAGGTTGGTGCGCCTTTGCCGCGACCTCGATCAGGTCGTGGTCGGCTGGCTCTTCATCGGTGCGCCGGTACAGTCCGCGCCCGATGCGCTCAACCGCGCCGATAGCCTGCAAGCGCTGAAGCCTGCGCCGCGACAGCCCTCGTCCTTCGGCCTCCGCGAACGTGAATGTCGCCGGCAGTTCGGGCTCCGCGATGGCGCTCACCTCCTCTGGTGTACCTAATCCTATCCATGTATAGCCGTACTGGATAGGGTTAGGTACAGGCGTGAGGGCGGCCAGCAGAGGATCGTGTGTGCCGCCTCAGACGGCGGTGCGCCCGCCGTCCACGTGCAGGATGGTGCCGTGGGTGAAGGCTGCGTCGTCACTGGCGAGGTAGGCGATTGCGGCCGCGATTTCCTCGGGGACGCCGGGTCGGCGGCGGGCAGGCTGGCCACCAGTTTCTCGGCCAGTGCCGGGTTCTCGAGGAGGAACCGGGGCGTGGGTACGGGTCCGGGCGCTACGGCGTTGACCCGTACGCCGCGTAGGCCGAACTCGGCAGCCAACTCGCCGAGACCGACCCCCAAGGCCGGACCGACATCGCCGCCAGCTTCGACCGGTGGGAGGCCGCCATCGAAGACGGTCTGCGCGCCATGCACGCAAGCGGTCAGCTCGTACCCGAGGCCGACCCCGCCGCCCTCGCCCTGGCCACCCTCGCCGCCCTCCAAGGCGGGCTGCTCCTCACCCAGATGCGACGAGACACCCAGCCCCTCGAGACTGCCCTCGATGCCATGCTTACCGATGTCTATCCCGAATGTCATCCCCGTCTTACGCTGGGCGGTAACGTTTTCGGAACGGTCAATCCTTAGCGTGGTCATCGTGGGTGAGGGCTACGACGGCCACGCGACGGCATCCCGGTGCGGACGGCGAGCTCGCGCCGGGACAGCGGGCGGTTCACCGCGCTGGCCACGGCCGCCAGGTCGCCGTGATCGGGCAGGCCCGCGGCAAAGGACCGGAGCATGCCCAGGTCCTCAGCCCGGTAGCAGCAGATCGCCGTAGCCGGCCGGCCGTCACGCCCGCCACGCCCGGTCTCCTGGTAATACTCATCCAGCGAGCCGGGCACCGAAGCGTGCACGACGAACCGCACGTCAGCGCCAGCAGCGGGGAAACCACGACCGCCGGGCCCCGTGGGGCGACCGCCGCGATCTGGTAGATCGCCGAGTTCCCGGCGCCGCTGGGCAGCACGGCCAGGCAGTCGCGGCCCGCGGCCAGCGCGGTCACGGCCTCCACCTGCGCCGGCCGCAGGACGGCAAAGCCGAGCACTTCACGGGCGATCTGGCGAACCCGCGCCCCGGTCCGTTCGCTGCCATCCACCAGCCCGGCCGCCGCCTCCCGCCGCGAGGAAAGTGCGCGCCTAATCGAGCATTCAAAGATCAAAATCATAATGCCGAACGAAGCTGGTGCGTCCCCCGGCGCCGGCAGCGAGCCTCGGCGGCAAGCCGGTCACCGGCAGCGCGCGCCGACTAATCTCCAGCCACGTGCGATAAAGGGCCGCAGCGAAACCCACCGCCCGGCTGACTCGCCGGTGACCCAGCGCGGCAGTAGTAGCCGCATCGGGTTCAGCCGCGGGTGGTAGCCGACGGCGGCCCGAGGCCGGGCCTGCGGTGTGCAGGTGAACACGGTGGCGCTCATCCCCAGCGGCTCGAGAATCTGCTCACCGACCAGTTCGGTGAATGGCTGGCCCGAGGCAGCCGCTAGCGCGGCCGCGAGCGCGGCGGTGCGGTGCCGAGGTGGTCAGTGGTCTCCGCAGAGGCCGACTGAGAGGGCGGCGCCGAGGTCTGCGTTCTGCTGCGCCGTCATGGTGCTGCCGGTCGCGTTGATCAGGATGATGACCTGCCGGCCGCCGCCGAGTGTGGTGAACGCGTTGCTGAGGTAGCCGGGGAAGTTCCCGTCGTGGCCCCATGCGGTGCCGCAGGGCACTTGCAGGGAGGTGATTCCCAGGCCGTACCCGGCGCCTTGTCCGATCGGAACGGTTGTCAGCATCTGGTGCAGCAGGGGTGGCGGGAGTATCTGTCCGGTGAGCAAGGCGGTGTAGAAGCGCGCGATGTCCGGGGCGGTGGACAGCAGTCCACCGGCCGCCCAGGCGATCGAGGGGCTGACCCGCGTGATGTCGACCGGGCCCGCAGCACCTGGCTGGTTGAGCAGATAGCCGTGTGCATACGGCCTGGGTGGTATCACGTCGGCGAAGGGCAGCGAGGTGTGATGCATGCCGAATGGCGCGAAGATCCGGTCTTCCAGCTCGCGTGCCAGCGGCTGGCCGGTTGCTGTCTGGATGATCAAGCCGAGCAGGATGTAGTCGGTGTTGGAGTAGGCAAAGGCGGTTCCCGGCGAGAACAGCGGCGGGTGAGCGACCGCGATGTCGATCAGGGCGCGTGGCTGCCACGTCCGCGTTGGGTCTGTCTTGAAGGCCTGCACGAAGCTTGGGTCGTTGAAGTAGTCGAAGATCCCGCTGGTGTGCTGGAGCAGCTCCCGCAAGGTGATGGCCCGGCCGTCTGGGACCAGCCCGGGGAGCCACCGGGCGACGCTGTCACTGAGCCGGAGCTCATGCTCGGCCACCAGTTGCAGCACGACCGTGGCGACAATGGTCTTGATGATGCTGCCGACCCGGACCCGGTCGGCTGCGGCCATCGGCTGCCCGGTGGCGATATCTGCGGTGCCGCTGGCCGCGATGAGCACCTGGTCGCCGTGTCGTGCCAGCCCGATCGCCCCGGGGACGCCGTCGTCGACGATCTGCTCGAGCGCGGCCCGGAAGCCCGGCTGCGCCGCGGGCGTTTTCACCGGCACGCCAGCCGCGGCCGGCCCTGCCGCGGCGATCACGGTACGAGGCCTATGACGCGGCCTTCCGCACAGGCAGGGCGATGACCATCACCCAGGCGGTGGCTTACGCCCTGGAGGAACCAGAACCTCTCCGACCACGCCAGTACGCCATGGCCCCGCACCCGATGATCTCACCGAACGCGAGCACGAAGTGGCAGAACTCGTCACGCAAGGACTCAGCAACAAAGACATTGCGGCACGGCTGGTCATCTCCCGGCGGACAGCCGAAAGCCATGTCCGGCATATCCTGACCAAGCTCGGACTTGACTCGCGCGGGCAAATCGCCGCCTGGGTGGGAACCAGCCCCGATTCCAGATAACCTCAGCGAGGTTCATGAACCCAGTATGGCTAGTCCCGGGAACAGCGTTGCCGGCTAGTTCGTCGGCTTCAGCCAGGGCGCCATCGACGAAGTCCGGCTGATGTTCGCCGATGAGCCCGCCGCGCGGGCCCTGTTCGAGAAGGGCCGGGAGGAGACGCTGGCAGCCTCCCCAGCCGAACTGGCCCAGGAAATGAAAGCCCATGCACCCGGTGCCGACCTGGCGTTCCTCACCGACGAGGCAGCCAGCATGCAGCAGGCCTGCTCTGAGCCTTAAGGCCGCAGGTGACCCGTACGCAGCGCTTGGTAGTAGTTCTCGTGCTCAACCTCGCCCTTGTCGCCGCCCTGGTGATCGTGGGAATGACGGCACACTCGCTCGCGGTGCTAGCCGAAGGCAGCGACTACCTCCTGGATGCCGCCGGGGTGGCCGTGGCGTTGCTGGCCATCCGACTGTCCGCACGCCCCGCCAGCCGGGCCCGGCCAAGCCCGACAGACATTGCCGCGCTCGTCAACTGCGGATGGCTCCTGGTCCTCGAAGTGCTCGTCGTCAGCGCCGCCGAAACCACACCGGACGACCACGCGGATGACCTGCACCGGCTGACCTGGAACGCTCCGACGAGCCCATGCGCTGAGTTACCGGGTCGACCGGAAACACTCCCAGCCTCGGGAATCTCGGGTCGACGGCGTATCAGCGGACAGGGGGCGTCGCTCTGTCTCGGTGAGAGGCCGCTGCGGCCCGTGTGCTGAATTGCCTTAAGTCCCTCAGCTGCAGGGCGTAGCGCTGGTGTGCGCTCGTGGTGTCACAGTCGCGCGCCGCAAGAAACGAGGAAGTGATCATGCGTGCGAAGAGCGGGGGCACGGTGCATCTGGTCGTGCTGGCGCCGGAATCTGACCGCGGCCGAGAAATCCCGCTGGATAAGGACTATCTGGTCGTAGGGCGTGAGCGGACCTGCGACGTGCGGTTCGACGACCCGTGCGTAAGCCGCGCCCATGCCGTGCTGCGGCGGCGCGGGAACGCGGTCTACGTTGAAGACCTCGGCTCCTCCGCGGGCACGTTCGTGAACGGGGAGGCCGCGGCCCGTGCCCGCGAGCTGCACACAGGCGACGTGCTGACCTTCGCCACCGTGGAAGCGCGGCTGGAACCCGGCGGCTCCAGCGCCGACCAGACGATGACCATGTCGGCTAGGCCGGCCGGGGCCGGCATGGTCCACCACATCGACAAGCAGGACGCCGACTATATCCACTATGACGAGCGCCAGTACAACTGGCACGTTCAGAACGTCAACCAGCAGCGCGACAACTTCCTCCGCGAGGTCGCCGCGACCAGGACGAAGGCGCGGTGGCTCGCCTGGACCGGCTTTCTGTTGTTCGTGGTGGGCTTCGGCATCTTCGCCGCCGCCGACCTGAGCTTCATCAAGAGCATCAGCGACTCCATCCAGAACGGCGGCTCGGCACCCCCAACGACAAGCCCGCTCGGGCGGGAGGTCGGAGGCGTTCCCATCGGGATGGCCGGCTGGGCGCTGGCCGCGGTGGGCATGCTGCTGCTCATCGTCGGGATCGTGCTGCACGTGGTCGCAACCTCGCGGCGCAAGCAGGCCTACCGCGAATTCCCGGTGCTCCCGCCCTGGCCGGGTGCCCAGCCATGAGAAGAGGGTGACATGGAGATCCACGTAAAGAACCAGACCGCTGGCGTCATCACCTACGTCGACGGCAACCAGGTGGTCTATGGCGGCCTGCACGGCAGCGTCGTCACCGACGAGGATGCGTGGCGGGCGGTGGGCGAACTCCGGGAGGCGCTGACGAGCGTGACCCTGGACGGACCCCGGGCGGCCGAGGCGCGGGCCCAGGTCGCGGAGCTCGACGCGGCAGTGCGCGCCCCGCGGCCAGACAAGGGCCGGGCTGCTGGCATACTCAGACGGCTCACCGAGCTGCTGGCCAGCGCCGGATCGCTGACAACGGCAGGCACAGCCCTGATGGGCCCGCTGCAGACCCTTGCTAGCTGGCTAGGAGCTCACGGAGCAGCCATCCTCGGCATGCTAGCCCTGTAACTGCGTCGGCTACTGCGCCATCGCCCGCGAACGCTGAGTATCCGCGGCTTTTGCGCCGACGCGCCGGATGGCTCGCTGACGCCTCACCGGCCGGGCCGGTAATGTCGGTGGCAACCGACCCGTGGGAGGTGTCGTGGGACGCGCCAGCAACCGCAAGAAGGCACAGCGCCAGGCCGGACCCAGCTCCGCGCAGGCCGGGCCGAGGTCCCGGGATGACGCCGCGACGCAGCAGGCGATGCTCCAGGTCGTCGGCGCGCTGCAGGCGATGGTCCAGGAGTCGCAGGAGCGCAAGGAGCGCGAAGCCGCCGCCCGCCGGACGTGGTGCGGCGGCGCCGAACCTGTTCCGGCCGAGGCACCGCGGTGGCCCGAGGGGTCGCTCGGCGACCGGTTCTTCGCCGGCTTCCACCTGGGCGAGGCGCGGAACGCGCCGTGCCTGGCGACTGCGGAGATCCCGGACGCCGCGGTGATCACCGCCGATCCCGCGCACTGGAACGTCGCGGCCGACGCCCTGATCCGCGCGGTTGCCTTCGACGGTCTCGGACTGGATCACCCGGCGGTGCGCACGCTGCTCGAGGTGCTCGCACCCATCGCCGAGGCCGAGCTGGCGTACCGGAAGGCCGCCGATGCCGCGATGTACCAGATCGGAACGGACTGGGATGAAGACGAGCCGGAGTTCCCCGAACTGGACGGGCCGGTGTTCCTGCTCGGCAAGTGCGCGCTGGTGGACGCGGTCTGGGCGGCGGTGGGGGAGGATCCGCTCAGCGACGTCCTCGGCGTGTTGGTGCCCGTGCTGGACGACGCCGTCCCCGGCCTGGACGGCCAGGTGGCCGCCGACGCGTTCATCGGCGCCTTCGCCACGGAGTACCGCTGTGAGCAGCCAGGTGATGCCGAAGTACTGGAGCGCATCGAGTACCGCGGCGGCGACGCGCTGGAGAACCTCGTCGCCGCCGGCGCCGTGCCGCCCAGAGACGTCCTTCGGGTGGGACTGACGCTGCTTTCCGCGCTCACTCAGCTCTGCCGGAGCGACTCGGCTTCGCTCCTGCAGCGGGTCGTCTAGGAACCTGCCGCGGCCGGGGCATGTTCGCGGACGTAGCGGACCAGGCCCGGCCTGCCGGGTCGAGCACGAAGCCGCTGCTGGGGCGCGATGACATCATCGACGCCATCGAAGCCGCGTTCACCCGCCCGCTCGGCCCGGCCCTGCGTGAGGGCACCCGCGCGATGCTGGACGCGGCTCCCGATCCCTACCGGGCCATGGTGGCCCTGACGAAGTCCCGTGAACGAGACGCGTTCAGCACCGGGTTCACCTTCCGGGGTCCCGTCGACGACGATCAGCGCTACCACCTCGATGTTCACCGCTGCTTCTACCATGATGTGCTGGCCGCCAACTCCGCCGCGGAGCTGACCCGGGTCATGTGCGCCTTCGACAAGGCCTGGATCGAGGCGATCGACCCAGCCAGGCACGGCTTCCGGTTCGACCGCGTCACCACCATCGACGCCTCGGAAAGAAACGTGTCGAACCCCGGCCTGTTCCACACCGTCACGGCCTCGTCCACCAGCAGCGACACCTGCCGGTCGACAGGAGCGGCCTGGCGAAGCCCGGCAAGCAGCGGCGCGTACAGCGTAAGGACACCCTGCAGCCCAGCGTCCTGATGGGCTGGCTGTTCTGTCCGGATATCCGACACGCTGACCCTCCTCCGCGTGCCTGACAGCCATCTATGGTGTCACGGACCGCTGGTGCCTCGCATTGCACCACACCGGAGAAAATCTCGACACCGGCTTGCTTAGTCGGCCCGGACGGGGCCGATGAGGGCCTGCGCGCGGGATCGCTCGTCCGCCACCTGGCGGGCGCGTGGCGGTAGGTCCGCGCCTATCTCCGCGGCAAAGCTATGGAACTGATAGCTTCCCGGCAGCTCCTCCAGGCAGTGCGCGATCAGCTTGCGGGCTGAGTCAAGGTCGCCAGCCACGCGGGCGATCAGTGCACGCAAGAAGGTGACCTCCGGTCCGGCAAGGGCGCGGTGGCTGACGAGCTGGTCCAGCAGCCCGGCGCCATCGGTGCCCGCCAGATGCCCGGCCAGCATGGCGTGCCAGACCGCGAGGGTCCCCGCGCGTTCCTTGCGGGTGTAATCGGCGTCGCTCAATCCCCACGACCGCCGCCGGGAGGCCTTGCCCTCACCGGCGGCCTCTTCGCGGGCGACGGCGTCCAGCGCGCGACACCACGAACCTGGCCGCCTCCACCGGATCCTCGGAGTGGAAGTAATCGACGCCGCGCATCTCGCAGGCAAGGCCGATCAGCTGCTCCATCGCCTGCTCGGCGGGCTCGGTGTCCGCGGCGTGCAGAGCCGACTGGGCCTGCGTGGCCAGGCTGCGGAAGGTCACGCGCCACTTGGACCGCTCGGTACGTGACACCCGGCGATCGCCGTACATGTACGCGCCGTCCCGTGCGAGCGACACGAACTCCGTTACGTCGTCGAGCACCTGATCCGGGTCCGGCAGGGCCTTGGCCTTGCGCTTCGGTGTGTCGAGAGGACTCAGCGCGTCCTCGATCCCCTCCCGCACCTGCGCGGTGCCGCGCCAGTACAGAGTCCACAAAGCCTTGCGGAGCTGCTCGGCGTCCAGCGGAGACACCTTGGCGTAGAACTCTTCCCGGTTCATCCGGCTAACGGGCATGACACCAGATCGTATGGCCCGCCGACCGCCGGACAGGGCAGGAAAAGGTGGATATTGCCAAGTCGGCTCGTCCGGCGGCTGGCTACTGTGGTTAGGTGCCGTCGCGTCCCCCAGTAGGCCTGTTCGATAACCCGGCCGGTGTCTTCAGCCTGGAAGAGCTCGTCGAGACCGTGCGCACACTGGAGCGCGAGCGTCTAGGCCGACCAGTGGACGAGCTTTCCCGCGCGGTGTTCGACCACCTCGCCATGAAGCGGACGCGGCGGGCCGCTGAGCTCGTCGGCGAGGCCATCCGGATCGCCCGGGCGCGGGAGTCGCGCGCCGAGATCACCGGTTCGCGGTGGCAGGCCAGCACAGCCGAAGTCAGGAGCTGGGCGCTCGGCGCTGGATTCGAGCTCGCCGGCGATGGCAGCGTCCCGGAACAAGCGATCACGGCGTATAACCAGACACACCCCGACCGCCCGTACTGACTGCGGGAAGGCAGGCTGCGGCTGATCAGCGCCCCGGGCTGGAACGGCGTGATCCCGAGGCGCCACCCTGCACAAGGTCCTCGACGACTGATCGCCGGTGCCAGCCGCGCGTAGGCGGCTACTGCGACGTAAGCGGTGACCGGCCGTAACACCACAGTCCATTCGGACGAATTGAAATTCTTTTTACCGGACGAAGACCGGTGCGTGAGCGGGAGCAGGAGAACGGCGCGCTTACCGAAGCCGAGCTGAGCACGCCGCATGATCATCGACTCCTCCGCGATCCTGGCCGTCATCGGCAAGGAACCCGGGTACGAGCGCATCATCCATGAGCTTGCCGCCTCACCAGGGACCCGGATTGGGGCACCGACCGGCTGGAGACCGGAATCGTGCTAACGGCGCGGTTCGAGCCGCGGGGGAAGACAGCACTGGCACGGTTCCTGCAGGAGAACTCCATCGAGACCGTGGCCTTCGACGAGGGTCACGCAATCGCGGCACTCGACGCTTACTTCCGGTTCGGCGAGGGCAGGCATCCGGCTGCCCTGAACTTTGGCGACTGCTGTACGTACGGGGTCGCCTACGTCGCCGGGGAGCCGCTGCTGTGCACCGGAGACGACTTCGCCAGGACCGATCTGCTCCTGGCCAGCGTCGATTCCAATGAGACGTCGGTTGACCGGGAACGCCATGTTCCGAGATTCACCCGAGAACGACCGTAGTATCAGTGCCCGTTCGGGATAATTGAAATTCCTTTACCGAATGGACCGTGGTGCTTGCTCCCGGTGATCAGCCACCACCGCCGCTCCGGGCGGTCCCCCGCAGCTCACGTCCGATCCGGGCGGTGCGGGCCCTGATGTCACCTAGTTTGGTCGACATATTCGAGGAAGATCCGGTCGTCGAAGCCTCCGCGTTCGGCGCGCTTGCGGCTTGCTTCCGACACGACATCCTTCCAGCTCATGTCATGGGCCGCGGCTAGGGCCTGAGTCAGAATGAGGAACCTGCACTGCCGCGTGCTGTTAATTGGGACCATGGCTGACATGCAGGTTGGCGATGTCCGGAAGCTGATCGACGGGCTGCGATGGGATCGGCGGCGCAATCCCTACAGCGGGCGCCGGGAGTACTCCCAGCGCGCCCAGGCGGTGGCCGCCGCGGTCGCGGACATGATCGAGGCGGGTGATGCCGCAAGCGCGGGACCGCTGGCGCAGCGCGCGGTAGAGCGCGTCACCGCCGCGCTTATGTTCATGGACGATTCGGCCGGAATCGTCGGTGACCACCTGCGCACGCTGACGGCCCGATACGCGCGGGCCTGCCGGGCAGCGCCTCCGGACGCTAGGCGCCTCGCGACGTGGCTGGTGTCCATGCAGCTCGACGGACCAGGCTGGCCCGCCATCGAGCTCAAGGAATTCGCCGAAGCCCTTGGCCCGCGCGGTCTCGCCGAGGTCGCCCTGCTGACCGAAGAACGCGGCATTACCGCCGAACCGGACTCCTGGACCGCCCAGTGGGGCATCAAAGATCTCCGGGAGCAGCTGGCCGCAGTGTCCGGCGACATCGACGTCCACGTCGCGGCGCTAGCCGAGGATCTGCGTGGCGCGCACCGGTACGGCGAAATCGTGGAGGTGCTGCGCGCCGCCGGGCGGGACGACGACGCTCAGCAGTGGGCGCGCAAGGGGCTGGCCGAGCATCCGTCGGGCTTCCAGACCGACCGCCTCCGCGACCAGCTCGTGGACCTGCTGCTTGACGGCGGCAGAGGAGCAGACGCGGTCGCCGTCCGCCGCGAGATCTACGAACGGCGGGCTATTCATCAGGACTACCTCAAGCTCCGCCATGCCGCCCAGCAGGCAGGCCAATGGGCCGATCTCAGCGGCTTGGCACTCAACCTGGTGCGCGACCGGGCACACGCCGAGCAGTGGTACGTCAGGGAGCTGATCAGCGTCCTGGTCAGCGAGGATCTGCTCGAGGAGGCGTGGGCCGCCGCGATGGCGAGCCCCGGTCAGGTCCCCGAGTCCCAGTGGTTCCAGCTGATCGAGGTGCGGGAGAAGAACCATCCCGCCGACGTGATCCGCCCCTACCAGGACATGATCGAGATCGGGCTGGAAAGGGCCAGCGACAAGTACCGCTACCCCAAAGCGATCAGGACCATCAGACGCCTACGGGACTCCTACCACCGCGCCGGCGACGAGGCCGGTTTCACCGCCTACCTTGCCGACCTGAGGCAACGGCACCGCCGTAAGACGTCCTTTATCACCAAGCTCGACAAGGCACTGGTCCGCCACTAGGAGCAGCCAGCTATCCCTACTCGATAGCGCTCATCTCCACGGCACAGCAAGCTGGATGTGCCGTGGAGAGCGCCCAACCAGAATATCGGTGGCGCGTGCTGCGATGGCCTCATGACCAAGCGTCACCACCGGGGCCGTCAGGGCTCTCAGCGATCTCTCACCCCTATTGCGATGCCGGGTCCGCCGGGCGATCCTCAGAAAATAAGTAATCGTTATACTGAGGAGGTGCGGTGGGAGATCCTGCTCCTGGAGCCCGTCAACGACTGGTTCCTCGCCCTGTGCAAGAACGCGCCCGCCGTAGCAGACAAGATCGAGCAGGCCATCGACGAACTAGCCATTTGGGGTCCGCAGCTCGGCAGGCCCCTGGTCGACAGGATTCATGGAAGCAAGGTCCACAACCTCAAGGAACTCCGCCCGCGGGTGGGCGGTGCCAGCGAGGTACGCCTGCTATTCGTGTTCGACGCCGCCCGCGAGGCGATCATCCTGGTCGCCGGAGACAAGGCGGGACGCTGGAGCGGGTGGTACGCGGAAGCGATCCCGCTCGCGGAGGAACGCTATGCGGTCTACCAACGAGAGAACCGCGAGAAGGAGCAGTGATGAAGGCAGTCCGCTGGGAGGACACCAAGCGCGAGATCCGGGAGCTTGAACCCGGCTGGGATACTCCCGACCGCGTCGCAGAGCGGGAGCGAAGCAGGGCGGAGATGCGCGCCGAGCAGCGCGGCTATCAGCTCGCGCAGCTGCGGAAGAACGCCGGGCTTACCCAAGCGCAGGTCGCTGCCGTGATGGGCGTCACACAGGCGCGGGTCTCGCAAATCGAGCACGGCAAGGTCACCGAGGTGGACGCCATCCGCGGGTACGTTGAGGCCCTCGGCGGCACCGTTGATGTCATCGCTCGCGTCGGCGACTGGACGATCAAGGTCGCCTGAACACAGCTCCGGTAGTTCGTGCGCCTCGGCGCGGAGGTACCGTTAATCATTCCAGCTCGAAAGGTCCGGCAGGACACCCGGATCAGGTCCGGGCTGGCCACGATGATGGCCAAGGCCCTGGCGCGTGAGGTCGCCACGTTCAGCCGGTGCGGATCGTAGAGGAAGTCCAGGCCGCGAGGCGCCTCGTCCGCCGACGAGGTAGCCATGGAGTAGATGACCACCGGTGCCTCCTGGCCCTGGAACTTGTCCACCGTCCCGACCCGGAACCCGGTCTGGCCGCTGGCGGAGAGCGCTTTCTGGATGGCTCTGATCTGCGCGTTGTAGGGCGTGACGATGAGGATGTCCGTGGGTTCATGGACCGTTCGGTCCCATTCTTGTCGTGCCATGTCCGGCCGGTAAGCTGCTCCGCCAGCCGGGCCACCTCGCGGGCCTCTTCCGGCGAGGCGTTCGTGTCGCCCTGGTGCGGCACCTCGACGAGGCGCAGGCCGGAGGCCCAGCCCTGGATCTCCTGGCGGCCCAGCCCGTCGACCCCGTGCAGCTTGCCGTAGAACGCGGCCGAGGTGTACCGGCACAGGTCCGGGTGCATCCGCCAGGTCTGGTCGAGCAGCAGCCCGGCGGCCTCCGGCATCGTCGCCCGGTCGCCCAGGATGTGCTCGAGCGCGGAGGCGCCCGCTCCGGGCGGGTGCGTGGCGTGGCTCGGCTGGGCGAGCTGCTGCGGGTCGCCGAGCAGCACCAGGTTCCGCGCCGCCCCGGCCACCGCCAGCACGTTGGCCAGCGACATCTACCCCGCCTCGTCGACGAACAAGGTGTCCACGCTGGCCGCCAGCCCCGCGCGCGCCCACAGCCAGGCCGTGCCCGCGGCCACGTCCAGCTCGCCGTCCCGCAAGGCCTGCTCCAGCTGTTCGTTGCTCATCATCGTGGCGTCCGCGTGCCGGTGCGGGTTGTCGCGCTCGGCCCGCTGGCCGATCCGAGGTACCCCGGCTTTGCGCCACCTCGCGTGCTCGTACACGGTGTCGATGAGGTGGTGGATGACTGCGTGCGAGGGCCCGGTCATGCGACCGTGCGGCCGTGGGCGATGAGCTCGAGGATCTGTTCGGCCGCGGTGTACGTCTTGCCGGTCCCCGGCGGTCCTTGCATGGGCAGGTAGGAGCGGCGGAGCGAGACCGCGGGAAGCGGAACCGCCGCACCACCGACTTCTTGACCTGGCCGACCACGTCGCCGCCGGTGAGCCCGCCCAGCGCGTCCGGCTCGGCGGTCAGTTCCGCCGGGCTCAGCGTGCGGACGTAGAAGTACCGCCACCAGGCCGGCTTGTCCTCGCGCCGGTGCCAGTCGAGCAGGTCGGCCAGCAGCGCTCGCGCCTGCCCCTCGCGCGTTTCCGCGGAAACGCTTGGTGCAATTGCGTGGGACGTCTCCGCGGAAACGTCGGCCAGCAGCGACGACCTGATCCGGGCGGTCTCGGGGTCCTCGGCGGCCCCCGGCTTCGCCGCCAAGACCGGTCGCGGCAGGTCCTCGCCCAGCCGCCCGGCCAGCTCGGCCCGCCGCTCCTCCAGCCAGTCCCGCAGCGCCAGCGTGGCCCGGCAGTCGTCCTCGTTGTACCCGGCCACGACCCGCTGCCGCTCGCCGTCCCCGGCCGCGGTCCCGTCTTCGAGCGCCGCCTCCAGCGCGATCAGGCTGACCGTCGCCTCGCCGCTACCCGCACCCGGCCCTCGACGATCTTCATCGACCCTCCCGGCTCCCGCCGCTGCATAGGACGCGTGAGCCCGTCCCCCCGTGCACAGCCCGCCCGTCAGACCAAGCCGACCACCGAAACCGCCTCCGCCACCAGATGTCAGGGCCCTCAGCGCAGCGGACGGCCAGGCAGGTTGCATTACGGCCTGCGCCGGCGCCCGGCTGACCCGGACGGCCCGCGGTTGCCGCTGATCCGTTCCAGCGCGTGGCTGATGTCGGCCGGAGCGACGATCCCGGCCAGCTGCCCGTCGGCGAACACCAGGGCCCGGCCGTCCGAACACGCGTTGAGACGCGGCAGCAGGTCGGCGACCGGCTCATCCGGCGTAGCCCGGGCCACCTCAGCCAGCGGGCAGGCGACCTCACGCAGCGTGGTCCGGTCGCGTTCGTCCACGGGAACGGCGTTGACCCGGCGCGCGGTCACCAGGCCCACCGCCTGCCCGTCCTCCACCACCGGGAACGCGGAGTGCCGCAGCCACGGCAGCAAGTCATGCAGGAACCGGGCGACCGTGGCCGACGCCGGCACGGTGACCGGGTCGGCGGTCAT
>Ga0137390_10001165_pt1 | contig 19342 bp, 14 predicted proteins | sample 15con2h24AmetaG_FD_104937 | JGI IMG/M metagenome (GOLD analysis project Ga0137390, IMG submission 104937) | Vadose zone soil microbial communities from Angelo Coast Range Reserve, California, USA - 15con2h2.4A metaG | ecosystem: Environmental > Terrestrial > Soil > Vadose zone > Saprolite... | reverse complement strand
CAGGCCGAGGCCACGCAGGCCGGCGATCATGATGTGGGCGAAGTCCTGACAGACGCCGCGGCGCAGTGCGAACGCCATCGACGGCGTCGTCGACACCGTGGTGGCGCCCGGTTCGTAAATGAAATCGCTCTTGATCCGCTGCATCAGTTGGGCGGCAGCGGCGAACACCGGACGTCCCGGCGGGAAGCTTTCGCGCGCATAATCGCGGATTTCGGCGTCGAGCGACACCTGTCGGCTCGGATGGATGAAGTGGACCGGGGAGACCGGGCTGATGTCCTCGCTCGCATAGGTTTGCGCGCGTACGCTCTCCCACGGCGGCGACGCGTCGGGCTCGGCCGGCGCGCCCGCCGCAACGCTGACGCGTGCCGCGAGCTTCACCGTCAGGGTCTCATGGGGCTCCTCCAATTCCACAACGGTGCGCCAGTTGTGGAAAAAATCGGTCGCCTCGCGCCGGCTGACCGGGACCGGATCAATGTCGAGCATCGCCGCGGTGACGCGCTGCCGGTCCCGCGTCACCGGCAACAGGCGCAGCACGTGGCGCGCGCGGGTGACGGCGCTGTCGTACACATAGGTCGTGGTCTGGCGCACGTCGTAGATCATGACGGTATCAGCACCGAATTCGCCAGTGTTTCCAACTGGTTCGCCTTCTTGTCGATTTGATTTGTACGGCGCTTGTACAAAGGCCTTTTAAATCGAGCGCGGTGTGACCCGATTGCAACAATTCGACAAGATTCGTGTTGGCGGCCCGTCTTTGCTCTCACGGAACGGCCACGATCCGTTGTAAATGTGGCCCCGGTCTCGGGGCTGGGGGGCTGAGGAAGAGACCAGGGCCACGCTCATTTGGGTACGAGCGGCGAGAGTTTATCACTCCCCGGCACAAACGAAAAATGAACATTTGGTGACATCGAGGCTGCCCAGGGGGCGGCCTTGTTTTGTTTTTGCTACCCGTCTTGCCAGAAAGCGGCCCCGACCTTTGGGGGGGTGGGGGAAGGTCGGGGCCATTGCCCTGAAATGCGACGCAGAGCCAAGCATCGTTAGCACCACTTCCTTGATAGAAGGATAACGGGTGGCGCGCCTTTGACCCGGCTAGCCGCCATCCCGATCACTCCTCGCAATAATCCTCGCCCCATCCCGGTACTGAATCGTATCCCTCGGATAGAGCCTGACCGCGGTCTCATAGGCGGCGCGGCCGACGAGAAGGTTGTTGGCGCGGTGCCCCAGCGGAGGGCTTTTTGGCCAAACGCCGTGTTTATTTAGTTTTTGTCAGTTGGCTTAAGTGTTTTAATTGATTTTATTTCATCCCATCTAAATAGAATAACTTGCTTGTCACCTTCCGTAACAAACAATACACCACGTTCGCCGGCTCTTAATAGCCTCTGCACTACGGCAGGCCACACGATCCGTTTTAAGCCCTCTCTTAGTTGCTCGGCGGATTCAAGCGCCACAAGTTATCCAGCCCGCCCGGACTTGCCGCTGGGCCTTGCTCGACCTCGTGGCGAAGTGGGGCGTACCAAGCCTGATGGATTTTATCGATGACCGTGTTGGGCAGACATGAACGACAAAGACAAAGCATTCCAGGTCATCACCTCGGCTCACGACGACTGCCGTAGGCAAATCGCTGCTGGCAAGGTGCAGCGTTGGGAGGTGGTCAAGTGGGGCGTGGCCGTCAACGTAGGGCGTCGTAGATCATGACGGCAGCTCCTCGCGCGTCTCGACGGGCTCGTTGCGCCCAAGGAACGTGCTGGAGATCGCCTCGGACAGATGCGTCAGGGCATTTTCAACCGAAAGAATCAAACGGTCGTCGACCCGCGCGGCCTCGGCGGTGCGCAGCTTGGCGACGGTCGCCATGGAAATCTGGCGCGGCAGCGACGGCCGGCCGTCCGGTCGCATGTGGGGCATCGCGGCGAGATGGCTTTCGATCTCTTCGAACTGGAACGCCACCGAACGCGGGTTGGAGGGATCGAGCACCGTGAGATCGACCACCGGCGCGCGCGCCGCCACCATCACATAACGCTGGCGATAGGTGATGCGGCTGTCGCAAAGCTCAAGCAGGGTGTCGAGGCCGCGGTCGAGACGGCCGCCGAACTGGCGGGCGAACCGGCAGGTCACGATGGCGCGCTCGATGCGGCGGCCAAGCTCCAGGAATCGCCAGCCGCCGAGCCGGGTCATGTTCTCCTGGGCAAGCCCCGAGAACGACGCGATGACGCGCAGCGCCGCTTCGACGCGCTCTGCCATGGCGGCCTCGAAATCGGACGAACCGCTGAGCGGCGCATCGCAGGTGGCAACGAGCCGCGTCAAGGTTCGCCACGTATCGGGCGACAGGCGGTCGCGGATCACCGAACCGGCAGACCGGGCGGCGCTGGCGAGCGCCGGCACCGAGCCGGGCTGGTCGGCGCGCTGCAACGCGGCGCGCGCGATCGCCACCGGCCGCATGGTCGGGAGGTCGTCCGGCACCGCGTCCCACGACTGCAGAAGCGAGGTGATGGGCTCGATGTCTTGCTCCGACCGGTCGCTTTCCGAGATCCGGGCCAGCAGGGCGCGCACCAGCCGCAGCGTTGCCTCGGTACGCTCCATGTAGCGGCCGAGCCAGAACAGGTTGTCGGCCGCGCGGCTCGGCAGCGTGCCGGAAGCGCGCTGGATCTGGATGCGGTCCGGGCTCGGGAGCAGGGTGGTCTCGGCCAACGGGGCCTTGGAAGGAATCCAGGCGTCCGCTGCGAGCGCGCCACGCTGCAGGCTGATGGCATAGACATCGTCGGGGTCGCCGATGCGCACGAATCCGCCCGGCATCACGGCGAAGCTGTCGCCATGCCTGGCGAGAAAGACCCGCAGGATGAATGGCCGCGGCTCCAGTTTGCCGTTGCGCCACACCGGCATAGTTGAGAGCCGCACCGCTTCCTGCAGCACGATGTCGACGCCGCGATCCTCGATCGCCTGCAGGATGCGCCGCCGCCGCACCAGCCCAAGCTCGCTGCTGCGCACGCCGTCGCCGATGTTTTCGCGCGGCAGATCGCCCGCGTAGGCAGAGGCCACCACCATGTCGTCGAATCGCTCGAGCATCGCCGCGCGCATCGCTGGATCGCCGAGCCACCAGGTGGCGATATTGGGAACGGCGAGCGGGCGTCCGTCGATCGTCTCTGACAGCGCCGGGAGGAACGCCAGCATGCCGCGCGCTTCGGCAATGCCGCTGCCGAGCCCGTTCGCGATCACCACCTTGCCGTCGCGCACGGCCTGCACGAGCCCCGGCACACCGAGCCGCGAGCGCGCATTAAGCTCAAGCGGATCGGAGAAGTCGGCGTCGAGCCGGCGCAGCAACACCTCGCTGCGCTTGAGGCCGGAAACGGTGCGGATGAAGAGGCCGTTGTCGCGCGCCGTGAGGTCCTCGCCCTCCACCAGCAAGAAACCGAGATAGCGGGCGAGATAGGCATGCTCGAAATAAGTTTCGTTCATCGGCCCCGGCGTCAGCACGCAGACGCGGGAATCGCTCTGGTGGCCAAGTCCGGTGAGTTCCGCCTGCATGGCTTGAAAGAACGGCGCGTGACGCAGAACATGTAGATTGCGGTAGATGTCCGGAATGCTCTGGCGCAGCGCCAGCCGGTTTTCGAGCGCAAAGCCCGCGCCCGACGGCGCCTGAGTGCGGTCGCGCAGGACCCACCAGCGGCCGTCGGGGCCGCGCGCGATGTCGACGGCATAAATGCGTAAGTGCGCGCCTCCCGGCGGCGGCACGCCGACCAGCGGCCGCAGGAATTCCGGGCTGCCGGCCACGAACGCGCCGGGTAGCCGCTTCTCGCGGAACAGTGTGCCGGCGCCATAGATGTCGGCGATCACGGCCTCCATCAAATGAGCGCGCTCAACCAGCGCCGCTTGCAGCCGCTCCCATTCCTCCGCCGCGATGATCAGCGGAATGGGCGTCAGCGGCCAGGGGCGCTCGACGCCGGCCTCGTCTTCATAGACCCGGTAAAACACGCCGGAATCGCGCAGATAGCGGTCGGTGGCGGCAAACCGGCGCGACAGTTCTTCGCGACCGAGGGCGGCGAGGCCGGCGAGCAGGTCGCCCCAATGGGCGCGCACTTCGCCGTCGCCGCTCATCATCTCGTCATAGACGTCGGGCAACGGCCGATAGCCCGCCAGCAATTGGGCGACGGGTTCAGAAGAGTCGCGCACGGCAGATTCGCGAAGTACGGACATGGGACGAAACAATAAGCGGTTCGGCGTGCGGCTTCCAGAACCGGATGCGCATATCCGAGCCGCTTCGCCCTCAAGCCGAATGACGCGAAATCCAGGTCTAAAACCGCTTGCGGGTGCGCTGCGGGGCCACCACCTCTATGCCGCGCTCGGGAGCTGACCGAAACTGCGAGAGCCATCATGATCATCGATCTTTCCGGCAAGAACGCCGTCGTTTCGGGCTCGACATCGGGTATAGGGTTTGCGATCGCTCAGGGGCTTGCGGCGGCAGGCGCCGCCGTCGTGCTCAACGGCCGCAGCCAGAAGAGTGTAGACACGGCTCTTTCGCGCCTCGCCGCGACGTTGCCACACGCCAAGGTCGAAGGCATTGCGGCAGACCTGTCCGTCGCTGAGGGCGTTGCAGCGTTGGTGGCGCGGGCGCGCGAGACCGACATCCTGGTCAACAATCTCGGCATCTTCGAGCCCAAGCCGTTCGACGCCATCACCGACGCTGACTGGTCGCGGTTCTTCGAGACCAACGTCATGAGCGGCGTACGGCTGTCGCGTCATTACCTGCCCGCCATGGTCAGGCGCGGCTGGGGGCGGGTCGTCTTCATTTCGAGCGAGTCCGGCCTCAACATCCCGGTCGAGATGATTCACTACGGCATGACCAAAACGGCACAGCTCGCGATTGCGCGCGGTCTTGCGGAATCTGTCGCCGGCACCGGTGTCACCGTCAATGCGGTGCTTCCAGGGCCAACCCGTTCAGACGGCGTTGCCGATTTTTTCGCGCGGCTCGCTAAACAGCAGGGCCTGTCGCAACAGGACATGGAACGAGACTTCATCGCCAAGAACCGCCCGACCTCGCTCATCCGGCGCCTCGCGAGCGTCGAGGAAGTCGCCAATATGGTGGTGTTCGTTTGCTCGTCGCAAGCCTCGGCCACCACCGGGGCTGCGTTGCGGGTCGACGGCGGCGTCGTGCGCTCGATCGCGTGAGGCCTGCCTTAGAGCATGATCCCGAAAAGTGGGATCCGGTTTTCGGAAAAGATCATGCTCCAACAATAAGCTAGAGCGGGATGACGATTCGAAGAAAAGTCATCCCGCTCTAGCCGCTCTGCGCCGGCCCGTCGGCGCTATGCCCGCGGGGTCGTCTTGCGCGCCGCGCGGCGGCTGGATGCCGGCGCCGATGACCGGACTGCCGGTCGCGGGGTGGGTTCGGTCGGAGCCGGAATTGACGGGAGCGGCGTCTCCACCGGCTCCGGCGCGGACGCAACCGGTAAAACCACATGAGCGCCTGGGCGCATCGCCTTGCGCTTGTGCTTGTCCTTCACGTCGGCGATCTGCCGCAGCATGTCCTTTAGATCGTCGATCGCCGCAGTTTCCTCCGTGGTCAAGGGCGCCTTCGGATGAAAATGCGCCAACAGCACGATAAGGGCATCCCCGATGCGGCCAAGCTGCTTGCCGTAGCTCGCCACGTCTGAGAGCACGTCTCCCTCGACCGCCGGCTCGCTCGACTGGCCGATCCTGACGTTGAACAATCCGACCTGGCTTCCGATCGGCGACATGAACGCTGTCCATGGGCTGATCGCCTGAAACACGTCTCCGGATAAGGGTAGCTTGAATGTCGACATGGTGGAGCTCCGCGTTTTGCCGTGGAAACGATGCTATAATCTGGGGCCAAAGCAAAACTGGGGCCACGGCGTGAGCGGCGTCGCGCTCCGACGGTTCGATCCCGCCACGGTCGGGCGACCACAGCAGTGCGAATCGAGAGACCGCAACGGAGCACTGGATATCATGAATATCGGGGCTAACGAGGCGCTGCCATTCGAGGCCGACGACGGCGACCCGGCCGATGAGATCGCCCGTATCGAATCGCGGCTCGATGAGCTTGCCGACGCCATGGCGCGGTGCCGGAAGATCGGATTGATTGCGCAGATCGCGATCGCGGCCGGCGGCATCTGGCTATTGGCAGCGGCGATCGGGGTCATCGGATTCGATCCCATGGGCTTGATGGCGGCGATTGCTGGAGTGATCGGCGGAACCGTCATGTATGGGTCGAACACCACGACGTCGCAGCAGGTCGACGCCGCGATTGAAAAGGCCGAGGGTATGCGAGCGGCGTTGATCGAGGCGCGGGAATCTTAAGGCTTCATCGCTGCGGCTTGCACTGTGCTGCCCGCAGGGCCGTGGCGGCGGTGGGTAGCAGGCTTGGCTCGGGCGAAAATGCGCGCGCGACGATAAGGCCGGTCAGGCTTGGGGATTCGACGATCAGCCGGTCGGCGGCGGTGACCTCCTCATCATCCGGTAAATCCTCGCGCTGCTTGGTCGTCATCAGATCGAGCTCGATGGAACGCCTTCCGGCGGCGCGGTCGTTGATGGCGTAATAGGCAACGTCGTAGCGCGTGTAGAATGTCACCGACGTATAGGCTTGGCTCACCGGCACCGTAAGCTTGACCGGGCCCTTCGCAAGATCGTACCGACACGCCGCGACCGCGAACGCCGGATCCATGAATGGCAGGATCGAGGACTCAGGGGTCGGCGCGGGGAGCAGCGCAAATCCATTGACGGGAACGACGGGGGCAAGCCTCGCGTAGGCGTCACGGCTTGCGGTACGCGGCAGCATCATGATGGTGGCGAGATGAACGACCCCGCCCAGCATCAGCCCGCCCGCGATCCATAACAACCACCTGATCATTGGCAGATCCGCGTCGATCGGATCGCCGGCATCGGGGCTTCGCGGCCGGCCCGCGTCGCAATGCCAAGCGACGTATCGTAGAAGCGCAACATGAGGATATAGCTGTCGATGCCGCCGGTCGGCAGCCAATTGCCGGGCCGCGCCCGTGGAGAGACCGTGATCTCGAATTCTCCGGGCGCGTCGCGCACCAGTTCCTGACTGGTGAAACCGCGGCGGTCGAGCGAATTCGCCACCAGTTGTCCGGAGGGGGTATAGAGCGTCAAGGTGAAATAGCGCGCCGGCGGGGTGGTGCCGCGCACCACGACATCGCAGCGGCCGTCGAGCGGGCGCCCGTCATCGTCGGCCGCCGCAGTGAACGTAACCCCGTCGCCCGAGCCGACAGGCAACTCGCCATTTCGCGCAATCACCGCCCGCGCATAGGGGTCGATGCTGACGGTGCCGTTGCGCGGATAGCCCTTCCATGCACCGAGTTCCAGCGCTCCGAAGGAAATGTTCTGCGTCAACGCGTACCACGTCGAGCCGAGGCCGATGCCCGCCGCGACGATGAAGGATAGCAATAGTCCTGTCAGCAGATGCACGTGTGAACCTTTCAGGGATCAGATATCAGGGATCAAGAGATCCCGAAGCACCGCAATTTGACTTTGAGCTCTGCCCTGATCCTTGATACCTGACCTCTGATCCCTGACCTCTGTCATCTGACCGCGACGGAACCGACTTTGCGGTCAGCACGGCCGGGTACGGCCTGCGGCGCCGGAGTAAGCGGTCGGTCTCCTGCTGTGGGCGGCGGGGACGGTTCGGCCGGGCCGCCGGCACTCATGCGGCGACCGGCTTCATCCATCAGCTGCTCCACCCGCAACAATGTCTGCACGCCCTTGTTGGTGAGCATCGCGGGTCGGATCGGAGCGTCCCCTTTGCCGTCCTTGTCGATGATCGGTCCGACTGTTGCGCCGTTCCGTCCGATGCCTGCGATCTGCTTGAGCTCAATGCCCTGATGCGCATAGGCCATGATCTCATGCCACGTCTGTGCCGGCAGGGAGCCGCCAGTCATTCGATTGAGTGGACTGTAGTCATCGTTGCCGAACCACACGCCGCACACGAAATTGCCTGTGTAGCCGACGAACCAGGCGTCGCGATAGGAGTTGGTCGTGCCGGTCTTGCCCGCCGACTTGATGCCATCGAGCATGGCTCGCTTCGCGGTGCCTTCCTCGACCACGTGGCTCATCATCATGGCCATGTCGGAAGCGACCTGCGGCGGAATTGCCTGGGCGGGCTTCTTGCTGTCGTCGCGGTCGAAGCGCCAGATGGTGTCGCCGGTGCCCGAACGCACTTCCAAGATGGCGTGCGGCTTCACCGCCTTGCCCTGGTTCGGGAAAGTCGCGTAGGCGACCGTATGTTCGAGCAATGTGACCTCGTCAGCTCCGATCGGCAGTGACGGGGTATCGGGCAGCGGCGCCTTGATGCCCATGCGGCGGGCCGTCTGAATGATCTTGGCGCGCCCGGCCCGCGGCCCGGCGGCGCCCCCCATCATGATCGATAGTTTCACCGGTATCACATTGATCGAGCGGGTGATGGCCTGGGTCAGGGTGACCGAACCCGAGTAGCTGCGGCCGTAGTTCTGCGGACACCAGTTGCCGATGCAGACCGGGCCGTCAACAATGACCGAGGTCGGTTTGAAGCCGTTCATCAGGGCGGTGGCATACACATAGGGTTTGAACGAGGAGCCGGGCTGGCGATAAGCATCGGTTGCGCGGTTGAACTGGCTGGTGTTGTAGTCGAGGCCGCCTACCATGGCGCGTACTGCGCCGTCGAGATCGGCTACGACCACGGCGGCCTGCTTGGCATGATAGTCGCGCCCGAATTGGCGAATCATGCTCTCCACCGCGTCCTCGGTGGTACGCTGCAGCCCGAGATCAATCGCGGTGCGCACCACGAAAGCGCGATCCGAGATGTGGCGGAAGGCCGGCGTGTCGGCGAGCTTCTTCATCTCCTCGAAGGCATAGTCCAGGTAGTAGCCGGGAGCGCCCTCATCCCGGCGGTCGATCGCGACCGCCGGATTGCGCCGGGCGCCGAACACCTGGCCTTCGGTCATGAGACCCGCGTCGACCAGGTTGTCGAGCACCACATTCGCTCGGGCCCGCGCGGCCGGCAGGTTGATATGCGGCGCGAACTTGGTCGGCGCCTTGAACAGGCCGGCAAGCATGGCGGCCTCGGCGAGGTTGACCTCCCGCGCCGACTTGCCGAAATAGAATTGTGCCGCCGCATCAACCCCGAACGCGCCGCCGCCCATATAGGCGCGATCGAGATAAAGCTTGAAGATCTCGTTCTTGGTGAGCCGCGTCTCCAGCCATAGGGCGAGGAAGGCTTCCTTCACTTTGCGCTCGATGGTGCGCTGATTGCTCAGGAACAGGTTCTTGGCGAGCTGTTGGGTGATCGAGGAACCGCCCTGGACGACGCCGCCGGCGCGCGCATTGGTGACGAGGGCGCGTACCGTGCCTCCGGTGTCGATCCCGAAATGATCGTAGAACCGCCGGTCCTCGGTCGCGAGCACCGCCTTGATGAGATGATCAGGAAAATCCGCGAGCGCGACAGCGCTTGAGTGCTTGATCCCGCGGCTGCCGATCTCGTTGCCGTAGCGGTCGAGAAAGACCACCGCAAGCTCGGATTTTTTCAACCAGTCGTCGTCGGCCGTCTCCCGGAATGCCGGAACCGCAAGGGCGAGGGCCACCAGCAGTCCGCCGGTACCAAAGGTGGCGAGCTCGGACAGGGGCTCCACCACCAGCCAGCGGCGCCAGCCCGCCACGTGGAAACGATCCATGAAGTCGCGGAACCGCTCGAACGCCTCGCGCGCCATCCGACCGCTGCGAAACAGTCCAGAATCGAGGCGCGAGTCGAAATCAAGCAAATAGGTCCGGAGGCGCTGCCTCCAGCCGGGTCTTTCATTGAATGGAATCTGGTCCTGCACGATCGGTCCTATGGCCTCTTAATACGACGTTGTCATGGCGGGGCCGGTAGTCAACTACATAAACAGTTTGGTCCGGCTGGCGTTTCGGCTCGACTTGCGGTCAAATGGACAACCGCCGGAACGCCGCCGGCCTTGCCGGCCGGTAAATCTCTCAACTAACCCAGGATTGCGCTTACGTCCGACTAACCCAAGATTGGCGCCAGGCCAACTAGCCCTAAGATTAGCACGAGGCCGATACGGCTTGAGTCGTGCGGGAGATATTGCGCCCCAGTCTGCGTCACAATGCCCTTGTTGCCGGTCCGGGCGTGAGGTAGCTCCATGTCGCAGATCCACCCGTTGCGTGCGTTCCTTGACCTGTGTGGCCGATGCCTCTCCTTGTCCAGGGCGAACAGGGCCGCTCGGCGGGCGGCTTTGTTGCGGCGGTGTCCTCGGATTGGTCTTTCAGGAGTTGAGCATGGACGATGTGCCGTTCTGGCGCCGCAAGACCCTCTCGGAGCTCACCCCGACCGAGTGGGAGAGCCTGTGCGACGGCTGTGGGCGCTGCTGTCTCAACAAGCTTGAGGACGAGGATACGGGACGGGTCTACTACACCGACGTAGGGTGCCGCCTGCTCGATGGCGCCACCTGCCGATGCAAGGACTACCGGAACCGCAGCGAGCAGGTCGGCGATTGCGTGAAGTTGTCGCCCGACAACGTTGCCGATCTCAAGTGGCTGCCGCCGACCTGCGGTTACCGGTTGGTGGCCCACGGCCGCGATCTTTATTGGTGGCATCCGCTGGTGTCCGGCGATCCCGAGACCGTGCACGCCGCCGGGATTTCGGTCCGCGGCCGCGTCGCAATGTCGGAGGAAGACATCGGCATCGAGGATTACGAGGACCGCATCGTCTCCTGGCCGGGCCGGATGCCGCCGCGGAGCAAACGCCCGGCGTGATGAATCAGATGCTCGCTGCCCGCGGGGTCTGCCCAACATCGGCCGGAATTTCCACGATTCCGTCACATGGAAAACCACAAAGGGTGGCAGCTTGTTGTGCAATGACCTGGTTGCGTTGCATCGAGTTTTGGCTTGATGACTGGAACCAACTGGCGCAGCATGGTTTGATAAAAAGCCTGCCGCCGAAGATCCCCGTGCAAATCAGCGGTCAAGGACAATGGCTCGAACGTCGACAACCCGAATATTCGTGTGGTCGCTGGCGCTGGTTGCGGCGGCGGGCGCAGCGCTTTCGTTTGACAGGCTACTCCGGGAGCGGCCGCTTGAGGCCGATGCGGTCAGGGGTTCGGCGGCGATTTTGCCGTCCCCTACCAGAGGTCTAGATCAAAGCTTGGGCGGGACGGTCCAATCGGTCGCAAAAACGGTCCAAGCGGCCGCAAAAAATGTGGACGCCCTTGTGGGGTCCACGGGTTTGGCAGGCGGGCGCGATGAGGTCAGGCCCGCGTTCGACGTTGCCCGCGTCGAGCCGTCAGGCGACGCGGTCATCGCCGGCAGGGCCGCACCCGGCGCCAGTGTGGAATTGTTGCGCAATGGCGAGCCGCATGACCGGGTGGTGGCGGATGCGTCCGGACAATTCGCCATGGTCCCTCCGCGTCTTCCCCCCGGGGACTCCGAGTTGACGTTACGTTCGCGGCTGCCTGACGGCAGGCTTGCAACCTCCAAAGAGAGCGTCGTCGTCGCGCTCCAGGCGGACCTCAAAGACCGGCCGGTGGTGGCGCTGATGACGCCGGATAAACCGAGTGTCGTGCTGTCGAAACCGGCGGCGCCAACCGCGGCATCAACCCCGGGATCAACCCCTCCTGGCGGCGCGGTTGTGGTGGACACGGTCGAGACCGAGCCGGGCGGGAAGCTCTTTGTCAGCGGTCGGTCATCGCCCCGTGCGGCGGTCAGGCTCTATCTCAACGACAGCTATCAGGCTTCGACGACCGCCGCCGCGAACGGACGATTTGCATTTACGACGATGAACGAAGGCATCAGACCCGGCAGCGGTTATCGGGTCAGGCTGGATGAGGTGGACCCCGGTTCCGGCGCGATCCGATCGCGCGCCGAGGTTCCGTTCGAGGCGGCGTCTGCCGCCAGCGCCGGCTTGCCCGCCGCGGGCTCGCCCGCCGCCGTGACGACCCCGAAGGTCCCGACTGCCGTGGTATCTCGCGGCGACAGTCTGTGGCGCATCAGCCGCGCCGCCTATGGGGATGGCGCACGATACACGGTCATCTACGACGCGAACCATAACCAGATCCGAAATCCAGACCGTATTTATCCCGGCCAGGTGTTCGTCCTTCCTGAGAAAGCGCGCTGAGTCTCCCTCCCTACCTCCCCCCGCAAGCGGGGGAGGTAATCATTTACCCTCCCCGCCTGCGGGGGAGGGTAGGGAGGGGGGCGCCATCACCGCGCCCATCCTTGCGGCGGTATCGACGATCCATGTCCGGTAGCGCGCGAGCGGGGTCACGCCCGTAAGCCCGCCGCATCCGTCGGAGAGTTGCGGTCCGGTACTCCAACTCACCACCCCGATCACGGCATGGCGTTGATCAGTCTCGAAGGCCGGCGCGCCGGAGTCCGCCGTGCAGGCGCCGAGGCCTGGGCGCTCGCCCTTGGTCGCGGGATCGAACAGGCGCACCTGCAGCGTGCCGGGCTGGCCGGTCGCAGCAAGCGTTGCGGCGCGCGCCGTGCCGCCGGTGCGGCCGTCGCCCCGCACCGTGACGCCGTAGCCGGCGACGATGAATTCATCGCCGACCGCGACCACGCGATCCGGGCGCGCGAGTGGAGCCGCCACAAAGGCTGGCGGAAGGGCTGCGGCGAGCTTGAGGAGCGCTAAGTCGGCCGTCGCCCGGTGCGCGAGCAGCATCTTAAGATCGAATTGCGGATGTCGCGTGACCGTCGTGATATCGTTGAGCTGCGGCTGGTGCGCGGCGTCGAAGATGACGAGCTTGTAGTCGGCGCCCGCCGGCACGCAGTGCGCGGCCGTCAGCACAAGATCGCGCGCGATTGCGACGCCGCTGCATGAATTGCCGCGCGAGCCGACCAGGAGCACGACGTGCCGCGCGATAGCGAGGTCGGCTGGTGGCGCGCCGCCCACCATGGCGAAGGCCAAGCCCGCCAGGGGGGAGATAGCGAGGCAAAGAGCAAGCGCGGTGCGGTACGCGATCATAAATTCCCTGAGAACAGCGAATTTAACAGGGAATTGCCGAATTTCTCGGCAGGTTTGCGGCTGTTTTGTCCAGGGTGCGACCTTTTCGCGATGTGATATCAGAGTGTTACGGAGGATTGCCGGACTGGCCCTTGCGGAATTGCCTATGCGGAGGCGGTTTGCCGTAGCCAACCTGGTAGGCGGCCGATTTCCTTTTGCCGGAGGTCATGGGGATTCTCGGGTCTCACGGGGGACGAACGAATTCGCCAGGGTTCTTCTTCAGAAAGGCCACGCCGCAGGGCCAAATTCCATCATAGGACTATTCTGCCTATTGTCAAGAAAATTCGCGTTTTGCGCGTATGTCTGGATTCGTACGCGTTCGGCCGCCGCCCGGAATTGCAGGTCATCACAGCATAACCTCTGCGCCCATAGCCGACCGGGTCAGGCCTTTTTGGCCCGCCCAATGAGCCGGTTGCAGCCCGCTTGACTTGCATGCGCAGGCCGGCGCACTCCTAATGCATTGTGGGAGGACTTTTTTGCCATGGGATTGCCCAAGCCCATCATTTTCATCAGTTACAGTCACAAGGACAAGCGATGGCTCGAATACGTGCGAGGCCATCTTCGGGTCGCGGTGACCAACGATCATTTTGAAACCTGGGACGATCGCCGCATTGAAGGTGGCGCGAACTGGGCCGCGGAGATCGACGCCGCGCTCCGGAAGTGTGCGGCATTCATCCTGCTCGTTTCGCGCCACTCTCTGGTTTCGAGTTTCATTCTTAAAGAGGAAGTCAAAGCCGCGCTTGAAGCGCACTGGACGCGTGGCGTGAGAATCTATCCGATTGTTGTTCAAGCTTGTGACATTCAGGCTGTTCCCTGGTTGACCAAAATGAACCTTCGGCCGCCTGATGCGAAAGCGCTTGCGCTTTATCCGTCGCCGAAACGTGACGAGGTCATGGCTTCACTTGCCGCTGAAATTCGCGAGATTGTCAAAGATCAATCCACCGGGCAGCCGCCCTTCGTTCACACGAGCCACGCCGCTCCTGTCGTTTTACCAGCACCACGAGGACAACGAATCAAAATCCTTTTCGTATCGGCCAATCCGGCGGGCACGCAGCAACTTAAACTGGATGAAGAGGCACGGGAAATCGAAGCCAAAATCCGCGCCGCCGATCATCGCGACTCCCTTGAGCTCATCACCAAGTGGGCCGTTCGTCCGGATGACCTGCTTCAGTCCCTCAACCAGCACCGGCCGCACATCGTGCATTTCAGCGGGCACGGCAATCCGACCGAGGAGATCGTCCTCCTGGACGCACTGGGTAAGCCTAAGCCCGTGAGCAAGGAGGCGCTCGTCAGTCTATTCCGCACCCTTAAGGATAATATTCGTGTTGTCGTCCTGAACGCGTGTTTTTCGCGACCGCAGGCCGAGGCCATCACGGGAGAGATCGACTGCGCAATCGGCATGACGCGCGCGATCGGAGATAGCGCCGCCATTACCTTCGCGGCTTCGTTCTATCGGGCCATAGGATTTGGGCGCTCGATACAGGAAGCTTTTGATCAAGGGATCGCGGCGCTGCTTCTGGATGGAAGCCTGGAAGGAAAGACGCCCGTTCTCATGAGCGGGAAAAACACGGCGCCAGACAAGGTGTTCCTCATAAACCCTCCGTAGGCCCGTCGTTTAAGAAAGAAACACAAACGGCGGGCCTGCAAACGGCGTCCGTGCTCAATGAGGAAAAGGCAGCCGGCGGCCACGCCTCGACCACATCGCCGGAAAGCGCAAAACCTGCCCAGTTGCCGCGCCCGCCAAGCATCGTCCACATCACCGGCCTGCCCGAGACCGGCTACGAGCGCCTCGTCGGCCGCGACGCCGAGTTGAAGCGCCTCGATGAGGCCTGGGCCGATCGCAACATCAACATCCTCTCGCTCGTCGCCGAGGGCGGCGCCGGCAAGTCGGCGCTGGTCAACGAGTGGCTCAAGCGCATGCAGGCCGACGATTATCGCGGCGCCGAGGCGGTGCTGGGCTGGTCGTTCTACAGCCAGGGCTCAAAGGAGCGCGCGACCTCGGCCGAACCCTTCCTCAACTGGGCGCTGGACAAGCTCGGCATCGAGGTCAACACGACCAGCGCCCCCGCCAAGGGCGAGGCCATCGCGGAAGCTCTGGCGCGGTGCCGCGTGCTGCTCGTGCTCGACGGATGCGAGCCGTTGCAACATGGCATCGGCACGCAGCAAGGCGAATTGAAGGACTTGGGGCTGCGCGCACTGCTGCGGCGCTTTGCGGCCATGCCGCCGGCCGAAGCGCACGGGCTCGTGGTGCTCACCAGCCGGCAGGCCGTGAAAGACGTGGCGCGCTGGAACGATGGCGCCGCCCCGGTTCTGGACGTGGAACAGCTTTCGGATGAGGCCGGGGCGGCGCTCCTGCGCGACAACAGCGTGCGGGGAACCGAGGCGGAATTGCGAGCGGCGGCGCGGGCGTTCGGCGGCCATCCGCTGGCGCTCGGCCTGCTGGCGAGCTTCCTCAAGGAGACCAGGGCCGGCGACGTTCGCCGCCGCGATCACATCCGCGAATTGCTCGACGATCCCGAAAACCTGCGCCACGACCACGCGAAGCGTGTCATGGAGTCCTACGAGAGCGAATGGCTCGCCGGCCAGCCGGTGCCGCACGCCATCATGCACATGGTCGGCCTGTTCGACCGGCCGGCGAGCGGCGATTGCCTCTCCGCATTGCGCCGGAAGCCGGCAATGCCGGGACTCACCGAGGTGATCGTCGATCTCGATGAAGGCGCATGGCAGCGCGCTGTTACCCGCTTGCGTGACGTGCGGCTGCTGGCGCCGCACGACCCGGCGACACCCGGTGCGCTCGACGCCCATCCGCTGGTGCGCGAGTGGTTCGGCCAGCGGCTGGAACGGAAAACCCCGGCTGCCTGGCGCGCTGCCCACGGCCGGCTCTACGAGCACCTGCGCGACGAGACAAAGGAAGGCAAGACGCCGACGCTCGAAGACCTCGCGCCGCTCTACCAGGCCATCCCCCACGGCTGCCGCGCTGGCCGGCACCGGGAGGCGCTGGACGACATTTACGTAGATCGCATCTGTCGGCCGCGTGCGAGCGGCGGGACCGAATTCTATGCGAGCAAGAAGCTAGGCGCTTATGGCAGCGACCTCGCAGCAATCTCCTGGTTCTTCGAGAAGCCCTACGGGACGCCGATCGTTACGCTGGCCGCGGTGGACCAATCTTGGGTGCTCAGCAGAGCTGCCTTCTGCCTGCGCCCGCAACGGCGATTTGCCGAGGCACTGCCGGCGGAGCGCGCGGCGATCCGTATGGATGAGGAGGCGAAGGACTGGATCAATGCCGCGAACAGTGCCTCCAACCTGAGCCAAGCCGAGTTGCTCATCGGCGAGGTCACCGCTGCCTTAGCGACGGCAGAACAATCCGTCGCTTATGCCGATCAGAGCGGGAATGGATTTTGGATGTTGGCCAACCGTTCGCTCCAGGCCGCGACGTTGCACGCCGCCGGTCGGCGCGAGGAGGCCGCACGCCTGTTCGCCGACGCCGAGCGGCGACAGAAGAAAAGGCAGCCGGAATACCCGCTGCTCTATACTATGCAAGGATATTCCTACTGCGACCTGTTGCTCGCCAGGGCTGAATGGATCGCCACACGCGAGCGGGCAAGTCAGACCTTGGAATGGGGCACGTCGCATGGTGAGCTGTTTGCCATAGCACTCGACACTCTGATCCTGGGTCGTTCGCATCTCGGGCTGGCGTTTGGCAACGCCCTCAGGCAGCAGCCGGCCGGTAGAGCGCGTGATGACGCTCGCACCGCCCACGCGCGTCTCGGCGAGGCGCTCGATGGCATGCGCGCCTCCGGTCGATTAGACGATCTCCCGCGCGGCCTCCTCGCCCGCGCTGCCTTCCGCCGCAGCGTTGGTGATTGGGATGGCGCCGCGCGCGATCTCGACGAGGTCGAGGAGATCGCCGAGCCGGGGCCGATGCGCCTTTTTCTCTGCGACATGGCGCTCGAACGCGCGCGGCTTGCTTTCGCGCGCATCGCGGCGTTCGCGCCGCTCAACGGGCTCATCGACGACAGTCCACCCGAGCCTGAGCCGCCCGGCGCCGCGGAGAGCGCGAAGCTCGCGGCGGAGGCGCGGGCGAACCTCGCCACGGCGCGCGAGCTGATCGAGCGCTGCGGCTACCACCGGCGCGACGAGGAGCTTGCCGAGCTCGAAGCCGTGCGCGACGGCCGCCGCCGCTTCGCCGACCTGCCGCCGCGGGTGTGAGGCACCCTCCCCTGAAGGGGGAGGGTCGGATCGCCTTTAGGCGATCCGGGGTGGGGTGACAGCGGTGCAGCAGATGCAGCGTGTCGATCGTTGCGCCGCTGTCACCCCCTCCCGCCGCGCAAGAGCGCGGCGACCTCCCCCCTTCAGGGGGAGGTGAAGCTAACCGCCCGTTCTCCTCACTCCTCCGATTTGTGGGAGAGGCGAGGAGCGGGCATCGCAGCGCTCCGATCAGCGCGACGCGGTGCCCGATGTCGATTGCCGCCGAATTCTCAAGCGTGCTCTTTTCCGCCAATGCCTCTATGTCAAACTCCGCCCAGTTCTTGCGGAGACATCCCATGCATGTGCGTGACGCCGTAGCCACGCGGTTCAGTTGCCGCGCGTTTCTGCCGACCCCGGTCCCCCTCGCAACGGTGCGCGACATCCTCGATCGCGCCGCCCACGCGCCGTCGGGCGGCAATCTGCAGCCGTGGCGGGTCCATGCGCTGGCCGGTGCGCCGCTCGAAGACCTCAAGGCCCGCATCCGCCCATATGCGCCGGCGAACCCGCGAGGGGAGGGCGCCGCGTACCAAATCTACCCGGAGCCTCTCAAGGAGCCATATCATGCCCGGCGCCGCGAGGTTGGCGCGAAGCTCTATCATGCGATCGGGATTGCGCTCGAGGACCGCGCGGCGCGCTATCGCCAGTATGCGCGCAATTTTGAGCTGTTTGGGGCGCCGGTCGGGCTGTTCTTTTCCATCGACCGCACCATGGGGCCGCCGCAATGGTCGGACCTCGGCATGTTCGTGCAGACCGTCATGTTGCTCGCCCGCGGAGAGGGCCTGCACACCTGCGGCATCGAGGCGTGGACGCACTGGCACAAGACCGTATCGGCCTGTCTCGATGTCCCGGACGAACACATGCTGTTCTGCGGCATGGCGCTGGGGCACGCCGATCCGGTAGCGCCGATCAACGCCTGGCGTGCGCCGCGCGATGGGGTGGATGGGTTCGCGGCATTTTCGGGGTTTACCGACCCGTAGCCCGGGTTGAGCGGCAGCGAAACCCGGGGGCGGCATCGCCCTATTCACAAGCTGATCCCGGATTTCGCTGCGCTCAATCCGGGCTACGCGTTCCCTATTGCGGCAGCGCCCGAAGCGCTGTCGGCACAATGATCGGCCTGCGCGGCGTGAATGGCCGCATTGCGGAGGCTGGACGAAGTCAGCCTTCATATCCACATAGCTACCGAGCGATTTTTGAGGAAGGTCATGCGATGTCAATTCGGCCTGTGAAGCGGATCGTAAAGTCGACGCCAGCCATCGAGGGAGCGGGGGTGAAACTCCACCGCGCCTTTGGCTTCGGCAATACCGGCGATTTCGACCCTTTCCTTCTGCTGGACGACTTCCGCAACGATCGTCCCGAGGACTACCGCGCCGGATTTCCATGGCACCCGCATCGCGGCATCGAGACCATCACGTATGTGCTGGCCGGCACGGTTGATCACGGCGACAGTCTGGGCAACCGCGGGAGCCTCGGGGCCGGAGACGTCCAATGGATGACGGCCGGAAGCGGCAGCGGGCACCAGGAGATGCCGGGGGGAGACCCGCGTGGCCGGATGCACGGCTTCCAGCTGTGGGCAAACCTGCCGTCGCGGCTCAAGATGACGTCGCCCCGCTATCAGGATATTCCGGCAGCGGAGATTCCCGACGTCGGCGATGACGACGGCACCCGCGTGCGCATTATTTGCGGCGAGTTCGGGGGCAAACGCGGCCCTGTGGACGGCATCGCGGCGGAGCCGCGCTATCTTGACGTGACTGTGCCGCCCCGCCGTCGCAAAACGCTTGCCGTCGAGACCTCGCGGCATGCGTTTGCGTATGTCTTCGAGGGATCGGGTACGTTTTCCGGCGCGTCAAGCCCGTTCGGCGTTCTCACCGAGAAAGAAACCGCCACCGGCGAGACGGTGGTGCGCGAGCGCACCGGCAATCGCTCCCTGGTGTTGTTCGACAGCGGCGACGAAGTGACGGTCGAGGCCGGCGACGAGGGCATCCGGTTCCTGCTTGTCTCCGGCAAGCCGATCGAGGAGCCGGTCGCCTGGTACGGGCCGATCGTGATGAACACCAAGGCCGAGCTGCAACAGGCGGTCGCGGAGTTGAATAACGGCACCTT
>Ga0137390_10001160_pt1 | contig 19384 bp, 15 predicted proteins | sample 15con2h24AmetaG_FD_104937 | JGI IMG/M metagenome (GOLD analysis project Ga0137390, IMG submission 104937) | Vadose zone soil microbial communities from Angelo Coast Range Reserve, California, USA - 15con2h2.4A metaG | ecosystem: Environmental > Terrestrial > Soil > Vadose zone > Saprolite... | reverse complement strand
TGAGCACGACAGCCTTGCGGCCAGTGCCCGGGCCGTGGCGGTGCGCGCCGCGGCGAGATGCTTCGCAGCGCATCGGCCGGGTTGGTGCCGAGCGGCCCGTCGAGCGATCGGCCGAGCAGGTCGACCCGGCGGCCGGTGAACGACGGCATGTCTCCGGGGTAGCGCCCGAACTTCGACAGGCCGTAATCCGCCGTGCCCCGCCACCGTACGGGAACGGCCCGTAGGACGACCAGACGTCGAAGTCTTTTACTCCGCTGCGGCCGTCCAGATAGTGCTGGGCGACTCCCTGGCACAGCGCCCGGCAGATCAGCCGCCCGGCATAGCTGCCGCCACCGTGCGGGTGGCGCGCGAACAGGCCGACTTCGGCTTCGGCGGCGATCATGGCCAACCGCAGCAAGTCACTCCTGTCTATACGCGCGGGCGATCGCCCGGAACCGGTGATCATGTGCCTTCGATGCCAGCCCGAGCGGTCGGCGTGCCTGCGTGAAGCCGATGATGGGGTTGTCGATCACCTCGGCTTCTCCTGTGGCCATGAAGCCGCGGCATCCGATCGTATAGAGGATGGGCTCGCGGCACCGCACTCCGATGCTGGCGAGCTTCGGGAACCAGTCGAGGAAAACTAGGAGCTGTCCCAATAACGGGCGGACATCGCATCTTACTGCTGGAACGGCAGCGGCTGGACCCACGTAGGCGGCGGACGATATTGCCGTCGATCCACACGGCAAATCGCTCAAGTTGGTGTTCGTGATCAGCCGCCGGTTGTCCGGTCAGATGGAATGACCAAACGGTCACGTGGTCCTGTGGGTCGGATCCTTTCAGCGGCTGGTGGATCCTACGATCGCGCAGGCTCCACTGCTTCTTGCTGCTGCTCGGCAGGATCCTGCGGATGCGTCCCCGGTGGTGTTGCCTGTGACCAACCGTGAGCGGCTCCTCTCTGCAGGCCTGCTCGCCACTCTCAGGGAGCCGTTCCTCATCGCGTGGACGTTGCATCCCGAGTGGACCGGCTTGCTTGCACCAGCCCTCGACGGTGATATGGGCACTGCGCTTCCTTATGGCGGCCTTCTGCTGGCCCAGGCGACCCTTGATGCATTGCGAGAGCTACGGGAGGTCCGGACCGACCTGGGCCGGCTCAGCGTCCTGGACCCGCATCTTGGTGACCTGGTCACAGGCAATGCTCAGTTGCCACCGCTGCCCGCCGAGCCGCCGGCTTTCTTCGCCTTCGCCGACCGCCAGAATCGTGAAGGTCCGGGGGTTGCGAAGAACCCAGCGCATCCAGAGTCCGCTGCTTCGTCGAGCCTGGCTGGCTTGCGGGCCGTCCGGTGTGGATGGGCGGCGAACGGCCGGTAACTCCTTCACGAGCCAACTGCGCCATCCTTTGGCTAACTGCAAGATCACGGATTGCGCCAACACGCTTTCCAATACTGCTGGCCAGCGTCCGCCACTGTCCGCCACCGTTCGTGACCTGGGCGGACAGCAGCATCGTGACCGTCGGCGGACGCCTGCGGACGGTGGTGAATGAGACACAAACTGAGCTAAGGGCCTGGGCTGCCGATGACCATGGCGCCCGCCTCGGGGACGCTGCCCGTTGAGTGTCGAGGCGATCTCCTGGGCACTGAACCGCGCCCCGGTCCCGGCCGACCGCGGCGGCCAGCCATCGAGCGCGTGCAAATTCGTCCTCGTCGGCCTCGCCAACCACGCTGGGCCGGACGGTACCGGGGCGTTCCCGTCCGTGGCCACGCTCGTCCGCTACACCGGGCTGTCCGAGCGGACGGTGCGCACCTGCCTGGACCGGCTGGAGGCCGATGGCATCATCTCGCCGTGTGACCCGGACCTCATCGCGGCCCGGATCAAGCGCGCCGACCGGCGACCGCAGGGCTGGGACCTGAACCTTGCTTTGGTCCGCGACGACCTGGCCGAGGCCGCCGGCACCGGGGCCATGGACTGCATGGTCCCTGTCGTCAGCCTGGTAGGGGCCACCGGTCCTTCTCGCTGGGTCGGCAAGTCTAACGGGGTGAAGTCACTGCACCCCGAAACTGGAACTGTGGATAACCTACCCGGCGAGATGCAGCCGCTGCACCCCGCACCACGAACCGGGTGCAACCAGCGCGCCAACGGGGTGCAGCCAGTGCAGCCACGGGGTGCAGTAGGTGCACCCGAACCGTCCAGGGAACCATCCCTGAAACCGTCCGCCGCCCGTACGGATGCGCGCGAGCCAGCGCTCGCGGACGGCCGGACCGGCGGCGGAGGCCCGGTCGGTGAGTTCTTCGCCGCGCTCGGCGGCGGCTGGCGGCTGACCTTGAGCCAGCGGGCCAGGCTCTCCCCAGTCCTCCAGACCGCGCTGAGCACCGGGTGGACGCCTGCCGCACTGGCGGCATTTACCGGCGCGAACACTGACGGCGTACGCAGCCCGTCTGCGGTACTCGCTGCCCGGCTGTCGATGGCCGAGCTGCCCGACCCCCCGTCGCGATCCGCCCCGCCGCCTTGGTGCGGTCAGTGCGACGAGCGCACGCGGCTGCTCGGCTTCGACGGTGACGCGCCCGCCCCGTGCCAGCGGTGCAAGCCCAACCGGAACGGCGGGCCGGGGAATTCGTCGCCAGCCGTGGCCCGTTAGCAAGCCGACCTCCTCCGGACACGGATTGCACTTGTAATGAACAGGTCGTCAGCTTGATTCCGACAGGTAGCTCAGCTGAAAGCCCTATTTCGAAAGCTCGAACACTCAGTGGCGGACTCGTTGCGCTAGCGCCTAAGGCCGAGCTTCGCCCATAAGGGTTGCTCCCAAACCGCACTGAGGGACTCGCTTCAACCGCCAGAAGCCGACCAGCCCCGCCGTCGCTGAATGCCCAACCAGCCCGGAAAAGTACGCGCAACTCCGATCTTGACCATTCCCGCCCGACATGTGGCAATCTCTTCGGAGAAGCCGCACAGAGCTCGTTGAGTCGCCAGATTGCGCCATGACCGATCTGCACGGGGGTGGGATGGCAATCGAGTTGCCCACGAAGGGCCGACAAGTGCGCATCGACGGCAGCCTCGTTACCGTCAGAGATGCCGACTGGGCAGGTGACGACTCGATCGAACTCCTGGTCCTCGACGCTGAGGGTCACCCGCGCCGAATCCTGCTCTCCGAGCGCCAACTGCTCACTGGACTGGTGCCGGTCAACGATCGCGGCGGCGACCCGGAGCGGGCACTGACTGCGCTGTGGGGACGCTGGATGCAGCACGCTGTGCCACGCATACGGTCAGCGGTACTGGCCACTCGTCCGCTGCGCCCATACGCGCACCAGGACGACGCCGTCCACGGCTACATGCTCAATCAGCCCCAGCTGCGTTTCCTCCTCGGAGACGAACCCGGCACAGGTAAAACGATTATGGCCGGTATGTACCTTACCGAAGGACGTCGGCAAGGCCTTATTCAGGGGCGATCCATGATCATCGTTCCAGCGCACCTTGTAACAAAGTGGGAGTGGGACATGCGCCGTCTCTTTGGCGTGGAGGCCCGCCGGATCACAAACGAGATTGCCGCCGACCCATCTGACCTTGACCCCCGCTATGACACATGGGTCGTTTCCCTCGACCTATTCACCCATAACCCTGATGTGCGTCGCAAGGTCGCCGGTCACCGCGCCTCCTGGTCCCTGGCGATTTTCGATGAGGCGCACCGGCTAACCCCTACCAGCCAGTACCTCTCCGCCGCACGAGAGATAGCACGGCGCTCACACCACCTACTGCTACTCACCGCGACCCCGCATCGCGGCAAGGAGCGCTACTTCCGAGGGCTAATGAATCTGCTTGACCCAACGCTGTACCCATGGGATCCCCGCCAGACCGATTACGAGACCACACTAGTGCCCAGCAAGCTGTCTTTCTTGCGGCGGATGAAAGAAGACCTTGTCGACCACGACGGCAGCAAACTCTTCCCGCCACGGTTCTCTGAGACCGTTTCCGTTCAGCTGAACCTCCACGAGAGTGCTGCATACGACGCAGTCATGGACTACGTCGATGCCTTCTATGTGGACAACGCCACCCTGGCGAGATCGGTCTATGGCAAGCGCGCCGCCTCCGGCCTGCACGCCGCCGCGGCGACGATCAGCCGCCGCCAGGCCGCTCTGAAGGGTGCTGCACACGAGCGCCGAACCCTGGTGGTCCCTGATGATCTGCTCAAGGCTGACGGTCTTGGCGAGGCTGCCGATGACGACGAGGCGTGGGCACGCGCGGAGGACGCCCTTGTGACCGTACGTACCCGGGACAAAGGCGCGGAGCTCTCTCGCGTCGCCGCAGTGCTAGAGACCCTGCGTCAGGCCGAGGATGCGGCGCCTCCGGCAAAGTGGACGGCGCTGCTGGAGCTGCTAAATGAACACGGCATCCGCCCGGGACACGGCCAGGTGCTGGTGTTCACCGAGTTCGCCGATACGGCCCGCTGGTTGCGTGACCGCCTCGGCAGCTTGGGATTCAGCACGGGCATCCTGGAAGGTGCAGTGGATCACCGCGCACGTGACTCGCTTCAGGAGCGATTCTTGGCTGGGGCATTCGAGGTGCTGGTGTCAACTGACGCTGGTGGTGAGGGCATCGACTTGCAGTCGGCGAACGTGCTGGTCGACTGGGACCTGCCGTGGTCGATGGTGCGCTTGGAGCAGCGCATGGGCCGCCTGCACCGGGTGGGCCAGCGCAATCCTGTGTACGTGTATCACTTGGTCGCGCCGCACACGCGGGAGGGCCGCGTGCAGGAAATCATGCTGAACAACCTTGAAAGCGCCAGCCGGGCGCTGGATGGCAAACTGTATGACCTGCTCGACGCCACGGCCGGCCAGGCCGGCTTTGACTGGGGCAAGGCAATGGTTGACGCCCAGGCCGGCAAGTGGGTCACCATTCCCGAGCCCTCCGCCCTCATTGACTGCGCCCGGGCGCTCGTGGCCGACGAGCGCTCCCTGAGCACTCCAGCGAACGCCACGGAAGCACTTGAGCGTTTCGCTGCCGATCGGCTTGAGGCGATCAACCCCGTCATCGTCGATGCAATGATCGACCAGCTCGCGCGCGGCGACAACTGGCACATAAGCCCAGGCCCGGCCAAAGGGATACGACACGTCACCGCCAAAGGAGGACAAATCCTCCCGGAGGCACTCGGCGGCATGGACACCAGCTATGTCGCTGCCGACGGCGCCTCCGTCCGCCGGGCCATTAACGACGGTGCTACCGGGCTGGACGAGGTTATAGTCCTAGGCCCCACCGAGGACGCGTTTCAACGGCTAGTCAGCCTTGCGCTCACCGTCGGGGAAGCCGATCTGGTCCGCGGTACTGTCCTGGCCGACAGCTCCTCCCTGACGTCGTACGTACTGGCACTGTTTGACGCCGACATCCAGCTGCACGACGGAACCGCGCGGATCACCCGCAAGGCCCCGCTACTTATCCGCTGCTCGGCAGGTGATGCGCTGCCCGTGGCATGGGAATCTCTGATGACATTGCGCGCACCCGCTTCAGGGGACCCCGCCCCGACCGGGCCAACCTCGCTGCCGCCGGCGACCAGGCATGACGTAACGGAAGCTGCGAAAGCCGAGCTGCGCGCCCAGGTAATGGGCCTAACCGCTGAGCGACGAGCGTGGATCCAAGCAGCCAAGGTTCAGATGGACGCCACCCAGTACAGATTTGAAGAGTCGATCGCCGATCGACCCGTCGCCGAGCGCGCCCAGCTCCTAAGCCAGTTCACAACGGCCAAGGCAAAGCGCCTGACTGTCCTCGACAACATTGCCCAGGTCAACGCCAGCGCCGTGAGACTTGTCGGCTGGGTAGCCGTCACCGGCACTGCTCGTGCCGACCAGCTCGGCTACGACCCAGACGCTGAGAGGGTCGCCATTGCGGCGGTCGTCACCGAGCTGGAAAGACTTGGCTACGACGTCGACGATCGGCAGACCGCTCGTCTCGGCTACGACCTGCACGCCCGGCACAGGACTACGCGTGAGCAGCGCCTAGTCGAGGTCAAAGGCCTCCAGGGCCCGCTCCGCGCGGTGTGGCTGGAGCGGAACGAGTGGGCGCAGGCCCAGCAGCGTGGCAAGGAGTACTGGCTGTACATCGTGAACTCCTGCGCCACCACACCAGTCATCCGGCTGCGCCAGCAAGACCCTGCGGCGGTTCTTGGCGGTCCCCGCCGCATCGAACGATTGCAGATTCCTATGTCCGAGCTCAACCGGCTGATCGGCACCTAGTCATGACGACGCAACTCGACCCCGCCACCCTGATTGCGGACAACAGTGAGGTAGCCACGCTGCCAAATGTGACCGGCCGCCTGATCGACAGTTGGTTTCCGTGCCCAGAGGTCGACACCGCGGTCCGAACTCCCGCCGGATCTGGACTCAGCGAGAAGGCGCTGTTCACGTGGTTCGCCTCCCGGCCCATCGCCCAGGCCAGGGCCGCCGTCTTGTGTTCCCTGCTGCCGGACAGCCTTGAAAGCCGCGAAGACATCAAGGCCGCCGTCCTTACCGGCGACACGTCTGCGATGGCGCGCCTGCGTAAGCGCATCGAAGAGCAGTTCGGGGCGAAGCCTCCGGTCGTGCTTGACATGTTCTCCGGCCGCGGGATCATCCCCCTCGAAGCAAGCCGTGCTGGTGTCTCAGCCATCGGCGTCGACCTATCTCCGGTTGCAACGCTCGCCAGCAGGCTCCTCGCTGACTACCCGATGCGGGACTGGTCCGCCGAGCCGCCCGTCCCATACTCGCTCGGTGGCGACCTCAGCAACGATGATGGATTGGGTGAACCGCCCTCAGCGGCGCGACGCAGGAGCAAGGCGCAGAGTGCGTGCTCTCCGTTGGAGGGAATGGAGGGATTCGCCCGCGAGCATCGTCTTCTAACCGACGTCTGCGCCGTCCTCGTAGAGGTCGGCCGACGCGTCACCACTGAAATGGCGCCTCTGTTTTCCGGCAATCCGGCTCTCGGGGGCGCGATGCCCTGGGCCTACCTCTGGGCTGTGACTATTCCGTGCGATGGCTGCGGCCGTCGTTTCCCAATGATCGGCTCAATGGTATTGCGACAACCTTACAAGCGGACGGGTGACCAAGGTCAGTCGCTGAAACTAGTCTTCAATGGCGACGAATGGTCCACTGAGGTGCACGAGGGACCACCCCAGCAGGCCCCGACCTTCGTCGCGCCCGCTGGGAGAAGGGGCAAGTCGGCACGCTGCCCGCTCCCGGAGTGCGGACACCCTCACAGTCTCAGCGTAATCAAGGCCAAGGGATTCGCGCGGCAATACATGGACTCCATGTTGGCTGTGGGCGAAGCCGATCACTATACCAAGCAAAAGGTGTTCCGCGTGCCGCGACCAGGCGAAGCCGCAGCAGCCGCGAAGGCCGACCCTGGAGCCCTCCTCCCGATCGAAGGGGTGACTGCCGTCCCAGACGAACGAATCCCAGGGTTCAACTGGGACAACGTCCGGGGAGGTGGGTACGGCTACGCCACCTTCGGCTCCCTGATGAACGCAAGGCAAGCAGTCATGTTTGCAGCTTACTCTCGCGCTGTTAGTGACATTTACTTCGAGTTGAGCGGAGTTGTTAGTCCCGCCTATGCCACCACGCTCTGTTCTTACGCAGGGGCTAACATCGCCAGGCAGTTGCGGCGTGCTACCCGGGGCTCCCGGAAAGAAAGCCGGGGTAAGCCGGATGGCTCGGGCCAGAATCGCGTCTACGCCGGAGACGTATTTACGAATCAGAGCACGATCACGCACGCCTTTGACTATATAGAGGCTGGGCCCGGAGACGGTCCCGGTACGTGGACGTCAGTTGCCGCTAGTCTCATAAATGCCCTCAAGAAAGTTCTTGAGGAAAGGGATCCAGCAGGCCAACCTGGCCGCTTTCGGCGCGCATCGGCCACAGCGCTACCCTTCCGCGACCGAACAGTGGATGTCGTGGTGACTGATCCGCCGTACTACGACATGATCGCGTATGCGGATTCCTCTGACCTCTCCTATGTCTGGCTCAAGCGGGCACTTGCGTCGGCTGCGCCTGACTTGTTCGGCGGAAGCGCTGAAGGCTCTGACGGGCTCCAGGCCAAGGAAGACGAGATCATCGTCAAGGGTCGCGGCGCAAAGGGTGCCGGCGACCATAGAAGCGATGAGGCCCGCTACGAGAGGCTCCTTGCTCAGTCGTTTTCGGAGGCACGCAGAGTGCTCAAGCCCGTGGGGCACCTCACCGTAATCTTTGGGCACTCCGATCCTGAGGCATGGAAACGCCTGCTAGCTGCTCTCACTGACGCCGGATTCGTCGTCACCTCCTCGTGGCCGTCCCGAACTGAGACAGCAGTCACGGGAGTGGCGACCATCTCAGTCACGGTGTCCATCGGTGCACGTGTCGCTCCCGCTAACCGGCCCGTCGGAATAGCTGCGCAGGTCGATGCTGAGGTGATTGCCGCGGTGAAGAGTCGCTGCCGCGCGTGGGACGCCGACGGCCTAGCGCTGGAGGACCAACTCATGGCCTCCTACGGCGCCGCCTTGCAGATCGTCGGTGCCTACGGCAAGGTCATCACACCAGACGGCAGCAGCGTGTCGTTGGAGCATTACATGACCCTGGCGCGCCGCTCCGTTCGCGATGCTATCGCCTTGCGGCTGGACGAGCTTCCCTTGGAGACTTTCGACCCACATACCCGCCTGGCCATCTTCTGGCACGAGGTTCATGGCCGCTTGGACGTCCCCAAGGGCGAGGCCAGGTTCTTCGCGCAGTCCGATGGCCTCCGCCTAGAGGACCTACGCGGACCCATCCTCACAGAAGCGAAGACTGGCTTCCGCCTGCGCCACGACGCTCCCGGCCGACTCACCTCAGTCTCCAGCGTCTACGAGGTCGTCCGCGGCATGGCCGCTTCCTGCGCGGCTGGAACCGAGGCCATTGCGGCCTGCCTCGCGGCAGCGGAGCGGACGCCCACCGATGCCCATGTGTGGGCTCTGGTCGACTGGCTGACGACCAAGCTGCCAGCATCCGACCCCGTTGCCGTCGCATTGGCGGCAGTCAAGCGCAACCACGGATCCATCCAGGCCAACGCTGCAACGCTCTCTGCCGCCGCTGCGGCTGTCCAGGCCAGTCTGTTCGAGGTGACGCGGTGACCAGACCCGCCTATGGTGCCCACTGGACCGATGTTCTGACATTGCGCGACGAAGTTCGCCTCACCGACGGCTCAGTTGGTGAACTGCAGATGAGCTTGGCCAAGGCCATATACCAGACCGTGCCTGTGCCCTATGCCAGGTGCGGCTACTACACGGACATCACCCAGCCCACTCCGCTGCTGGTCGGTTTTCTCGGCAGAGTCGCCCGGCGTCTTGGTGTGCTGGGAGTGGAGGCGCATGCCTGCTTCCACCTCGACCAGGGAATGGGTGGTGGCAAGAGTCATGCCCTGGTGGGTATGTGGCACATGATAAATAGTGCCGACGCATTCTTCGCGTCTGACCTCGGACGCGCCGTCGCCAAGGAGGCGACCGCAGGGGGGCATGCGCTCGACTTGAGCCGAGTTGTCCCTGTTGTCCTCATTGGTGACTCGATGTCCCCAGGCAAGATTGATCCGAGATTCGGTCCGGCCACGGACTTGTTCGGGCGCTTCCTGTGGCTGCTGTTCGAAGGCCACCCCGACCGCATGGCCCGCTGGAAGCACTATATGGATCTCGGTGCGAATAAGGCGACTCTGCAGGCCGTCTTTGCAGAGGTCACGCGCCCTGTACTCGTCATTATCGACGAACTGATGGATTACGCCCTGGCGCTTAGCGACCAGACTGCCATCGGCGGCCTGCCTGGCGAGCAGGCGTTCATAAACGCCCTCGCCGACGCCGTAGACGACCAGCCACGGGTGGCGTTGGTCGTGGTGATGATCCGCAGTGACGAGGACCAGGCCGGTTACCACCCGGCAGCGGAGGACATGCGCGAGTACCTCGCCGCTAGACTGCAGCGCAACGGCGAGACGGTCACCGTTACCGACCCGGCCGACTTCGCCCAGATAATTCGCCGCCGTTTGTTCACCCGCGCCGATATCGACGCTGCGGCGCGCTCAGTTGCCGACGCCTTCCAGGCCGCTGCTGATGAGGCGTGGGTCACCCAGGTGTATAGCAAGCTCGGACCCGGCCGGGCCCTGACACGGCTCGGCGACCGGATCGCCGATACCTACCCATTCCATCCGGACCTGTTCGAACTGGTATCTAAGGAATGGGCTGTAGTCCAGGCCTTCCAGCGAGTCCGATCCACCGTCGCGATCTTCGCCCGGACGGTGCTGCACTGGGTGAAAGAGCACGAGGCAGGCAGGTGGGCGCCGGACTTGATGGGCGCAGGTGACATCCCACTCCACACTGATGCTCTTGAGGCGCTGCTGTCGTCCGGCGTGCTGGCCGGAAACGATCGCGCCATTCAAGGATTGCGCGCCGTAGCCAACACCGATGTCGTGCGCTCGGGCGGCGGCGGAGGGACCGCCTTTGCCCTCGACACCGCTCTGGCTGCCAGCGGAGTGTCTGCCAGTCAGCCTGCTCCGGCGCTACGGATGGCGACCGCGTGCTTCGCCTATAGCCTCGTGCCTCGCGCTCAAGCGGCACGCGGCGCAACCAAGCCTGAGCTTATCGCGGCCCTTGCTGGTCCGGCCGTACCCTACGCTGCCGCCGAAGAGGTATTCAACGCCTTGGTAGCAGGGCCGGTTCAAGGTGGCCTCGGCGCTCTGGAGCGCACCCGGCCCGCGAACGGCAAGCTTGCCGAGCGCTTCTATCTGTCAATCAAGCAAACGCTGAATATGTACCACGCCAACTCCATGACGATGGTCAGCAACGACCTCGCATTGGAGCGCGTGTGGAAGCGCACCCAGCAACTGGCCAGCAAAGGTGCGTTCAGCAGCATGCACTTCGTTGAGGCGCCGACCACTAGTGGCAATATCACTGCAGCCGCCTGCTTTGACGGAGTTGACGGTCAGGAGAACCGCTTGGTCGTGCTCGACCCTCGCCGGTGGACCTTGCTCAACGGCAAGGACGCGGCCACCCGCGCCGATCTTGACATCGCCTTCGGCGTCACTCCCGGGATCACCACCACATATGCGGCCTCGATGGTTGTTGCCCTGGTGAACACGCAGCGCCGTACCCGTGCGCGAGACCGCGCCAAGGACGTGCTCGCGTGGGAAATCGTCGTCACTCAACTCGATCCATCCAACGAGGAGTACGGCGAGGCTTGCTCGCGTCGGGACGAGGCTCGCACGAAGCTCGATGCTGACATCAAGTGGTCATACCAGCACTATGCGTACCTGCTGCGAACCGCAAGCGGCCTCGCTCTCCAATACAAGGCAGTACCCGATGGCCGGACCACCCTGGCTGGGCAGGACGTCTGGAACGACCTTGTCACAGCGAGCAGGGCGGTTTCCTCTGGTGCCCTCGCTCCTGAATACATCGGCCAGCTGATCACGACGGGCGGCTTCGGGCGGAACCTTACGCCAAAGGAACTGTTCGCGCTCCCATACAGCAACCCAACGTGGCCGATGGTCGCTACTGTCGAGGATCTGCGCCAGGCATTCTTCCACCTTGCGACCAGCAATGAGTGGATGCTAACCGACAGCGATGGGAACGAGATCCGTCCTGCCGGGCCGTCCCAGATCCAGCCGGCCTCGATGCAGCAACTCTTGCGTCCACGACCCGCACCTGCCCCCGCGCAATCGCCCGGCTTGGGAAGTGTCGAGGCCGGGCCCAGCACCAATACTGGCAGTATCGCGCAGATACCCGCCTCGGTCACGTTTGTGCCATCCGGACGCGGGTCCGTTACCGGCCCGGGCACAGAGGTAACGTACGAGGTGACCAAGGTCCGGATGCCGCTTTCCTCGCTTACCGACGACGCCAAACGCGAAGCGGCCTGGGGGCTAATCCGAGAACTGGCGTCCCTGGTCGACCCGGCGAAAGTGGGTGTGGATCTCCAGATGCTCGGGCTGGACATTACCGTTACCGCGCGAGCAGGGGACACGCACCAGCTGCTCGCTAAGGCAAGGTCGCTCACCGGTCTGACCGTCGCCGTCGAGGACGAGGACCTGTAGTGCCGGAGCCCGCGGTTTCCGAAGAGACGACACCCGTCCCGCCGCACCAGCATTATCGCCTGCCGTGAGAATGGCCATGACCGCGTTGCTTTATGTTCGAGGCCAGGACCGGATTTCGGCTATGTTGACGTCCACGTGGCAGGCGCGCAGGGTGCTTCGAGTTCGTCGACGTCGGAGTCCGTGATCTTGCCGCGCAGCGAGCCGCCGACGTTCCACTTGTCGGTCACGTGGCCGTGTTGTCCGGCCACGATGCTCAAGCCGATGCCAAGCTCGGCTGCGAGGAGCAGTAGCTCAGGGCGTGTCCCGGCCCGGGCGATCCTGGCGCGGGTGTTGCCCGGCAAGAGGGCGGCCTCGGCGAAGGCGTTCGCTTCTTGCTCGGCGGCGTCATTGGTGGTCTTCTCATCCTCGAGGTTGATGAACGTAGTCCGTCGCGGGTGGAGCAGGATGTGCGCGATCTCGTGGAGGAGGTTGAACCAGAACGTGTCGGGCTTGCGGCTGCGCTCGGTGAGGCCGATGACGGGACAGTCGGCATTGAGCCACCAGGTGGCTCCGAACAGCCTGGTGCCGGGGACTTCCCTGATGAAGGTGAGCACCACGCCGGCCTTTGCGAGGGCGGCATGGGCGGCGGTGAAGCCGTCGGTGACGGACAGGTTGGTCATCGCCGGGACGGTGCGGGCGACCTTGCGGAGCGCGCTCGGCGTGAGTGGTTCGACCGTGGCGGTCTGGGCGCAACGGTCGACGAGGCGGAGCCACAGTGCCGTGTTCTGCTGGGCGACGGTGAAGGACTGGGAGCGGCGGAAGGAGACTCGCGGCTGGATCCAGGTATGGTCGAACGCTTCGGGGCTGGCCACGCCGAAGAACTTGAGGATCTTCTCGGCTCGCTCAGCCGGGTCCTCTCCCGGCTGCGCGATGCGGTGCCGGGCCAGTGTCGGTGAGTCGAATCTGGCTGCCCATGCCAGGAGGGCCGGCAGCTGGTTCTTGGATCTCTCTTTGCTGACGAAGGCCTGGTGATCGGCTTCGAGCCGGGTCCAGAACGTGACGGGCAGGTCGAGCGCCAGCTCCAGGAGCAGCGCGACGTCTCCGGAGATGCCGATGGTCTCGTTCACGATCTGGTTTACGTGCTTGGCCGACAGGCCGGTCCTCGCGGCCAGCTCGGACTGCCGGATGCCGCGTTTTTCCAGCACGTTACGCAGGACGGCGCCGGGGTGGACCGACCAGTCCGGCACGAACTCTGGCGGTTGAGGTGACATCAGCCTGGCACCCTGAGCACTGATCGCCCGGCGACCGCCACGTCGGTAACTTCCAGCCACCTCACTTCGGTGGTCCGCGCGTGCGGTTCGGCCACTCGCTCGCCATCCTCCCGCCGGGCCACGGCGCTGAGGACCGTGCTCATCCAGGTCAGGCCGATCTGCGAGAACGGATTCGTCCCGGGCGGGGTTAGCAGCTGGACCAGGCCCACGGCCAGGACGCCGGCCAGGGACGGGCCGGACATCCGCAGTATGTGGACGAGCAGCATCACCTCGTCGGTGGCGCCGGGCCACATCTGCGCGAGCAGCGCGGGCGATGCGAGCAGCTCGGCCAGGCCGGCATCGGGGATCGTCAGGAGCACGGGCCACAGTATTCCCCAACCTGGTGCAAGCGGCAAGCCAACTACCTGACATGTTGTGCATAGAATATGAACTGACTCCGCGATTTCTATGATAGAAGCTGACCTGACACCACTCCTGGTGCTGAACCTATTCAGCCTGATGGCTGGGATTAGAGGGACGAGCGTTGCGCATCCACACCTACTCCGCGGGCGGGCAGGCAGCGGTCACTCACCCGGACGTGCAGCCGGGCACGCTGCTGCGCGACCTGCTCGCACCGCAGAACGGCGACCAGGTGTACCTGGTCGGCCAGGAGGCTGAGGTCGACGCCGACCGCACGGCCGGGGAGGTCTTCGGTGACCAGCCAGGTCACGTGATCTCCCACCACTGCCGCCAGGTCACGGTCACGGTCACCTACTCAACCAGGGACGAGCTGGTCACCGCGCACCCCTCGACGCTGGTCAAGAAGGTCCGTGCCGAGGCGATCAAGGAGCTCGAGCTCAGCCCGGCGGAGTCGGCCGACCTGGTCCTGCGGCTGCCTGGCTCGACCGAGGAACTCGTCGCCACGAACCCGATCGGGGCGTACGTGCCGAAGGGCACGTGTGCGGTGACCCTCGACCTGGTCCACGCGATCCGGCCGCAGGGGTGAGCGGCATGCCAGAGCCCGGCGCAGGCCCCGCCCAGCAGCGCATCGAACGGGACCTTCACTCCGCGGACTTCGACAGCGGCGTCCGCGCCGGGCTCTGGCAGCAGGCGGTCCTGCGGTGGCCGCACCTGACCGCCGTCGTCACTGCCGGCGACGGGCGTCAGCTCGGGCTGCGGATCGCGGTCGACGACTACCCGGCCCTGGCTCCCGGAGGTCGGCTGTGGGACCTCGATCGCGATGTGCCGCTGCCGCCCGCGCGGTGGCCCGCCGGCGGGTCCGCGGCGCAGGTCTTCAGGCCAGACTGGCCGAACTCCACCAGCCCGGCACCCTACATTGCATGCGACCGCGAAGGCCTGGCCGCCCACCCGAACTGGGCGGACGAACACCCCGGCCGCGCGTGGAACCCGCGCCGGACCATCGCGTTCTACCTCCGCCAGATCCACCACGAGTTGCGTGCGGCCAAGTTGCCGCAAGACCAGGCCAGGAGCGCCGGATGACGCCCGACCCACGCCGCCTGGAAATCGACGCCGCCCTGTTCGCCGGGATGATGAGTCAGCTGGCACACCGAGGCGGCGGGTCGCGCGAGTCAGGAGCGTTCTTGCTCACGACCACTGCTTCCGAACCGGCCGCCGCTGATGGCGCATGGCAGCTCGTGACTGCCATCGCCTACTACGACGACCTCGACCCAGGCTCCTTGACTGGGGACATCACCTTCACCGCCGACGGCTACACCGCCCTGGCCGCAATCTGCCGCCGCAACGGCCTGAAGATCGCCGCCGACATCCACACCCACCCCGGAAGGTGGGTACGCCAGAGCCAGACCGACGAGACCCACCCCATGGTGGCCCTGCCAGGCCATATCGCCCTCATCGCCCCCCGCTACGCCCAGGGACTCATCGAGATCAGAGACCTGGGCGCTCATCACTACCACGGCGACGGGCAGTGGACCTCCAGCTACGGCAACGACGTCGCCAGCATCCTGCGCCTAACCGAGAAGCAAGCCCGGCCTGCCCGCGCCGCAGATCCGCTCCGCCACGCGGCGGTGCTGTTCCACCGGAGCCGTCGGCTGCTCATTACTCGGAAGCCCAGGCCATGACACGACTGAACCCCGACGACATCCACCGGACCGCGCTGCTCGCCATGCACGACGGCTCGCAGCCCACCCTGGAAGCCGCACTCACGGCGCACGCCGCGACCGGCGTCATCATCTGCGCCGACACCGCGACCTGCCACGACGTCCACGGGCAAGCCGCCTTGCTGACAGCGACGGTGACCGCCGAACGCGCCTTCGGGAACGTCGTCGTCATCGCCGAGGCCCCGGATGCATTGATCACCGCCGGGCTCGCCGCTGGGCAGACGCTAGCCAGCGTGATGCACCAGCGCGGGGCACAGATCGCCCGAACTGCCTGCAAGGAATGGGTTGCGCGCCCCTGGCCGGTACTGCTCATCGGGCACGACACGCCCGCGCTGCCCCAGGTCACCGGGCCTGGCGCGGCAGCGCGGCCCGTGCTCCGCGTCTCATGGTCTGGCTGGATCGCCAGCATCCGCGCCTCCGTCAGCCCCGCGAACGACCACACCGGGCCGCGCTGCGTCCTGGCAGCGATCGCCGCTGCGGCCATCGCCGTCAGTGAAGCCTTCGGCAGCCTCAGAGCCGCTCCCGGCAGCGACGCCGGCTACCGCGACGTTCACCTGAACCTCTGGAACCCAGCCGGAGACGCCGCCGACCCCGGCCCGACACTCGCGCACGCCCCAGCCTCATGGTGGCTCGTCGGCCTCGGCCACCTCGGCCAGGCCTTCACCTGGGTCATCTCGTGGCTCACCTACCTCACCCCCCAGGACATCGAGCTAGTCCTCCAGGACACCGACCACACCACCCCGGCCAACCACAGCACCAGCGTGCTGACCCCGCGCGGTTCCAACGGCATCCGCAAGACCAGGCTCATCGCCGCGGCACTCGACCGCACCGGGCTCGGCGCACGGATCATCGAACGCCGCCTCGGACCCGACCTGCGGATCACCGACAGCGAATGCCATGTCGCCCTCCTAGGCGTCGACAACATCCGCACACGCCGCCTAACCTCCGACGCCGGATGGCGCCTAGCCATAGACGTCGGGCTCGGACACGGACCGCAGAACTTCGCCTCCTTGCATATCCGCCGCTTCCCCGGGACCCAGCGCAGCGACCAGATCATCGCCTGGACGTCCAACCCACTCGAACCGGTCACTATCCCCCGCACCCCAGCCTTCACCGACCTGCAGGAACGCCATGACCAGTGCGGCGTCGTCGAGCTCGCCGGCAAGGCTGTCGGCGCCTCCTTCGTCGGAATCACCGCCGCCTGCCTCGCCATCGCCGAAGCCACCCGAGAACTCCACGGCGGCACCGGACACGACGTTCTCGCGCTCGACCTGCTCACCATGGACTCCGCCAGTGCCCCCGCCGCCGAGCCGGCAGACGTGATCAGCTTCCCGCTTTCCACATCCGGACCGACGACCCATGCACTCCCGGCACCGTGATCGCGAAGGCCAACCACTTCAATGGCGTCTGGGCGCTCAGAGCCGTATCGGCGCCGATGCTGCCAGTGCCAGGGACCACGCCGCCGCGGCGGGGCGGAAACTGTTCGTTTCCACCGTCGCTGACCGGCACACTTGTAGCGTGACACAGCAAGCTGTCCGGCCCGCGCCGACGTTAGTTGTCCGGCCTGAGCCGATGCGTTATCCGATCACGGCTGCCCGAGAAGGGCTGACCGCTGTGACCGATGCGTGCTCGCTCGCGTCCTCGGCGGGCCATGTCGTTAAGTACCGGGCGCCATCGATCATCGCCGCGCTGGCTTGGCGGGGCCGGCCGAACGTGTTCGTCAGCGAGAACGTGGAGGCTGAGCTGCCTAAGGCGATCCGCCGGGTGGCCGCCGACATGCACGTTCCGATTGCCGACGTCGACCGGGTGATGCGCGAGCAGATCCTTCCCCGGATCCGGGTCGTACCTCTGGCGGTCGGCGACTACCTGCATCCTCGTATCGCCGCTATCCGCAGGTGTGACCAGGAGATGCCTAGGTCGATGCGCGGGGATCCCGATGACGTCGGGACTGCCGCGCTGGCGCAGTTCCTCGCTCCTGCGGTGGTGATCAGCAAGGACAGTGTCTTCAACCGGTTCGGGCTAGCGGTGCCCGCTGCGCAGTGGACCGAGGAAGTCCAGCGGCTCCTGACCGCCGCAGGGTATGAGGCCGAGCTCCAGGGCGCGGCCGCAACAGTCGAGCTAGCTGCCCGTGCCATATTCGCTGGCATCGACGGCGTAAGCGCGGTCGCCGCGCGGAACCCTAAGGGCACCATCGCCGTCATGGCCGCGCTCGGGATCGTGATCTGGCTCTGTAGCCGCCGCGGCTGGCTGACCGCGGAGAAGCTGCGCAAGGCCGGCCAGGGCGTCATCACCGCTGCCAAGCCGATCGCTGACAGGGTCGTCGTAGCTGCACAGGGGCAGGCAGAGGCCCTCGGCGCACTCACCATTGTCCAACGGAACGTGCCCATCACGGTGGAAGAACGATGCGCACGGCACCTCGCTACGCGCCGCACCGCGATGACGCCGTCCGAGCTCCGGGACGCGCTCAGCACCTACGACCAGGCGCTGACCGCCGCAGCCATCCGGCGGGCCGTTCGCTCTCATCCCGCGTTCGCCAGGCAGCCCGGTGACAAGTACGCGCTGGGGCGCCCAGTCAGCCTCCCCGCACTCGACGGCGGCGCCAGCATGCGCGCAGCGCCGGCAATGTCGCCACAGCATCACGTCATCCCGCCCCCGCCTTTCCTGGACGCCGCTCCGGTCAGCACCGCAAGGCCAGCCCGTATCAGAGGTGGAGAATGACCGATGACCCAGGCCCGATGACGTCCCGGTTGCAGGACCACGTCACCAGCGGTCTCGGCGCGGTCGCTGGCATGATCAACCACGAACTGTGGTGCGCCCCGCCAGCTGGCAGTGAGGCAGCAGGTGATCTCGCCGGATGCGTGTGGGGGGAAGGGCCGGTCCGCAATGCGCTTGACATCGCCTGGATGGCTATCAGCACCGCGGCCAGCGAAACATCGGCGTTCAGCACTGTCCTGCCTGATGCCCGGGCTTGCTATGCGCCCGAAATCCTGGCCCGGGCGGTGCTCGAATCCGCATCGCTCGCGCTGTGGCTACTCGAACCGGGTATCGGCCCGCGCGCGAGGATTGCCCGTAGCCTCGCCTACAGGCTCAGCGGCGCGACGTACATGGAAACGGCGCTAGACAAGACAACCTGACCCTCCGTGAAGGCGAGCAACGGGGCGACTACGGCGAGCTGCGTGAAGACGTCGCCGAGGAAGCCAGCGGCCTCGGCCTGCCTACTGGGCCAAAGTCCGCCACATGCGACGGCCAGGCCTATCCCAGGTACGCGGACCGGGTACGCATCCTCACTTCGTTGTATTTCTCCGACATGCCCCCGGTGCCCTACCAGGTCTACTCCGGCGTGGCCCACGCAGAGCTCTGGGGCCTCTGGCGCGGAATCACTGAGCTCCCAGCAGACGGACACCCGCACCGCCCCTACAAGATCGTCAACCACCCGCTCGCCATCCATACCGCAGCTAAAGCAGCCGTCGGCGCGGTCGTCATCACCGCAGCCCGCGCCGCAAACTATCTAGGCTCTGTCGAACAGCACAAGCGCATCCTCCAGTGGGCTAAGGAAGCCGACACCGTGATGGATGCTCTCCGCCCGTCCAGCTGACCCGAACTGCCACGGAGAACTGGCCGCGCGGCGCGTCCTGAGGGGGGCGCGAATCTCGTGCAGGCGATGTCCACGCCGCTGGGTCCGGTCACATGTGGGCCGGTCAGAATGCCGATAGCCGTGGTCGAGGTGGCTGCGGGACTGAGCAATCTTGCGAAGCGATCGGTATTTCGCGCCAGCCCGCGCTTAGGCCATGCCACCCTATGCCACCCGCCTCTCCCTGTGGGCCTTAATGATCTTGCAGTCTGCGCGCTTCCGCCACTTCTGCCATCATCGACTCCGCCAAGCGGTCGACTACACACCTGAGCATCAAGATGATCAAGGTCAACTTAGACCCGGCAATGACTGCCTGAGTATTGCTGAGGATGGATCGACAGCGGTTCTCATCCTCTGACAACAAGCGGAGGTCGCAT
>Ga0137390_10001147_pt1 | contig 19470 bp, 18 predicted proteins | sample 15con2h24AmetaG_FD_104937 | JGI IMG/M metagenome (GOLD analysis project Ga0137390, IMG submission 104937) | Vadose zone soil microbial communities from Angelo Coast Range Reserve, California, USA - 15con2h2.4A metaG | ecosystem: Environmental > Terrestrial > Soil > Vadose zone > Saprolite... | reverse complement strand
TGCATGACAGAACCTGTCTTGACAGGTTACACAGAAAGAAATATGCTCTCTGTGTAATATCTGTGTAACTGGTCTGGCAGGAGGGCAGTGGATCATGGCACGCGACATTCCGAAGGCACGTGATAGCTCTTTAGAACAGCATGCTGCGAAGGGAACCGCTCTCGATCCCATTACGATTGGCACGGCTGCATGGTATAGCTGGTTGGAGCAGCATCGTTCGTTTTGCTTTGAGGCTGGCCGCATGACCTTCACGGCACGGAAGGAACAGCGACCGGGGGGCCACTATTGGTATGCGTACCGGCGCAGCCATGGTAAGCTGCATACCGCCTACCTCGGTAAGTCAGAAGAACTGACCCTCGAACGACTCAATACAACCGCGCAAGCCCTTGAGCGAGCAGGAGATGCTCGCGAGGTCGGGACTCATAGACCCTTGCAGGTGGTTGGAGACCATGCTGTGCAGGTTCTCCAGGACTCCATCGTCTCCCTTCCAACGACACGCGCTGTACCTGAGCAACTCAGAAAGCCTAAACCAGCGCTAAAACATCATCTTCCCGTACAACTTACCCCGCTAATTGGACGCGAGCACGATTCGGCGAGCGCGGCTGCGCTCTTGCGACGGCCGGAAATACGCCTGTTGACGCTGACCGGCACGGCTGGTGTGGGCAAAACACGTCTCGCTCTGCACGTAGCCACTGAGCTGCTCGATGGCTTTGTCGATGGGGTCTACTTTGTCCCACTCGCTCCCATCGGCGACCATGCTCAGGTGGTACCCACCATCGCTCAGACCCTGACACTCAGAGAAGTGAGTGACCGGCCGTTCCTGGATCTTTTGGAAGACTACCTGCTAGACAAGCAGCTCTTGTTGGTGCTCGACAACTTTGAGCAGGTGGTCCGAGCAGCACCCTTGCTCAGTGAACTACTGAAGGTGTGCCTTGAGCTGAAACTGCTGGTCACCAGCCGTGAAGTGCTGCATCTACGTGCCGAGCACCAATTTGCCGTGCTACCCTTAGCGCTCCCCGATCTCAAGCACTTCCCGAAGAGCCAGTCTCTCTCGCAGTATGCGGCGGTAGAGCTCTTCCTCCAACGTGCACAGGCCGTCAAGTCTGACTTCCAGATCACTCCTGCCAACGCCCGGGCCATTGGAGAAATCTGTTCGCGCCTCGATGGCTTGCCGCTGGCGCTTGAATTGGCCGCCGCACGCATCAAGCTCCTCTCGCCGCAGGCACTGCTGGCACGGCTAGAGCATAGACTCTCGGTATTGACAAGCGGCGCGCAGGATGTACCGGTGCGACAGCAGACGCTGCGCAACACGATCGAGTGGAGTTACAACCTGTTAGATGCTCAAGAACAACAACTCTTCCGTCGGCTTTGCGTCTTCGTCGGGGGCGGCACGCTGGAAGCGATAGAGGCAATCTGCGCTCCCCTTAATGATGGTGCGAATCAGGTGTTGGATGGGGTTGCCTCGCTCATAGACAAGAGCTTACTGCAGCAAAAGGAGCAAGAGGATGGCCAGACACGCTTCTTGATGCTGGAGACCATCCGCGAGTATGGACTGGAGGCGCTCGAGGCATCTGGGGAAGTGGAGACCACCCGGCAGGCTCATGGTGCGTACTACCTCCGACTTGCGGAGGAGGCCGAGTTGGGGATCAGGAGTCCACTGCAAACTATTTGGCTGGAGCACCTGGAGCGCGAGCACGATAACCTGCGAGCGGCCTTGCGATGGATGCTTGAGCATGGGGAGATCGAGCGGAACCGAGAAATGACCTTGCGGTTGGCTGCAGCGCTGTCTGAGTTCTGGCGAATACGAGGTTATGACAGCGAGGGGCAAACTTTCCTTGAACAGGCATTGGCGGCACTTGAGGGGGTGGCGACGCCGGTGCGAGCAAAGATCCTCAGAGCTGCTGGGAGGATGGCTCTCTATCAGAATGACTATGAGCGGGCAGAGGTGCTGTGTGAGGAGAGCCTGGTCCTCTTCAGGGAACTGGGAGACACGCAGGGCATTGCGCACTCCCTGCATTACTTAGGGTGGGCTGCCAGGGAAAGGGGAAACTTGACTCATGCAACCCCCCTGGTTGAGGAAGCCTTAGCATTGAGGAGGAAGCTGGGCCACAAGGAGGATATTGCCTGGTCGCTTTTGCAATGCGGGATTCTGAACTGCTTGCAAGGCGAGTACGCCAGGGCGGATGCTTTGTTCGAGGAGAGCCTCGGTCTCTCCAGGGAGATGGCCCGCCCACACGTCATAGGGTGGTCGCTCTATCGGTTGGCAGAGGCGCGTTTTCTTTCACAGGCTGATTCTACAACAATCCACTCCTTGCTCGAGGAGGGTTTTCCGCTCTTCAGGGCGGTGGGCGAAAAGAGTGGGATGATAAGCTCCTTGTACCTCTCAGGGCGGTTAGCCCTCAGTCAGGGAGATCCTCTTAGAGCGCGTTCACTGGCAGAGCAGGGCCTGGCACTCTCCAGAGAGGTAGGGGATAGGTGGTCTACAGGCCAGTTGCTCTCTCTTTTAGGGGCGGTGGCAGCCCACCAGGGGAACCTCGCCACAGCACGTGCCCTGTACCAGGAGAGCTTGGCCTTGGCCAGAGGGGCGGGTCGCAAGCTAGCCATAGCCTCCAGCCTCCAAGGACTGGCAGGAGTGGTTGCGGCGCAAGGAGAATCTACGTGGGCAGCGCGGCTGTGGGGTGCGGCAGAGGCCATGCGAGAGGCAACCGGTGCATCCATACCCCCTGTCGAGCGTGCTGACTATGAACGCACGCTGGCCTCCGCACGGGCTCAGCTCGGGGAGAAAACCTTTGCCGCCGCGTGGGAAGAGGGGCGTACCATGATACTAGAGCAAGCCCTGGCCTCCCAAGGGTCAGTGACCACGACGCAGCAGTCCACCCCCCGTTCACCTCGTCCAGCCTACTCTGATGGGCATGACCGACGCGCAGGTGGCCGGCCAGCTGGTCCTCAGCCCGCGTACGGTGCAGGGACACCTGCGATCCATCTACAACAAGCTCAACGTGACCTCACGCAGTGCTGCGACTCGCTATACGGTTGAGCACAAACTCGTCTGAACAGCGCTCCGTCGTCCCCAGGCAAAAGCTCTTGTCCTATGTGGTCGACGCCTCCTCGACTTGTTGCTCTGCTGAGAAACGATAGGTAATCCTGCTGGGATTCCCCTGAATCGCTTCCTTTTCCTGTCTTGAAAAACGAGTAATACCATCGCGTAATTCTGCCGATGTCCTGCCTCCACGAATTGAGTAGACTCTGGACAGAAAGACGTTCACCCAGGTGAATGAGGAAGTCTGCTACGAATGAAAAGGCTCTAGGCTTTAGGGCAGCCATGCCCATGAGAAAGGAGAAACATGATGAGTAGGTATGTCCTCGTCCACGGCGCGTGGCATGGAAGTTGGTGCTGGGAGAAGGTTGTCCCTCTGCTTCGCCAGGCAGGACACCAGGTGGAGACCCTTGACCTGCCAGGGCACGGTCAGGATAGGACCCCCATTCATGAGATCACCCTGGCGACCTATACGAAACGCGTGTGCGAGACGCTCGATGCTCAAACTGAGCCGGTCATTCTGGTGGGCCACAGCATGGGCGGGATTGTCATCACGCAGGTTGCCGAGGAGCGGCCCGAGAAGATTCAGACGCTGGTGTACCTGACGGCTTTTCTCCCGCAGAATGGCGAGTCATTACTCCAGCTCGCGCGTATGAATAGTGATTCACTGCTGACGCCAAACCTGATGGCGAATGAGGAACAGGGCTACCTCACATTCAAAGAAGGGGCTCCTCTCAAGGAAATCTTCTATGCCGACTGCCCCGGCGAGGATGTAGTGCGAGCCAAGTCACTCCTGGTTCTCCAGGCCATCGCTCCCATGGCGACTCCCGTGAGGATCACTGCAGAACACTTTGGTCGGGTGCCAAGGGTCTACATCGAGTGTCTTCGTGACCGAACGATCACCCCGCCTATTCAGAAAATGATGTACACGGCCACGCCGTGTCAAACCATCCTATCGATGGAGACCAGTCACTCGCCCTTCTTCTCAGCACCCCAGGAGTTAGCACGGCATCTGACCGGGCTTTCATCCGTGAGCTAAGGAAATATGTTCAGGAGGTTTCTTCATGTTTCAGACAGCTCTCGACCAAGAGGCCGTGCATGACTTGCAAGCCACATTGTCCGGCACACTGAGCAGCAGGCACGATGAGGACTATGATAACGCTCGCAAGGTCTGGAACGGCATGATTGACAAGTATCCGGCTCTTATCGTACGCTGCATGGACGCAACCAATGTCATCGCAGCCATCACCTTCGCACGCGAGCAGGATCTGGCCGTGGCCGTGCGCAGCGGGGGCCATAGCTTCGCCGGGCATAGCACCACCGATGGCGGCATGCTGATCGATCTCTCACCGATGAAGGCGATCACGATCGATCGGAGACGACGCATCGCCCGCATAGAACCCGGCCTCACCTGGGGCGAGGTGGCAAGGGCTGCCCATGCCTACGGCCTGGCGCTGACCTCTGGCGATATGGCCTCGGTGGGCGTCGGGGGCCTGATGCTGGGTGGCGGGACGGGTGGATGGTGCGCAAGCATGGCCTGGCCATCGACCACCTGCGGGCGGTCGAGCTGGTCACCGCTGTGGGAGAGATTCTGCGCGCCAGCGAGCGTGCGTACCCCGAACTGTTCTGGGGGCTGCGCGGCGGGGGCGGCAACTTCGGTGTCGCTACCGCCTTTGAAGTCGACCTGCACCCCGCTGGCACCGTGCTGGGAGGCGCAGTCTTCTATGAAGCGGCGGAGGCCGAACGCATCCTGCAAGGCTATGCACGTCACGCGACGGCGGCACCCGATGAGCTCTCCACGCAGGCCATGCTCATGGCTGCGCCGCCCGCACCGATCATCCCGCAAGCCCTGCAGGGCAGGCCCATCGTCGCCATCCTGGTGTGCTACACGGGCGACCTTGCGCAGGGTGAGCGGGTCGTGGCTCCACTGCGCCGGCTTGCCACGCCCATCGCCGATTTGGTCGGGCCTATGCCCTATCCTGCCCTGTTTGCACTGACCGAGGTCGGCACGATTCGTGGGCTCGAGCAGCATGTCCGTTCGCTCTTCCTGCCGGCACTCTCCGATGAGGTCCTGCACACGCTTACCGAAGAGACCCTCGCCACTATGTCCCCTGAGACGATCGTGCAGATTCGCGTCCTGGGCGGGGCGATGGGCCGGGTGAGCGTGGACGCAACTGCCTTCGCCCACCGAGCCACACTCCTGATACTCTTCACAGAAAGGAGGAGCACGATGTCTCGAGACAAAAAATCATCAGGAAGACGCTCTGGCACCTCAATCTCGGAATGTTTCTTACACATTTTGGGGATGCAATTAAGCAATCCACGGGGCTTGCTAGGAGCAATGATAGGGCGGGTGATCTTCGCAAAAGGCATGATGCTCGCTCACCTGCTTTTTGCTGTGAGCTTTCTTCGTCAGTAAAAGAGCGGGTGAGCCACTTTTCACCCAATTTACCACGAAGCGCCCGAAGGCGTCTTTTACCGCAGTGGCGATACGCGCATTCTCACCAGGGGCTGTCCACGCCTGTTCCCGTACTGATGAACTTCTGCACGAGATCGGCCAGGATTTTTCCACTCCGGCTGTTCAAGTGAATGCCGTCGCGATGAAGACGCCAGCCGTTGAGATGTCCAATCTCATCATGACTCTTGTGCAAGACAAACTGCCTGAACACATCGCGATAGAACGGAAGAAAGTTGAAGCTGGTGAAGGCGCGGCCAGGAGACGCGAGGATGAGCTCGTGCATCCGCTCGTAGAAGGGAAGATAGCTTACCGCTTCTGCCGATGCGATGTCCTTGAGGATCGTGCTGTACTCCTCAATGCGCCGGTTGGCTTCGGCTTGGAAGGGGAAAGCCTCGCCTGAATCTTCCCCAATGGGAATCAGCGAGCAGAGGGCTATTCGCGCCGGTGTGTCGCTCTTCAGGCGACGCACAATGGCTTGCATAGTCTCACGGAACCACTCCGGCGAGGGCTTCCTTGGAAGATGCTTTGTGAGGCGAACAAACTGGTAGTGTTTCTTTGAAACCAACGCCATCACATCATTCTCGCCAAGGAGAACGATCACGTAGTCCGGATGGCAGTTGATGATGTCTGGCAGCCGCCCGAGTCCGTTATAGGCCAGATCGCCCCCCTCTGCGAACCGGAAAAAACGAAAAGATGCGTTGCCAGGCCGCTGCTCCAGGTCTCGTATCCAGTCGTAGCTGCCTATTGCCACGGTAGCGCTGGCCCCGAGACAGGCCACGATGGCTTCTTTCCTCATACACACCCTCTTTCCCCTCTCGTCTGCGGGAGATCGACCATCATCCCGGCAACGATGAACCCAACAATGTACTCCCGTGCGCGGGACAGCGTTCTCTCCGGGGAAACCTCCTCACCTGGGAGCATCACCTGGTACAAAGGAAGAAAGGCCAGGTAGGATTGGCACACCTGAAAGATCAGCGTCAGCTGAATCCTGGCAGAGAAGTCAGATCGGAGCAATCCCCCGCTCCAGGCGCCTTTGAAGAAGGCCTCGAACTGGTCACTCTCGTCGGGTGGAAATTGTGAGGCGATGCGTGCGTACGTCTGCCAGCCCTCGGCCATCTCCCAGGTCAGGATACGCAGGAAGCGCGGATGTTCGACCAGGTAATCAAACACGGTTTGTACCATCGTTTCGAGGAAGGCCTTGAGTCCTCGTGCATGGGAAGCATTCGTTTCATCCGACAGTTCTGGTCCAAGCATCTGCGCTTGTAGTTCCGTCGTTTCCCTGTGAACACGCTGAAGCACCGCTGCATAGAGGCCCAGCTTGTCCCCAAAGTACTGAAAGAGCAAACTAATGTTGTAGCCCGAAGCCTTCGCAATGGCATCGATGCGTGCCCCATCGAAGCCGTGCTCGGCAAACTCCGCTTCCGCCGCGTCCAGAATCACCTCACGTGCTCTCTGGGCATCACGTGCTCGTCCGTGTCTCCTTTCAGACTCAGCCATGCTGGTCTCCTCTCCTGGTCTCATCGCATGGGTCATTTCCTATCTAAGTACTTACTTAGATAAGTATAGTCGGATAAGCTTCCCATGTCAAGGCAAATCACAAGACCCGTCCTCCAGTGAGCCGCTCGCCAGAAGCTCACCACGGTATCAATAGGCTAAACGGCACTTTCATCTCCTTATTCTCTGTGCTATACTCTTTGAGAGTCAAGCCTGGAGAACCGGAAAGTGCCGCTAGAAGAACTACAAAATGGACGCTATCGCATGCTCCGCCTCATCGGCCGTGGAGCCATGGGCGAAGTCTACCTCGCTCAGGATACGCGCATCGACAGGCAGGTGGCCATCAAAGTCATTCGTGACGAGCTTGGTACCTATCCCGACGAAACTTCGCAGGATGTAATGCGGCTCTTCTTGCGCGAGGCACAGACTATCGCCAAACTCAATCACCCGCATATCTTGCCTCTCTTTGACTTTGACGAGGCGCACAGCGGCGCTCCTACCTATATGGTAATGCCATTCTGTGAGGAAGGTTCATTTGCGGACTGGCTGCGGCAGCGTAAAGACCAGGGCTTGCTTCCGCCGCGAGATGTTGCAGAGCTTGTGCGGCAGGCCGCTGACGCCCTTCAGTATGCGCACGATCATCATATTATCCATCGCGATGTCAAACCGGCCAATTTCCTGATCCGCATCAATAAGGACAACCTGAATTGCCCCGATTTGCTCCTGGCCGATTTCGGAGTCGCCAAGCTCAGTACGGGTACGACCAGGACTATTCGTGGCACCCCGACCTATATGGCTCCCGAGCAATGGAGCGGCACCTCTGTCCCGGCGACCGACCAGTATGCCCTTGCCATCATGACCTACCAGTTGCTGACAGGCCGCCCCCCTTTTCAAGGCGATCAGAACCAGGTGATGTTCCAGCATGTCGTGAACCAGCCGGTGCCTCCCAGCACGCTCAATCCGCATCTCCCGGCCTCCGTCGATGCTGTGATTCTACGCGCCCTTGTCAAGCAGCCTGTGGAACGCTTCGCTTCTATCTCCGAATTTGCCCGTGCCCTTCAACAAGCCTTACTCTCTAATTCCTCCTCCGGGCAAACCGTCTACGCGCCTCCTCCTCCGTCATTCAGCTATACTCAAACGACTGCCCAGGCGCTCAATCCTTCCTTGAAGGCCGTTCCTCCTGCACAATCCGCTGGCCCGGCGTTTGACTCTTCACTCGGAGCATTCTACCCCGCTGGCAGTAAGGCCATTGTTGACCGCCCGCCGGGCTTTTTCACAGGTAGAAAACTTCTTCTGCTTGCCCTCGCTCTGCTCGTCATTCTGGGCGGCCTTGCCGTTTCCCTGGCCTTGTTTCACCAGAACCCGCTTGGCCCGGTCACAACTTTGAAGACGGTTGGCACGGCTGCTACTCCTACCACCACTGTCCAGGTTACCACCACCGCTACCTCGGCCCAGATACCTACAGGAACGCTGGTGCTCGATGATCCCCTGCATGACGCCAGCAAAGGCTATCGATGGGACCAGACCACCCTCTCGGGGGGGCACTGTGGCTTCGCAAATGGCGCCTATCATGTCGCTGATACAGAACCAGGGATCATTAATTGCAATCCCGAAGCCAAAGTCCCGGCCCTCGGCAATCTCACCTTTCAGGTACAAATGACCATCATCAGCGGCGATGAAGGCGGGCTTGCGTTTCGCGTCAACCAGGCGACAACTCAGTTCTATTATTTTGCCGTCGCCAGCGATGGATCGTATCACCTCGATCTCGTTGACGGCAGTCTCAACTTGCCCAGTTCACTCCTCCAGGGAAGCAATGCTGCCATCAAAAAAGGTCTGAACGTGCCTAACGTGCTCGCTGCTGTAGCCAATGGCTCCCAGATTAGCCTGTACGTGAATAATGCGCTTATTGGCAACGTGACCGATAGTACCTATGCCTCGGGTCAGATCGGCCTGGTAGCCGGGGACATGGGGAATACTACAGATGTAGCCTTTAGCGACGCAAAGGCGTGGAAACTCTAACCTGACAATCCTTACCCACTTGTGCTGCGGCTGCTCGATAAAGAGCATATCACCCGCTCGGACGCTTGACTTTTACTCAACCATATGGTACGTAATAAAAGAGTGAATCTTGTGTAATAGCAGAACTTTACAGTGATCCATCATTGAAAACCGTGTCCAACGTAGTTCCAACTCCTTGTAGCAAGCCGTACCCTCGATGACTGCGCAAGTAAGGAGCAGGACATGGAAGTTGCTCTGGGCGTAACGTTCCTTGGCCTGGAGTTAGTGCTCATCGCGCTGGCCTTATTGGCGATCGTACGCACCGGCTTTGCGCGGCTCAACAGCTCCATTGGTATTGCCCGCGATGGCTTCCCTCCTGGAACAACGGTTCCTCCCTGGAACCTGCCCGACCTGCAAGGTCACCTACGCATTACCCCTGCCGGGGATCACTGGCAACTCCTCATCTTCGCCAATCGCGCCCTGGTAGCCTTCCCTGAACTTATCGATGGCATGCACCACCTTGCGCGGGCAGCCCATGATTTAGAAATACTGATCCTCTCCTACGAGGATAAGGAGTTTAACATAGTCACCGCGCAGGGACTTGACTTGCAAGTACCGGTCGTACCTGTCGATTTCGCCTTTTACGAGCGCTACCGCGTTCGTGTCATGCCATTTGCTTTTTTCCTTGCTCCACAGGGTATTGTACGCTGGGTTGGCCTCGTCGATACGGAGGCCCAGCTATTCCATACCTGGCACATGATTCGGGCAACCACCTATGCTGGCAACTCATTGAAGGAGGCGTAAGATGATCTCGGGCGTCCTCCAGGTGATCATGCTCTTCATGCGGGCATCATTAGCCGTAGTGCTGGTTGCTGCCGGTGCGGCCAAGCTTGCTGATACTCGCAGTTTTGCCGTTACACTGATGGGGTTGGGAGTCCCGGTTCGGCGGCAACTCTTCCTTCGCGGATTCGCCATCATTGTTCCCCTTACAGAACTGGCCCTGGGGCTTGCCATCATCAGCGGTCTCTGGCCAACCATCGTCAACGGTGCTGTGTTTGCACTGATGTGCGGCTTCAGTCTGGTGGTTATCATCGCTCTGCGCAGAAAACTTAATGTGGCATGCAGGTGCTTTGGCGCATTGAGCGACTCGCAGTTTAGTCGCATCGGCCTGCTTCGTAGTCTATTATTGACCATCTTAGCGTTTGCAGTTTTCTGGAGTGGAAACGTCTATTCGGTTGAGTTTAGTAACTCGCCCGGCCTCAGTATCCTTCTCGTCGCTGGCTTCCTGCTCTTCGCCCTCGCCGCTGCGCAGGCGGCAAGGACAATTGCGATTCTGAAAGAGAGTATGTCTTGATGCACGTCACTATAGCCGATATTGCTCTTCCATTGTGGTTAATAATCAGCCAGTGGACGCTGCTCTTTGCCCTGGGATTTCTCGTCATCATCATGTATCGCCAGGTTGGTTTCTTGCAGCAGCTCAAGGATCAGGGCTCCGAGCGAGAAGGCTTACCTCTGGGAGAGAAGGCCCCGGCTTTTGACTACACTCCTGTAAAAGGGAGTGTAAATGCAGCCGCCCGTTTCGAGCCAGCAGGTAAGTGGTCGTTGTTAGTCTTTGCCGACCCGGCGTGCGTAACCTGCCAGAACACTCTCCTGGCGCTTGAGCGTATGTCGCCTAAATTAACACGGACGATGCATGTGCTGGTGGCGACAACTGCAGAACCGGCCCAGATTGGCGCAGTTGATGCCTTTCGCACCGCGCCTGTCGAAATTGGCCGTGTATCCAGTGACGTGCTCTCCAGGCTCTATCACACGGGCGTCACTCCGTTTGGACATGTCATCGATCCAGAGGGCAAGGTCCGCGCCAGGGGCATCGCAACGGACGAATCTTCCATCAGGCAGATGGTACGTAGAATGGATCGTAACACCTTCGATGTAGAGCAAACCATTCCTTAAACGACGACCAACGAATGTCCCTTCAGGAGGTACATCATGCTTGAAGATTTTGACAAGCACGTAAGTATCCTATCAGAATCTCTTGCGCGTATGCTCAGTCGCCGCAAGATGGTTGGCTCTACCATAAAGGGAGTCTTTGCCACTGTTGCCGCTGCAACGGCCGGTCAGCTTACAAATGTCGGTGAGGCTTTTGCCTCCCACCATTGCACGTGCGATGATAACTGGACCCTTGGTAAGCCCTGTGCGAATCTCGGTCACACCTGTCCCCATCACAGCGGCTGCCCACAGGGCTGCGTTGTCTGCCACAGCAACGATTGCGGCGGCTGGTGCAACTGGAGTACCGGTAAATGGGTCTCGTGTCATGGCCTGGGCAAGTGTGGTAAGGGCTACAAGATCTGCACCGATTGTAAGTGCCGTCATTGTAGTCACAAGTGTACCTGCCTGAGCCAGTGCATTTGCTGCAGTTGCTGTACGGCGGCCGATGTGCGCAATGAAATGGAGCGCCTTGCTGCTGTGGGCGCCTGAATGGAGTAAAGCGCAATGATTGAAGTCTGGGCCACACAGCGTCCAGTTCGTCTCCTCCTCGCCGGAGGTGTCCTGGTAGCTGGCTTCTCGTTGGCCGCACTGCTGGTGAACCAGAGAAGTTTTACCATCGCTGGTGCAGTCTTCGTTGTAGGGCTGGCTGCATTACTAGGCGCGGGAAAGCTCGCCACTCCTTGAGGTTTTAACGCGGCCACGACGGCCGTGTTGTCCTCCGGGCGAGGATATGGACTGAGGACAATGCTCTATATCGCAGCATATGTTTTCCCTGCCGCGCTTGTATGGGGCGTAATAAGTATCGTATTCCACCTGCTGAGTAGTATCCCGTTGCTGGTTCCTCTGCTGGCCTGCGCCTATGCCTTGTGGTTCGGGGCGCTCGAAGCATTAGGCTTGCCATCGCGGGCGCCGAGTCTTGCCTGGCAAGTACCTGCAAGTTGGATCACCGGGCGCCCTGCGACAGTACAGGCCCTTATTTGGGGAACCGCGCTAGGTCCTGGCCTGGTGACCAGAAATCCCTATGCTGGCATGTGGCTCTTACCTCTACTACTCGCGCTCAACTCAAGCTTGCTCTCCGCGCTCCTTGCCGGCATAGCCGTAGGCATAGCTCATGGCGGGGCGCGTGTCCTGGGCGTGTTGAATAACCGCAAGCACATGGACGCCGACCCGGTCTACGTCCACCTCAAAATCCTGGGCGCACAGCTGCGCTGGCAGTACCTTGATGGCCTTGCCTTATTGCTGGCAGGAGGGGCTTTAGTGGCATATGTTGTCTCTCTGCTGGGTACACATTTCTGAGCATATTTATAGATTATCGCTTAGAACCTTCTTTGTTTCAGCCACTCCCATGACGATGCTCGTGACGCTTTCATGACGCTTCCTCCTTATAGTAGTACCGTGGACATCCAGCGGGGACTCCATCACCAGTTATCCCATAGTTTTCACAGAGGAGAAACGTTTCATGGCAAACATATTTGAAAAGGCACAAGCTGAACGCAAACACGACAAGTTCGTCAAGGGCGTCCAGTCCGTGGCTGGGCTCGTCGAGACCCTCAGTGGGCCAGGTCCCTTCACCATCTTTGTACCTACCGATGAAGCCTTTGATCGCTTGCCCAGGGATCAGCAGGCCAATCTCTTGAATGATCCGGACAAACTGGCTAAAGTGATGAAGTATCATGTTGTGCCAGGGCTCTATACGGCCGACAACCTGCTCGATTACATCTTTCTCAAAACATTGGATGGGCCACACATCAAAGTATGGGCCAACATCCATGAGACGCCACTGGGGGAAGCAGAAGTCGACGTAGGCGGGGATGCGCTTAACTATATCGCGCGCAATACAGTGGCCACAGCGGTGCGCACAAGCATCAAGATCAATGGGGCACACATCCTGCAGGCCGATGTGAGAGCCGATAACGGGATCATACACGTCATTGATAAAGTGCTCGTCCCCCCGTTCACCTATCTCTAAAGAAGCGCTTCGTCCGCCGCCTAACCGTTTCTAGTAACTCGCTCGTCCCTTCCAGTTCTCTAGCGGGTGATAGAAAGGACCGGAGTGTAAATGCAACCTGTCCAGCTTTTGGGGGATATTATAATGTTTATGTAAAATGTTGTGCAAAATATGCGCCCTTTTCGTACAGAGACCCAGCCGCCGCTCCGTCTCAGGACGAAAAGGGTGCATCCTGGGCTTTGTTCTTTCTTCTTTCGTCACAGCCCCGTGAAAATAAAAAGCTCAGTTCCAGGAGGGGTGACTTATGCAAGAAAAGAAGCTCATCCTGTTATCCTCTCAGCAGGACATGTTCCTGATAGTATGAACGCACCTGAACTTGGAGATTTTTTATGACGATTAAAACCAAAGACACCAGGCAGACACGGCCACTTCCAGCGCCAAATAGCGACTTTTACCAGACCGTCGACGTCTTGAACGATTCGCAAAAGGAGATCGTGCAACGAGTTCGGACATTCATGGAAACAAAGGTCGCGCCCATCATTGAGCGTTACTGGGCAGCAGGTGAGTTTCCGTTCGAGCTCATTCCTGGCATACGCGATTTGCAAGTCGCGGGCACGAGTATTCAAGGCTATGGGTGCCCGGGTGGGGGAGTGCTTCTCAGCTGCTTCGTCGCCACGGAAATGGCACGGGTCGACTGTTCCATCGCAACGTTCTTCGGCGTCCACAGTGGTTTAGCCATGAATTCCATCTATCTCTGTGGCTCTGAAGAACAGAGACAACGCTGGCTCCCCGAGATGGCCGCATTCCAGAAGATCGGATGTTTTGCGCTGACCGAACCGCTCGTCGGATCGGGGGCAGCGCGTGGGCTCCTGACCACGGCCCGTCGGGAAGGCGACACCTGGATCCTCAATGGGCAGAAGAAGTGGATCGGGAACGCCACCTTCGCCGACCTGGCCGTGGTGTGGGCGCGCGACGTCGCTGACGACCAGGTCAAAGGCTTTGTCGTGGAAAAGGGGACGCCTGGATACGCCGTTGAGAAGATCGAGAACAAAATGGCCTTGCGCGTAGTCCAGAACGGCTTGATCACGATGGACAACTGCCGCGTTCCCGAGGCGAATCGCCTGCAGAAGGCCAACACCTTCAAGGACACCGGGAACGTCTTGCGCGCGTCGCGCGCGGGAGTCGCCTGGGAAGCGGTTGGCTGCATGCGGGGGGCATACGAACATGCCCTGAAGTATGCGCAAGAGCGGCAGCAATTTGGCCGCCCTATCGCTGCGTTTCAACTCGTGCAGGACCTGCTGTTCCGCATGCTGTCGAACATTACCGCGTGCGAATGCATGTGCCTGCGCCTGGCGCAGCTTGAGGAAGCGGGGATTCTCAAGAACGAGAACTCGGCGATGGCAAAAGGCTACTGCACTATGAAAATGCGCGAGACCGTCGGCTACGCGCGTGAAATACTGGCCGGAAACGGCATCTTGCTGGACTATCATGTCGGTCGTTTCGTCGCCGATGCGGAAGCGCTCTACTCCTACGAAGGGACCCGTGAGATGAACGCGCTCATCGTGGGGCGCGCGGCGTCCGGGTTCAGCGCCTTCGTGTAGTCTGCTCGCATGTCACCATCTTAAAGGCAAGTCGAACCCTTGCCCGGAAATCGCAAGTTCTCAAGGAGAGAACCATATGGCAAATCTATTCTCCGATCTGAAGGTGCTGGATGTCGCATCCTTCATCGCCGGACCGGCGGCCACCACCATTCTGTCCGATTTCGGTGCGGATGTCATCAAAGTCGAACCGCCGGGAACGGGCGATCCGTCTCGGAACCTCTTCAAAGTTCCGCCGAATCCCGTTTCCTCGACCAACTACATGTGGCAACTGACGAATCGCAATAAACGCAGCATCGCCCTCAATCTGAAGAGCCCGAAAGGGCAAGGCATCCTGCGCCAGCTCATCGGCTGGGCCGACGTGCTTGTCGTCAATTTCCCGCCGCCCGTGCGTGCGCGACTCCACTTGACCTATGAAGAGGTTGCCGCGATCAATCCGCGCATCATCTACGCGGACGTTACAGGCTATGGAAACAGCGGTCCCGACGTGGCCGAACCTGGCTTTGACATCACAGCGTATTGGGCAAGATCCGGACTGATGGACGCGACGCGCGGTGCTGGTTGTCCTCCCGCCTTGCCGGTGCCGGGGCTCGGCGACCAGGCCACTGCGACGACGCTCTACGCGTCGATCCTGACCGGTCTCTATCGCCGAGAGAAGACAGGGCAGGGATGTCATGTCTCCGCCGCCTTGGTGGCGGAGGGAATGTGTGCGGCGGCGATGTGGGTACAGGCCGCCCTCGACGGTGCTAGATTCTACCCCAAGATTGATCGCCAGCATCCCCCCGACCCGCTGGTGAATACTTACCAAACGTCGGATGAACGCTGGTTCCTGCTCGTCGCGGAAGGCGAAAAATGGTGGGACGCGCTTGCCGGAGCGGTTGGCCATCCTGAGTGGGCGGCGGACGAACGGTTCTCCGCCCAGGATCGTCGCGTTACTCATGCGGACGCCCTCACGCACCTCCTCGAAGAAGCCTTCGCGGCCCATTCCTTCGACTACTGGCGCAATGCACTCGCCCAGGCGCGGATACCGTTCAGCTTAGTCCAGACCGTCGAGGAATTCGCGCACGACCCGCAGTTGCGTGCGAACAACTTCCTGGTGTCCATCGCCGATGGTGCGGAAACGCCGCATCTTACCGTGGACAGTCCTGTCCACATCGAGCAAGAAACAAAAGTGCGCCCACGCCTGGCTCCGGCCCTTGGTCAGCATACGCAGGAAGTGCTGAAGGAACTCGCTTACGATGAGAAGACGATCGAAGAATTGCGCACGGATGGTGTGATTGAACGCGACGTGATTGAGGCCGTGCGAGGTAAGCAAAATTGAAGTAGGTGAGAAAGAGGAAAAACAACCTGATGAGTTATCAGTACGTGATCTACGAGAAGAAAGGGCATATTGCCTCTGTCACGATCAATCGTCCCGAGGTGCTGAATGCCCTGCACTACGATGCCAACGTGGAGCTGAGCCAGGTCTTCAACGACTTCAAGCAGGATGACGAAGCCTGGGTGGCCATCATCACAGGGGCGGGCCAGAAGGCATTCTCAGCAGGGAACGATCTCAAGGCGACGGCCGCAGCGACCGCCAGGGGAGAGAAGCCCACGCTCCTCGCCGTTCCTTTCGGTGGGATCACAAGTGGCTTCGAGTGCGACAAACCCATTATCGCGGCAGTGAATGGCTTTGCTCTTGGCGGAGGTTTCGAGATCGCACTGGCATGCGATCTCATCATCGCCGCCGAGTCTGCAAGCTTCGGCCAGCCTGAACCACGCGTGGGCCTCATTGCCGGGGCGGGTGGTGTGCATCGCCTGCCCGCGCAAATCCCTCTCAAGCAGGCCATGGGCCTGCTGCTCACCGGGAGGCGGATCACCGCGCAGGAGGCCTACCGCATGGGTCTGATCAACGAGATCGTTCCTGCCGCCGCACTTATGGCGACAGCCGAGCGCTGGGCCAACGAGATCATGGAGTGTTCACCCTTGAGTGTGCGGCTCACCAAAGAGGCCGCCCTCGCGGGACTGAGTCTGCCCATCGAAGAGGCCATGCGCCAGGATCGCCCACGCCTGCAGCGACTGCTTACGTCGCAGGACTTTGTCGAAGGACCAAAGGCGTTTGCCGAGAAGCGCAAGCCTCGCTGGACAGGCAGATAGTTAATAGTAACGGAGCCGATCTCTCGCAAGGATGCCAGGTTTAAGTTCTTCGGGTAGTACCGCCTGCAATAATCCTCATACGAACCATTTCTCCCGGTAGTCTGCATATGCTATCATACTGTTCAGTAGTCGATATTTTCAAAGGATGAATTGATGAGCAATGATACCGACGTCGTTGTGGTCGGCGCGGGCCTGGCCGGCCTGGTGGCCGCTGCAGAACTCATTGACGCAGGCAGGCGTGTGATCGTGCTCGATCAGGAGCCAGAGGCGTCGCTGGGCGGGCAGGCGTTCTGGTCTTTCGGGGGCCTGTTCCTGGTCAACTCGCCGCTGCAGCGGCGGTTGGGTATTCGCGATTCCCACGATCTGGCTCTGCAAGACTGGCTTGGCAGCGCCGGGTTTGACCGGGAAGAAGACCTGTGGCCTCGCCGCTGGGCAGAAGCCTACGTCGATTTTGCTTCGGGCGAGAAGTATGCCTGGCTGCATGGACAGGGCGTTCGCTTCTTCCCTGTGGTGCAATGGGCAGAGCGTGGTGGCTATCTTGCGACCGGGCATGGCAATTCGGTTCCCCGCTTTCATGTCACATGGGGGACGGGTCCAGGTGTGTTAGAGCCGTTTGTTCGCCGTGTGCGTGAGGGCGAGCAGCGCGGATTGGTCACATTGCGCTTCAGGCATCGTGTGACCGAACTCACCATGACCAATGGCGTGGTTGATGGCGTCCACGGAGAAGTGCTGGAACCGAGCTCCGACGACCGCGGCATGCCGAGTTCTCGGGTGGTCGTGGGCGAGTTCACTCTCAAAACCCAGGCGGTGATTGTCACCTCCGGTGGTATTGGCGGCAATCATGAACTGGTGCGCCGCAACTGGCCCAAACGCCTGGGCGAACCACCGAAGCAGCTGATCTCGGGCGTCCCCGACCATGTCGATGGGCGCATGTTGGATGTGATCGCCTCCAGCGGTGGACGCCTCATCAACGCTGATCGGATGTGGCATTATCCAGAGGGCATTCGCAACTTCGCACCGATCTGGAGCAACCATGCCATCCGCATTTTGTCCGGGCCATCGCCGTTGTGGCTGGATGCGCGTGGTCAGCGCCTGCCGATTCCGCTCTTCCCCGGCTTTGACACGCTCGGGGCTCTCCAGCACATCCTCTCTACCGGGTATGACTATTCGTGGTTCTTGCTCAATCAACGCATCATCGAACGTGAGTTTGCCCTGTCGGGGTCCGAGCAGAACCCTGATCTCACGGGTCGCAGTATCTCAAAAACGCTGAGTCGAGCGCTTCCTGGCGCGCCGGGACCAGTCGAGGCATTTATGAAGCACGGGGTGGACTTTCTTGTGCGCAAGACGCTGCCGGAACTGGTACAGGGGATGAATGCCCTGACTGGCGAGGAACTGATCGACCTGGCAGAGCTGGAGCGAGTCATCGTCGCCCGCGATCGCCAGGTCGCCAACCCGTTCGGGAAAGATGCCCAGGTCATGGCCATTCGTGGGGCACGAGCCTATATCGGCGATAAGCTGATTCGTGTCGCCAGGCCGCACCGCCTTCTCGACCCTGCCGCTGGACCATTGATCGCAGTGCGGCTCTCGATCCTGACACGCAAAACCCTGGGAGGAGTGGAAACGGACCTCTCGGGTCGTGTCCTGCGGGCCGATGTTCAACCCCTGCCCGGTCTCTATGCTGCTGGCGAAGTTGCCGGTTTCGGCGGTGGTGGTATGCACGGCTACCGGGCTCTTGAAGGGACGTTTTTGGGTGGATGTCTCTTCTCTGGCCGCGTTGCTGGTCGTGCCGTTGCCGAGCATGTGATCTGAGCGAAGGAATTTTTGTCAAGCTCTCTTCAGCAACTCATCATGCTCGGAACTATACGCTATCATGCGCCCTTCCGGCATCAGCAACAGCGTATCAGGCTGCAGGTAGCGCACGAACTCGACATCGTGCGTTACTGCAATGATCGTCCCGTTGTAGTTGCCCAGCGCCTCGCCGATAATATTCCGCGATAGCACGTCCAGGTGCGTCGTCGGCTCGTCCAGCACAAGCAGGTTCGGTCCATCGAGCACCATCTTTGCCAGCGCCAGGCGCGTCTTCTCGCCGCCGCTGAGCGTGCTCACTTGCTGGAACACGCGATCGCCGCTGAACAGGAAGCGCCCCAGCACCCCGCGAACCCGCTTCGCGTTATCCGGCAGCACAGCCGTTGCTTCATTGATCACCGTGCTGCTGTAGTCCAGTCCTTCGTTTTCCTGCGCATAGTAACCCGTATGCGCGCGATCACCCACAATCACTTTGCCCTTGTCGGCCTTCGTCAGCCCCAGGAGAATGCGCAGCAGCGTTGTCTTGCCAGCGCCGTTCAGCCCGACTACCACCAGGCGCTGCCTGCGCTCGACCTGGAAGCTAATATTGCGAAAGACCTCCTTCGCCCCGTAGCGCTTGGCGAGATGCTCCGCGCGCATCACTATCTGTCCGCTAGCCTGGCGTACCGGGAAGTCAATGCTGATGCGTCGGCTGGCCTGCGGCAGTTTTGGCATACTCTTTTCCAGCGTCGCAACGCGCTTATCGATGGCGATACGCTGGCTCACGCGTGTCGCTCCGAAACCGCGCAGCTTGTCCGAAGTCTTGCGCAGGCGCGCAATCTCGCGTTCCTGGACCTTCTTCGTGCGTTCCATCAGCGCCAGGGCATCGCCCGTCTGTGTCATGTAGTTGGAGTAGGTGCCGCGAAACTCCTCCAGCTTGTGGGTGAACTCGTTGAGGCGCAGCACCTTGTTGATGCCGCGGTCAAGCAGATCCAGGTCGTGGGAGATGATCAAAATCGCTCCGCTA
>Ga0137390_10001144_pt1 | contig 19485 bp, 25 predicted proteins | sample 15con2h24AmetaG_FD_104937 | JGI IMG/M metagenome (GOLD analysis project Ga0137390, IMG submission 104937) | Vadose zone soil microbial communities from Angelo Coast Range Reserve, California, USA - 15con2h2.4A metaG | ecosystem: Environmental > Terrestrial > Soil > Vadose zone > Saprolite... | reverse complement strand
TTTTTAAAACGTTTTTTGCATCTGCTAGAATTCAATGCCGGCTGGGCCCTGTTCGTCGGTGAGGGCTACCTCGTCAGCAAGAACTCGAACGAGGCCCCGGAAGTACCGCTCAGTGTCCGATGATGCATGTATATGTGAGCTCGACTCGAGTTCACTTTAATCACTTATACCTACATCATCGACAACAACACGACTAGTAGTACTTGGGAGCATGTTGGCCCTGGATTCTGGCCCTGCTACAACCCACCAGAAGACCCCCATGTGCCCGACGATATGTTCAGTGATCGTCGCCCGACCTACCGACTCCCCGCCAGCCACAAGTTAAGGGCTAAGCCCAGTCCTCCGAGGCCAATGACATCAACGAAGCCCAGTCCCCACAACCGTCGAGGAGAATGAAGACTAGTGGGCCGATCCGGTGACCTTCTACGTCACATTCGCGTGCTGGGTTCGTCTTTCGAATGTTGGCTGCCTATCAATCATATACGTATATACGTACGTTTCCTCCCTCCCACTCCCGGGCCTTGCTTTGTCTTTCGCATACTTTTCGCAAAAACCTGTTTAAAAAATCATTTCTACGACTCCCATTTTATGTATTGACTCGTATACTGCTCCCCCCCGCTCCGTCTTCATCACCTATGATAGCTAGTTAGTTACTTGTTGACTGCTAGTGAACTCTGTCGCTACTGTACGATTTCGTTGGCACGGTTGGTCATTACTGGCTCCAACAACTTGAATGAGCGTAAGGAAGAGGTAGAATGGTATATACGAATACGAACATCAGAAGTAAAGGCAAAAGACTCTGAGCGTCCTATATGAAAATGGTTTAAAAAGGGGCGAGGGATAAAGCGATACGTACTACTGTATGAGTGGATTGGGTACTGATTGGAGTCTGATCAAGATCTGATTAGATCTGATTGGCTGATTGGGTCGTCGACACGAAGGGCGGTCTGGCGGCCCGCCATTGTGACCTCGCGACCACGTTCCACGGTTTTCCACTGACTGACTCAGATGTTTCCAACATCACCCCTAAAGAAGCTCGCTTCGCGCAAAGAGAACTCCAAGTTCACACCGCAAGATGAATTCTTAGATCTTATCCCCCAGATAACGTACAGGCACATTCTCTCTCCACCACCAGGAGCGCGCGACCCCTTGCGCGTTATCGCACTCTGCGATAGTGACGCTTTCTACGCAGCGTGCGAGCAGGTGCGACTTGGCATAGACCCGTCACGCCCACTTGTCGTGCGACAATGGGATGCGCTCATCGCTGTCAACTACCCTGCCCGTGCATTTGGTATCACGCGGATGAGCAACTGGCGCGAAGCACTGAAGAAGTGTCCCGAGCTGATCGTCGTGCACGTCGCGACGTACAAGGAGGGCGAGCAGGCACCAGGATATTGGGACAACCCGGATACGGCGACTCACAAGGTACGCCGCTCCCTCTTGTCGCGCAGGATACCCGCGGGACTAGCTGCGGCTGTGGCACCGTTATGATTGATACAACTCATGACAGGCGCGTTGATCCCTGCCACGTTTCTTTTTCGCCCTTCATTAATCACTGTCGGAAAATCATGTGCTGTTGTACTGTACGTGTAGGTCTCTCTAGACTATTATCGGCGAGAGAGCGCGAAGATCATCGCAATCTTCAAGGAGAGCCAGCCTGATGGTGAAATTGGTAGGGGCGGTGTCGCTACCAGGCCCGGGCCTGTCACCTATCTGACAGACTAAAACGCTTGCGCCCCCAGAAAAAGCCTCGATTGACGAGGCTTTCATTGATTTTACGCGTCCCGTCCGCGCGGAACTGTTGGCGCGCTACCCTTACCTCGCCGAGGTACCACCTGATTCGCCGGATGGTCTCGACACGGCTTTACCACCGCCCCCGCCAATAACGTGGCAGAGCCGCGGGATTTTAATCCCCATCAACCCCCCGCCGGAGGACCAAGCTGTCGATCCCGCTCTGGGGACGGGAACCGATTCGGGGGTTGCGGACGACGACGATGACACACGGCGGACATGGCACGACGTTGCGCTGTCTATAGCGGCGGAGCTCATGGATGAGATTAGGGCGGAGGTGCGCATGCAGTTGGGGTACACCACGTCGGCGGTAGGTTTTCGCTGTAGTTTTATCTCGGGTTTCAAGCGTTTTGCAAACACCTGACGGAAACCCCTTCCGCCCGTGCGCATGTAATGTAACAGGGGATTGCGCGAAACAAATTCCTGGCCAAGGTGCGTCGCCCGCCCAACGTATGCATTTTTGCGCCCGTCGTTCATGCAGCGCGGTGCATCGGCACAGCTCACCGCATCGTACAAAAAGCGGGACTCACAGGTTTTGCGGCGCCTGTCACTATGTCTGTTGTAAATCTGATTGGTCCCTCCGCTCAGAGCATCCTCCGTAATGCTGCAATACCAAATTACCTTATACCTATGCCTTTTCAAAAGGTGAATACACCATGTGATTGCTGTGTATAATTGTCCGGCGTCCTCAAATAGCACGAGGCAGATTAGGTTCCTGGGTGGCAAACTCGGACAAGCCATCGCGGACAAGTTCGAGGTTTCGACGGTCGGAGATCTCCTGTAGGCGTCCACTCGTACCCATTGGCGCCTTGATACTAAAATAGGACATGTATCTGATATTCAAGGTCCATCAGTCTGGGTGCATATGCTGCCATCAGTACCGTCCTCTGAGCGCTTACTGACCTTGCGGCCCCCCAGAAGAAATGCAGCAGAAATTTGGAGAAGATTCTATCTGGGTCTATGAAATACTGAGGTGCGCCCGCGTCAACTATGATCGGACAGATAATTGAGTAGCCCCCCCCCCAGAGGGATTGACAGGACAGAAGGTGCGTCCTAAGAGACGGTATCATGCCCACGTAGCGACAACATCCGAGTCGTTGTCCTATCAGTGAAAGAGAAGCCATCGCTGACTAAGAGCATGATGGCATCAAAAAACCTTCCTCGCCCGATTACCAATTCCTCTGAGGGCCCGCATTGGCTGCGTGTCCTTGCTGCAGAGCTCGCGCTACGATTAAACGAGCTCCGCGCAACGGACATCTCGGCCTGGCCTAAAACCATCGTTCTACACGCAAGGCACCGTATGATTCTCATCTTGATACTCTTTCATTTCTGACGATCTGACATTGGGCGAACACACAGGGTACGATTGGTCTCGATCGAAGCAGACACCTTTTCCGTTCACACGAAATGTCACCGTGGATGTGATTGCAGGATTTGCTGAAAGGCTATGGAAGGACTTGGTGGGAAGCAGTAGCAAACAAGATGGCTCGTTGCCTTTCTCCGTGACGACCATTTCGCTTGGCTTCTCAGGCGTTGAACCAGGCGAGGCAGGTCAGCAGAGTATCGACGGGTTTTTCCGACCAGGGACGAACACAAAGCTACCGTCCTCCTCAGGTGAACATGATAGCGAAGTGCTACAAATTCATCACCGGAAGCGTCGACTTGAGGCAGAGGACGGAGAGGACTCCTCTCTCGATATATTAGAAGTCAACCAGGAGAACACGGCATCTTTTGTGTGCCCACGATGCCACAAACGCATAGAGGTTGAGCTTGGGTATGGTGGTGAGGGGGATCCAGAGCGAAGGAGAGCAGACGCGCTGTCTCGTTTACATATGGAGCACGGTGACTTTCACATCGCAGAGGACCTGTCAAAGATGCAAGATGATGGCAACATTGGTGGATCTCGGTTGCGCGTAGTGGAGAGGGAAAGGAAACGGAAAAAGGAATGTAACACGACAAAGGACAAGCCTGAGCCCGTCGAAGGAATAGCCAAGTTTTTGGTCCGTAGGCCGGGTTAGGAAACACTCCAGTACTAGTGAAGAACGCAGACGCAGTCACTCGCAACTGATTGACCGTAGCCAGTTGCCCTCGTCGGAGGAATTATCTATATTGACATGTCATTTACTGATAGTAGAGAATTTTCCGTGTAACGATGGAAACATCAAAATTTCGAGCGCCAGAGCTGTGCATTGATGCTCAACGGATCCACCCCGTCAACGCCGGGGCTAACTTGGGCTTGGCCGCGGAACGATAGGCGACTGATAGATGATTGGTTCGTGACGGGCAACCAGCTCCTTGTCTTGTCCTCTCCTCCCTTTTAACCTGGATTCGTTCGACGGGACTGGTCCCTTTCTTTTTTCTTTTGACGAGCGAGGCGGCAGGGCTGCCTCCATCTCTTTCCAGTCTGTCTGGAACAGTTCCGCTGTAGATCAGCCTTCGATTCGATCCACAACCTTTGACGTGCACCGTTTGTGATGAGCACGCCACAAGAAACGGCGACTCTGCCTCGCTTTATCGCATTCGAAGCAGGTGAAAAAACAGCCGCTGTCGTAAGTCGCACAAAAACCTCTTCACCTCCGAGCAAATCACTCACGCATGACGCGTGCATCACGTAGGCGACGTTCGTCTTTGCGTCTCTCTCCACAGTCGTCCTCTCCTTCGTCCTTCTCTGCGTCGTCTCGGTAGTTTTCTTCTCCATCTTCAAACGAACGTCGTACCAGAATCTTTCTCGAGAAGCATTCTTCTTCCGCACCCAACTCGGGCAATATGCTGCTTGTTTATTACTCAGCAATTGGATCACAGGCGTAAGCGGATGGATTAGCATTGAGTGGATCAGTGGTGGTGGGGTCAGAGCAGGTTAGTTAAAACCACCTCTACACTGGATGATCGACAGACGTTGACGCCATTATAGGATCGTCGTCTTGCTCCGCTCAAGGTGTGTACTGCCATCGGTCGTCCGCTCGCAGGTTCTGATACCTCAACTATCCCTAGGGTCATTGAAGCAGATTGGGCAATTCGGGACATTCTTCTTCATCGTCACGATGGGCGTCCACACGTTCAACACACTCGTCCTCCGCAATCGGCAGCCTCAATGGCTTGGACCTGTCGTGACCTTCATCGGCTGGGCGTCTGCGATCGTGATTGGTCTGTCCGCTTCCACGCTGGTATTTTCGTAATTTAAGACAACCCCATCAGGCCTCGCTCCTCTGTCAATCTCGAGAAGCGACAGTGACTCACTCTACAACATCGACCGTTTTAATTGTGGTATCTCAAGGTCGTACGACGTTGCCCACATGCTTCTCTATTTCCTGCCGGTACGTACCCTCGGTCTTGGTAGGCCGTACTTCCTAACGACCGAAAAGTTATTTCTTGCGTCATTTATCTCGGCAGTCGTTTACTCGCTCATTTTTCTGATTATTCGTGGCACCCTCGTTATTAATGGTGGACTGAGAATCCGTCTTGATCCCGAGCGCCGGTCGCGCGTACATGAAACTTTCGAAGAGTACCAGCGCTTTGTCTACTCGGTTGCGCAGACGATGCTTTGGTAAGTTCTCTCCCTTCGCTCTTATGTTGTCTTGGATTCGAACCTTTTTACCCAGGCTGCCGATCTGTAAGCTCAATTCTGGCTGTCACTGCAGCACAAGCATCCTAACCTGATATTTTAGCCTTCATTCTTGCCTTACTTCCCTCTTCCATTGTGCAATTGATGGATATTTCTGGCATCGCTGTGTCGCCCGGAGTTATGGCCTTCTCGTACATTCTTGAGTCTTTGGATGGTGTGGTGTTTCCTACTCTCTTCTGTGTCTTAGTTGACCGTTGACCTGTGACGCAGGCATAATCAACGTGGTAATCCTCTTCAATGTTCTGAGAGCGTTAGGCCCAGCTATCAAATCAGCCTTCCCAATAGACCCTGAGAAAGGACGTTTGGAACAAAGCACAGTTTCGCGTCCTAAATACGAATGGAAACCGCAAGCACGATTCTCGGCCTTCATGAGGGGATCGGTGACGAAAACGGCACCTCCAGCGCACCCGCCTGGCAGTATCCATCAGGGGAGTGTCTCACGGCCCTCTACCCTGGCGAGGTCGCCATTCCAGGCTCACAAGAAGACTGGGAGTGCGAATTCCACCGCTCGCCTGTTGACACCCGAGGTACCCTCACGCAGTCACTCACTATCCCTTAGTCTTGAACACCCCGAGGACTCGTCTTCGGGTCTTCTGGCCCAAGAACCCATTGCGCCCGCTTCCCTATTGGATGCCGAGCTCTCCCTGCCTCCTCAAACAGTTCAGAAACATCCACAGATGGCCCGATTAAACCTCTCGACGTCAGGCTTAAAACCCCAGCTCAATTCGGACTCTACTGGTCTGACGCCTTCCCCACGCGGTAAACGTTCCCGGGTTTCCCGTGACCAGAATCTGGCTTCAGGGTCGTCCACAAAGCTGGTTGTTTCCCCGTCCAACGCGCCGTTCCTTGAGGTGACCCTACATTCTCCACGTAGCTCTGTCACAGGAGGAGACGGCGTTGGCTCGCTGATCAGCATGTACTTGTCTCGCAATTCCACCGCGTCTGTTGAGCTGCCGCTGTTCCCAGCTGCCGTTGTCCAGCGCGATTCTTCGGTTGGTATTCCCGTGACCGTTCCGCACGAAGGCCTCGGGTTCCCCCTCAAGGCGGCTGTTTCCATTGGTGCCGTCGGCGGAAGGCAGAGACTTGTACTCCCTCCTGTTGCCCCTCCCGAGCCAGCACCTGCGCCGTTAGCATCGCCGGCCGACTCGACTGACGCGAGCCAGTACTCAGATACTGAGGCTGGCAGTCCGCCGCCTCCGCCTCTACCGTCCCAGGTGCGCCCGACGTTGCAGCCGACGCAGCCGCTGCGCCTGGGCAGGTCGGCGAGCCTGAACGTGCTATCCCGCGCTTCACAAGACCGGCAACCATCAGTGCAATCTCATGTTCCCCGTAGACTTAACCATCGTCCTGTCGTCCGGGCTCTACCGATCCTGCCAAATCAGACGGCACCACTACGTTTGTCGAGCGTACGGTCGCACACAACCTCACGGGGACCCGCCTCAAGCCATTCGCACAAGGGGTCGTCTGCGTCGTCCTACGGATACCTGTAGAGATGTAGAGAAGCGTGTATGAGACGCGCTTGGTGGTGTCTGTTGGCCACTGTTTCAATCATTATGCGAGTGTAGTCTCTCTAGTTTCAGCATTTCGTTTTTCTAGAGCTCACTGTTCTCAAAGTTGGCCCTTGGTGCAGCTGTCGTCTTTGCACTACTGGGTCGATAACTAAACTATTTTTATTCGTTCTACCATGTTATTTCTTGATTACCTGCGCTCGGTTTGGTAATTCACATTCACTTGCCCCGCGTTCCTCATCATTTATCACCGTCGTAGTCGAGGAGATGCACATCCAATAAAGCCAAATCTGCTTTTGATCGACCGACCGGCCTTACGAATTTGGATCAGGACATGCTGTAAACTGGACTAAGGACCGGAAAGTCGCGCTAGTCTAGGGTCCCAATGGGTCCCCAAACTTACGACTGGTCGCGTTCCGCCCGTCGGCTCGACCCTCTCCATGTCCCCTTACAGTAACGGGCGTAATTACCACCACCTCATTGTAAACGTGGCTTTCAATATAATTGGTGCGTCATGGAGCGACTTACGCAAATCTTATCAAAACAAAAAAGAGAAAATGAGCCAGGGTAGCACACGGTGTGCGCAGGGCATAAAACGGGAGGTATATATTTTAGGGACTGTGGCATAGCCTCCTCGACCACCCACACCCAGCCCGTAGTGCGATCTGATCTCGCCCTCGCCCTCCTCTCTTAATCTCTCTTAGGGTGTGTCAGCGCAGCTAGCCGCCCGCCGCACTCCTTGTCTTCTCCACCTCACTCGACACAACATGGCTACCAGCCGGGTGAGCAGGCTTTCGCACCGGGTGCTCGATTGGTGTACGGAGAAACTGATGATAAGCGGGAAATGCGTCACCCACTTGTTGTGCAAACGCCACCTCGTAATACCGTCCCTTTCGCCTTTCTGTTTCTAGTTCATGCGGGAGTACAGGCTGGTCGTCATCGGCAGCGGTGGTGAGTCCTCCCCTTGATATATGCTTCCGTGGAGTATGGGGTGGTGGGGTGCCCGCCCAAGCCCACTAGAGCCGAAGAAACAAAAAAGAACCAACTGCTTGTTTTTTGCGTCCGTTCTCAATTTTTTTTGTTGACGGACGCACGACAGGCGTTGGCAAATCCGCATTGACGATCCAGTTCATACAAAACCGATTTGTGGAGGATTACGACCCGACGATTGAAGGTATGCTGGCGCCAAAAGCAGTAGTTTTCACGAGCGTGAATCAGGACGAGGGGGCGTGCGTGTGTGTGTGTGTGTCACGGTGGGGGAGGGCAGGCCAGTCGGGAGGCCACGGCACACGAACGTGGGCGTCTCGACGCGAATTCCCCCATCAATTGAACTGCGCACGTTTGTGCTCGTCTTTGCGTCACCGAGCGCTAACGCGCGGCCACCCCTGACCAGATTTGTACCGAAAGCAGTGTGTTATCGAAGGGGAGGAGGCCCTTGTGGACGTGCTGGACACGGCTGGCCAAGAAGAGTTTAGGTGAGTCGACCCTGGTTTTTCTCGCTATATCTCGCTTATGAGAATTTGCAATCGTCCGCGGCCCCACGTGTGCTAATGATTTTCAATTTTCAACCTTTTTTTTTTCATTCGCTCTTCTTCTCTTCTTTCTTTTTTGCCTTTGCTTCTTGGATGTTTCCGTTTTGGTGGGTTATATGAAATAGCGCGATGCGGGAGCACTACATGCTCGACGGCGAGGGCTTCCTCCTCGTGTACTCGGTCACCGAACGGGATTCGTTCGACTTGATTGGCACATACCACGAACAGATCCTGCGCGTCAAAGACACTCAATCGGTTCCCATCGTGCTCGTCGGGAACAAAAGTGATCTCGAGTATGATCGCGCGGTAGACATGTTCGGTGCGTCCAAACTGTTTTTTTCGGTTTCTTCGCTCTTCATCCAATTTTGACTTGGCTTGGCTTGGCTGCTCTGCACACACACTCGTCCGTGATTCGCATATACCGTATATGTGCGCCCGCCTCATCACAGAGGGCCAACTTATCGCGCAGGAGCTCGGATGTCGTTTCGTGGAAACGTCTGCCAAGCTGGGGATCAACGTGACGGAAACGTTCATCGATCTCGTGTGTGAGATCCGTGATCGCAACAGAGTAGGTTGTTCTGAACTGATTCCGCCATTTTCTCTTTCCCTTTTTTTTTCTGTCGTTTTCATTGGTTGATGGCAGTTGGGATGACCCACTTTGCATTTGCCCCCGCCCATGTCTCAGGAGCTACTACAGATGCGCCGAAGCTTCCGTGCCGTCACACCCGATACCATCAAGTTGCCCGGTGCGGGTTGTTGGAATAGTAGTGGTTGCATCGTTTCATGATCCACGACCCACATGCACCACCGCCATCGCTGTTCGATTTACACCCCGTTCCGATAGCGTCCTCCGGTCTTGGTTTCCTGGCATCGCATCATTCTTTGTCCACGCATAACATGGGCTGTGCACGCCGGAGGCACGTCTCGCCTTGCACCGCCATTAATCATTGTATGCACAGATCCCTCGTCAAAAAAAAAAGATGGGCGCTCTATAGGTCGTGATGCATCATCAGACAATGGAATGCGCCGCACCCATATACATGTGCTGTTCGAGTTGACCAGGGAGTGTGAAAACTTTAATTTACTTTACCCCCCCCTGGAAGGGGCGAGCGTGCCATATTCGTTTCGTACATATGATGGTGTTCGCCAGGTTGCGTTGATTATTATCGTCGTGATAATGCCTACATAACGTATATACGTGTACCAAGATGGCATTATTGAAAGCCGATCCGACAGGTAAGGGCGGTGGCGTCCACAATTACGGAGTGAGTGATTGTCGGTGATAGATGGAATTTGATATGAATGTAAATGGAATGCATATACTAAAGGTTGGCGGGAATGAGCGGCACCACCCGACCCGTTGCGATCATCGCTCGCATCAACTCTCCTACTTGTTCTCCTCTCCCTTTTAGAGACACCCGCCTTCTCCTTCTCTCCCTCCCACTCCCTCTTCCATTCTTCTCTCAAATGTCCAGGGTAAGTCCGCCTTTTTTTTTCTCCGCCTCTTTTTTCTTGCTTCCTTCCTCATCGTCCTCTCTTGCCATCTTTGCAATGCAGGCTCAGTTTTTACGGGAATATAAGCTCGTCGTCGTCGGCGGTGGTGGTACGTCATCTCTCCTTCTTACCGGAGATGTCTGTGCCGCTCACCCCAGCCCTTCCTCACCTCCGCTCCCAGGCGTCGGAAAGTCTGCCCTCACCATCCAGTTCATACAAAGCCACTTTGTGGACGAATATGACCCCACCATCGAGGGTGCGTATCTACCGACCCCAATGTGTCGTGCCTCTCTCGTTGGCACGGGGCTGATGACCTGGCATGGCAACAGATTCATACAGAAAGCAATGCGTCATCGACGACGAGGTTGCCCTTCTTGATGTTCTTGACACAGCCGGTCAAGAAGAATATGGGTCCGTATCATCGTTATTCTGATCGCGTCAACCAGGCACATGGCGTCTTATCTCTCTTTCTCTCGATACGTCCCCACTTGTAGTGCCATGCGCGAGCAATACATGCGGACCGGTGAAGGGTTCTTGCTCGTTTACTCGATCACGTCGCGGAACTCGTTCGAGGAAATTAGCACGTTCCACCAGCAGATTTTGCGCGTGAAGGACAAGGACTCGTTCCCCGTCATTGTCGTCGCAAACAAATGCGACCTCGAGTTTGAGCGGCAGGTTGGCATGAACGGTACGTATCGTCCCATCTCCGCCAATCTCCCACGACCCGCGGGAATAGATCATTCATTCATTCACTCCATCCCACAGAGGGTCGTGATCTCGCAAAGCATTTCGGCTGTCGCTTCATCGAGACCTCGGCTAAACAGAGGATCAACGTGGACGAGGCCTTTTCCAATTTGGTCCGTGAGATTCGTAAATATAACAAGGTACGATCTATTTCTCCTGGGTCTCGTGCCCCATTCATGCCGTCCTTGGGTATTGACTTGATCACAATTAATTTCTAGGAACAACAAACTGGACGTCCAAACCAGTCAAGCGGCCCTGGTGCCGCGGGTTCGTATAATCATCCTGATGGGTTGGACCAAGGGGGTGTAACTTGCTGTGGAAATTGCGTGGTCGCGTAAAAATTAAGAGTAGTTTTCGTCACCCTTTCCCTCTCTTCTCGTTCTCACTCTTTCTTCCATTTTTTCTTCCATTTCTATAGTTTCACTTGTATTATAGCTTGGGTTCATTGCGGCTAGTCTACATCATATCTCACGTTTATGCTCTGTCAGAGTTGTGTCAATCTGCTTGTGCTAGAAGGCCTCTCCTCTCCCTACCATCACAGTACTAGTCCTCGGACGATGTTGGGTCGCCGGAATGACCGCGAAAGCCGGTACAAGTGCGGCACTGCATTATATTGGTCCCCGCATGGAACCCGAGACTACAAGTTGGCCGGTTGCCTTTAGTTACACCTTTGGGACTGCTGCTTAAATGGTTAACTTACGTGGCAATACAGTCACGTCCTCCTCGTTCACCGCACGAATCGAATCAATCCCGAGTTCATATGGTCCCTCGATGCCCGAGTTGCCCCCCAGGAGGGAGATACCTACCGAACGAATCCGCTCGCGGAGCATCGTGACTGGTTGGGTGTTGATTGTGCCGGCCTTGGTCATCACGAAGCCATCAAACGGGATCTGTTTCCACCACCTCGCCCAGTCAACGGGAGAGGGAGGGCAAACGGAAATTGAAAGGGGGGAAGGACGCACAAAGACATCTTCCCACCCGCCATCGTCACGCGCAAAGTACAGCCGGTGCTGCCACAGATCGTCGTTCGTTGGGCCCTCCGTCTGTATGTTGACAAAGTACGAGCCGCGCGTGCGCGGGTGTCCTGCGGCTCGCACGCGCAGCGCGAGGAAGCGGTGGTTCGATACGTCGTCCGTGAGCTCGCCGAATAGCGTCGGGCGGAACTATTCGACGATTTTCAGTCGACGTGATAAATAAAATGTTAGGGAGACGGACCTTGTTGCGGAAACCGGCGTAGCCGCCGCGGATGCGCTGTTCGTAACTTGGGCGCACGCCGAGACGCATGTGCCCGTGGAACCGCGCCGCGCCGCGCGTGTTGCCCTTGTCTTTGTCTGCCGTGTCCGTGTCCGTGTTCGTGTTCGTGTTCGTGGGGGAGGGTCCTCCGAGGCTTGGGGGTGGTGGTGGTGGTAAGCGCGCCGGGTCGTCGTCATCAAAGTCGAGGTGGACGGTCGAGGTGCCGCCGACGTCGGCGTCGCACCCGACGGCGTAGTCTTTTTTGATGGTTTCGGGCGTGTGGAACGCGAAGAGCGTGAGGGGCGCGCGGGAGGGTTGTTCGGCGCCTTGCATCTGCAGGACTATTGGGGGGGACACATGCAATGCGTGAATTAATGTTATGTGTGTGTCGTGTTTTGGTACGGATTACCGGACCTCTCGCGGTGGCGTCGCGGGCGACTCTGGTTGACCTGTTGAGATACGCGGTGAGCTTTGACATCATTTTGGTACTGGTCGAAGCGTCGGCCGAGCGAGGAGGAATTTGTCTTTCCGTTTCCGTCTGCCCGCCCATGGGCGGTGGCGAGGCCACGCCACGACCATGGCGCGTCTTCCGCTCTCCAACCACCAGGATATTGCAACTCTCTACTCGCCTATCCTCTCAAGCTATGTGCCACGACTACCCTGACGACCTATCTTCCCCCCTTTGGCCTCAGAAGGGCGCAACCTGAGATCCCTCCTGCGCCATATGTTCCAGACAAAGCTAGCTACTTTGTGCGCCACTTTATCCGCCACGCGTTGCTCATGACTCTGCCCCATTGTTCCCCCCTCGGCCCCTCTGAAGGGTCTGTGGATGCTCGGGCTATCTTATAATACCTGGAGACGTGGCCTTTTCCAACTGTGCGTTCTCCTGACCCCCGTCTCATTCCCCTGTGTTGTCTTTTTTTTTATAGCGACGAGAACTACCGTTGTACCGTCCTTCGCACCGAAATCCCGCCGTTACTCTTACCTTTATCTGTACGTCGTCCACCTTGACCAGAGACGCACACCCGGCCTCTCCCCTCTTCTGACCCATCCCTCTGTCGAACAGCCACGATCAAAAACCCCCCTGACTCGTAATCACTACTCCCTCGTTGATTGCCGCGACCGACCTGAGTCCCTTGACGTCCACATATGACATCCTGGCTCTTGCCGCGCTCGCTGTTCTTGCATGGGAGTTTACCGGGGACAACCGGCGGTTTGCCTCGCGCGCATGAAAGCACGGGACGTACATTTCGTGGAGCAGTTAGTTTGGGTGTGTATCTGCGCCCTCGACTCATCTCTCCCTTGCTCCTATGTGCTTGCTGCATGCTCACAAGCGCCTTGCGCCTTATTATATGGACGTCGTCGATTACATCCTGTTGCCGGCGCCATTTACTTGTATGTTCGTGTTTGAGCACACAAGTGCACGGCACCAGCACCCAGCAGTTATTCGATGATGCGCATGCTCAATCTCATCCCTTTCCTCCCGTTTCCCAGTACTCCAGCGCAGACTTCCACGCACAAGTACATGCTGTCCGACACGCTGAGCGCTCCAGTGCCGCTTGCTCGCACTCTGCCTGCTTCTCGTCTCTTTGACGTGCTTCACCGAGTCCACCTCGGGGAGTAAACCCCCTCGCGGTCAACTCGCGCGTCGTTCACGCGTCGCGATGTTCGTGCCGATCTTGACTCGCTGCTCAGATGCGCAGGAAACGTGAAACTGAAGAGTTGGTGTGGGTTTCGGTGCTCACTGTCGGCGTCCGCTGCAGCTGTGCATCCACATGTCACAAAGACCCGACGAGTAAATTTGTAGAATTATTACTACTTTCATGATTTCCAAACATGGTGCTGTTGACGTGTGAAGCTAAGCTTCGGGTCTCCGCACTGATGTTCCCCTACTGCTGCATCTGTAGACCGCGATCTGGTTCGGACTCACATGGGTAATATGATGACAAGCGCTACGTTGCAGGCTACATCTACCCGAGATGCCAGAGCAACCCGAGCCCCTCACCCGTGCCAGCGAGCATAGAAACAACTCTCCAAAAAAAGAAGAAAACGCCCAAGCTTCGTTCCATTTGCAAATTTCTTGTGGCTGGCTAAACAGTATTCGTATCCGTCCCAGAGAGGTCTAGTGGCCGGAGAGGGGGTCATCGGGGTTTCTTGAACGAGGCTGCGAAGGACTACCTAGATGCCTCAAATGGTCTTTCTGGCTAGTACGTGGAAATATTTTACACTGGAACTCGCGAGACAAACGCACAGCTACGCGGCCGAATCCGGGAGCTTTCCTACAAGAATATTTTTCAGAACCATTGACGGATGAGCGTGTTCACATGGTTATTCAACGCCGCCGTCGGTGGACTGAGGCGGTAGTGGGAGTGGGAGATGACGAGATCGCAAATCTTGAAACATACGTGGATGTTTCTCCTTACGTTCTGGAAGCCCCCTTTTACTATCGCACGGTCAAGTACCTTCCCCAGGCATCAAAGAAGTAAGAAGAAACGGACCCCGGACAACCGTCTCAATAAGGATGTTCAAGTTACCCCCATTGCCCTCCTGTATTGCACGTTTGGTCAGTGCCTCGATCACATCCACGACCGTCCCGGGGAGACCGATGATGTTGACCTTACGAAACTCGAGACCGCCGTCGACAAATTTACATCTGTGATGTGCCAACGTTACGATTACGAGTCAAGACCGAGCGCCGCGACAAAGTCCTAATGGCCCTCGGCGCCGCCGTTCTCATTGTTCATGATCATATCTTCTTCGATCGGAGGGAATCGGTTTACTGACGGACACGCGCGACGGGCGACGGGTGACGCAGATCCAGGAAATGGCCTCTTGTGCATTTGTACGATGTAAGCTGGATGAGTCATCCAAGTTACATCGCACTACGTACAAAAGCACACGGTGGACCCTTACAAGAGCTTGCACGACAAGTTCCTGTTCTCTGCGCTAGCGATCACGATCGTTAGATAGATCACGGCACGCATTTCGAAACTTGCTCATCTTTTCTCACCACGCACGCCTTTTTCAGGCTCGCCGTACTAATCTAGAACTACGAGGGCACCAAATCTGATGTAGTACATCAGGTTTAGTGCCCTTGCACTTCTAAATTCGTACGTAGCACCACGCCATCCACCCGATGCGAAAAGCACCTCACCAGCCTCGTGGAAACAAGGATTTGTGTATGGCGATTGGAGGGATGCCAACCTTGTCGTCCCAACCCAGGAACCAGACGCTGCAGCCGCAGAGGATCACGCTGGTTGATTTAGACTGGGGCAGAGAAGGCCTCAGGTTCACTCATCTTCTTCCCGTCAGTCAATTCTTCATGGAGTAGCTCTCAAAACGCAAACGTCGTACAAAGGAGCATGACGGTCACGCCTTGAGAACTACTTTGGACAAGTTGAAGCTGTCTTCCGTGCCAGCAAGTCAGCCTTCAAATGAACCGTTCATGGTCGAGATGTGCTCCTTACTCTTTATCGCAGCAGGGTGGTATTGCTGCTGGTTGTCCATTCCGAATTGACAACAAGTAGTAATACCACAGAATGGATAAGAGATGAGCGCTGAGCAAATGGGATGGGCCTTTTCAAGAGCGGAAGAACCACGCGAAGACAGGAACAAGAGGGTCGGAAGGGACAAAGAAGATATAAGAAGCAAATAACGGAGATTTCGCAATCGCAATCAGACGCGGGGTAACTCGACCGCTCAAACCAACGTACAAGCCTGAAAAAAAAAGAGCTGTAAGAACATATAAGCGTGTTTTCATCAAAAGGTGCATAATCTACCAATGATTGAGATTCCTAGCACAGGGAACGGCAAGTTCATGTATCCTGCATTAGGGATCTCGATCATTGGCAGGTCATGGCAGTTGACTACAGCAGATCCGCCTGCGTGGTCATCAGCACGCATATCCTCTCCGATTGGAGCTAGGGCGATCTCGGGTAATGGGAACGTCAGATAGCAGCTGAAGGTCATAGAAACTTTCCCGGCGCTGATTCTTGGAATCGTAATGCTGGCGCGTCACAGAGATGCGAACTCGTCGACAGCGCCCTCGAGTTCGGTGGGGCTGAATGCGAGACTCGGGGATTCACGCGAGGGAAATCTCGAGGATACAGGAGATTACTAGGTTCAGCGTCGCGAGACGTCAACGGGTCAGGTTCATAGACATGTACATGAAGCGCACCGCAATCTACGAGAGACGTCCGAGAGCATCGAATATAAAAGGAGGAATGTGCACACATCGGGATACGGGGAGACAAGGGAAATTATGGTGAAGAGGGATAAAAGAGAGATGAAGAGGAGAGGGAGGAAGATACTGAAAGGCGAGAGAGACGCCTCCCACCGAGTGAGTTCGTGAAAGGAAGGGAAGGGTGGTAAAAGGAGAAGGAGGGGAAGTGAGTGTGCGAGACCCACAACGGGATGAATGACGGCAAGGGCGGGTCGGTTTACATCGCAGGGGGCCTGCTCTGCAGAAATCACACCAAGAGAAAAGGGGGAGAAAGTGGGCTTTGCATTGCCTGACCTTCCAAGAGGCCAGGAGGGGGTTTAAATACAGAGGGAAAATGTCTACAGACAGCGGCGACGGCCGGCACTGAACACGAAACGAAGGGTGGATCAACAAAGGAAGCGTACTAAAGTGAGTGTCCAAGGCCAGCGCGTGGCCACACCTTACAATATCAATACGAAGAAAGCAGGGAAGCGCGGGATCGAGGGCGTGGTGGTGCAGTCGGACGCAAGCCTCAAGCCTGAGGCGGTGGCACTCTCGGGGACCTCGTTGGTGCCCACCACGATGATCAAGAGAGGTGGGCTAGGCTGTATGGCATGGCCTTACTTGTTCGTGGCAACTGCAAGTCAATACAAGGGAGAGGTCTGCGAACGAACGAACCTCGTGTCGTGATGATTGATTGCTGGTATCTTTCGTGGCCCCCGACCGCGTGCTGGGGACATTGTTGAGCTAATTGGGCAACATATTGCCCGAAAAGCAGGTTGAGACGCCAGACTGGAGTCGGAGTGTTGTAGACATGGGTGCTTGTAAGGGAGCACTGTGGGAAATGGGGAAGAATCAACACATTAATTGTCGGGTTCAAGGTGCAACATCAGGAGACCACGCGGTATGATAGCATGTCAATAGGACTTCCACAGGCATAGAATATCCCTACATGGGTCTGAAAGGTTGGCCCGTACATCGTTGGCCTACTGGAGGCCTACAGTCATCACCGGAGTCGGAAAACGTTGCCACGACTGTTCATCATCGACTTCAACCTGGTAGGTCGTCGTCGAAGATGAATAATCGTGGTAAGTGACCCGCCATGGATTGCTCCCGAGCTTGGATCTGATCGGTGGGCTTGCGGGCGTGTCGACGTTAATCCTAGAGCAAGACCAGAAGTGAATCAGATCAGCCAGCAAAGACACAAGGTATGGGCGCCAAAGTGAAACGCTCTCCTCCCACGTTCCCAAAGCTTGACCACAGACCACGATGTCGCCTCTTCCGCTCTCCAACCACCAGGACTTCAATTCACTCCTCGTCTACCCCCTCGGACTATGTGCAACGACTACCCTGACGACTTATGTGCTCTCCATCATCACCGGCAACTCCTCCCAAGTCGATCGTCTCTGGACGTTCTTGCCGACAATCTACACCGCCTACTGGGCTCTCCTCCCCCTCTGGCCTCACAAGAGCGCAACCTGGAGATACCTCGTGCTCGTGCCATATGTTCCAGACGAAGCGAGCCATTTTGCGCGCCACTTTAGCCCCCGCGCATTGCTCATGCTCGGTCTCACCGTTCGTATCTTAGCCCCTGAAAATACCTGTGTTACATCTACCGACACACTGCAAAGGTTCTGTGGATGTGCAGGCTATCCTATAATACCTGGAGACGTGGTCTATTCCGACTGTGCGTTCTCCTGGCCCCTAACTCATCCCACTGTATTTGACGACATTTCTACAGGAACGACGAGGACTACCGCTGGGTCACCCTTCGCACCAAAATCCCGCCCTGGTTATTCCAAATCGTCAACCTCACCTTCATCGGTACGTCCGTCCACACCCAGACGTCATCCATCCACATGCCTACCGCCCTTTGACTAACGACGCCTCTCACCCTCACCCTCACCCTCACCCTCCCCCGCCCTGTTTTTAACAGCCGCGATCCAAAACGTCCTCCTGCTCCTCATCGCCACCCCCGTATTGATCGCCGCGACGCACCCGAGCCCCCTGACGCCCACAGATGGCGTCCTGGCTCTCATCGCGCTCGCGCTCCTCGCGTGGGAGTTCACCGCGGACAACCAGCAGTTCGCCTTCCACGCGTGGAAGCACGGGACGTACGACGCCCGCGCGCACTGGCCCGGCGCGCGCCTCGCGTGGACCAAGGACGATGCCGCGCGCGGTTTCTGCACGCGTGGTCTCTGGTCCTGGAGTCGGCACCCGAATTTTTTCGCCGAGCAGTTGTTCTGGGTGTGTACTTTGTCTCTGCCCCCCCCCCGGTGCTCGCTGCTTTTTTTACAAAATTTTCTCTCCTGCGACCAACAAAGGGCGTGCTCAACCTGTTATCTCTTCTCTCCTTGCCGAGTGCACTACCGCTGGTCCCCGCGCACGAAGGCACGGTCGCCGATGCGCTTCGCGTCTTAATGCCGCTCTCGCCCTCGCTCGCGCTCTGCTTGCTATTCCTCTCGTCGACGCGGTTCACCGAGTTCATCTCGGAGAGTAAATACCCGCGAGGTTACGCCGCGTACCGTTCGCGCGTCTCAATGTTCGTCCCGGTGTTGACGCCTGTGTGGAGCGCACTACTCAGCTTGACGGGCGGGAAAAGTGAAGCTGAGGAGTTGGTGTGGGGCGCGGGTGCTCGCGAAGGAGAATCAAAGGATAGGGTGAAGGCGGAATGAACGAACGGTGTCTGCAGTAGACTGTACCGTCTACTCCTTCGCGTGCCACATTAATCAGTCACACAGGGAACGAAAGTTTTTGTGTAACATCCTAAAGTTGTAATACATGGCAATGACGAAGGATAGATACCCCCCTTAAAGGGTTTTTTTTGAGCACTTTCGCCTCCCATCGCGCCCGTTGGTGTTAGACAAGGACAGCTACGCAAACTACGCATGTCCCACCACTCGAGAACGCAACCTTCCCCAGGTTTAGGGCTTGTAATCCGGGCGCAATGAGCGCACAGTCTTTCCCGCGCGCCAGATCTCCTGATCGTCAATCTCTTTGAGCTCGCGCGCGAGGTCCTGACGGTAGGTGCTGCGCCCGTTGAACTCGAGTGCCTTGCGCGTCTCGGTGCCGTCGCGCACGCTCTTGTAGAGCTTCTCAAAGACTGGCCGGTTCGCCGCCTCGAAGATGGGTGCCCAGTCGAGGGCGCCGCGGCGCGCGGTCGTGGAACACGCGGCGTACATATAATCCATCCTGGGAAGAGGTGGTGAATTCGGTGGGTATGTGTGAGAGAAGGAAATGACGAACCCATTGGCGCCGATGAGGGGGAAGAGGGACTGTGTCGCCTCCTCGACGGTCTCATTGAAAGCTTCCGAGGGCGAGTGGCCATTCTCGCGGAGGACCTTGTATTGGGCAAGGAAC
>Ga0137390_10001136_pt1 | contig 19546 bp, 19 predicted proteins | sample 15con2h24AmetaG_FD_104937 | JGI IMG/M metagenome (GOLD analysis project Ga0137390, IMG submission 104937) | Vadose zone soil microbial communities from Angelo Coast Range Reserve, California, USA - 15con2h2.4A metaG | ecosystem: Environmental > Terrestrial > Soil > Vadose zone > Saprolite... | reverse complement strand
TGGGGAAGCCGAGAAAGCTGGCATGAAGATGCGGCCAACGAAGCTGTTGATCTTTGGCAGTCCGAAAGCAGGGACCCCTCTCATGGTGGCGGCTCCGACGCTGGCCATTGATTTGCCCCTTAAGGCGCTGGTGTGGGAGGACGAAACGGGTAAAGTCTGGCTCACCTACAACAGCCCGGAGTATTTGAGAGAGCGGCACGGCGTGCCATCCGAATTGATCAACAATCTCACGGGAACCGGGGCGCTGATGGAGAAGGCTGTGGAATAATGTTGCCGTTGTCCGGAGAACCGGTGGCAGAGAATCCCAATCGCGCTCGCGACCATCTGGCCAATGAGCGCACGTTTCTGGCGTGGGTGCGTACGGGCGTCGCAGTCGTCGTGTTCGGCTTCGCCATTGGACGGTTCGCCATCGCCATGCGACAGTTGACCGAACTGCAAGGGCATTCCTTGCGGACTGCGGGGCTGTCGGTGTGGATGGGAATGAGTTCCATTCTTGCGGGTGTGGTGATGGTGGGCGCTGGCTTGATGCGCTATCGCAAGACTCGCTCACAACTGGATTCGGGAACGTTTCAACCGGCGGGATTTCTCGTGGATATGGTCACCATCCTGACCGTTTTGTTCGGATTGGCGCTCGCGGGCTATTTGATTTACACGGAGAAGAGTCTGGGGTGAAATGAGACCGTGAAAGCTCGATGGGCGCCCAATCAACGAAGTGCGGCGCCTAAAGGCGGACGGACCGTCGATGTTTGCGGTATGCCCTTCGACTTCGCTCAGGGCAGGCTCTGAAGGCATACCCCGATACAAAACATGGAAACTATCGCTTTGGTACGAATCCAGTCCTGATACGAGCGGCACGGGAATCGTGAATACAAAGCGTGCGTTCTTCAGCAGCTTGTGAAAGCGGACTCTCATCACCTGACAGACTATGGCCAACGATCTGGAAAAAGAAGCGGCGGCACGAGCGAGTTTACGATTCATCCGAGATGGTCAGGTGGTGGGACTGGGCACGGGTTCGACGGCGGCATGTTTTATTCGACTGCTGGGCGAGCAGGTGAGGGATGGGCTGCGAGTTCGAGGTATCCCGACTTCGGTGCGCTCGCGGGAACTGGCGCTGAGCCTGGGCATTCCACTGACCACGCTGGATGAATGCCAGGAAATCGACGTGACCGTGGACGGGGCGGACGAGGTCGATCCGGACCTCAGACTGATCAAAGGCGGCGGCGGGGCTTTATTGCGCGAGAAGATTGTGGCGTCAGCGACGAAGCAGCTTGTCATCGTGGCCGATGCGACTAAACGCGTCGCGGTGCTGGGGAAGTTTCCCTTACCAGTGGAAGTGATTCGATTTGCACGAGCGCTTGTAGCAAAGAGGATTGCGGCACTCGGAGCGGAGGTCACGGTGCGGTTGGAGGCGAGTGGACAGCCGTATGTAACGGACGAGAACAACCATATCCTTGACTGCCATTTTGGTCAGATTCCCGATGCCGATGGCCTGGCGCGGCGGCTCAGCGATATGCCCGGAGTCGTGGAACACGGGTTGTTTATCGGCATGTCGAGTACCGTGCTCGTGGCAAGGGGAAGCGAGATTGTGGAGTTGCATCGTTGAAGGCCAGGCTCTCAGCAGTCCACGCGAAAATGCGGAGAAGATATTAGCGTATGGCGGTCAGGGCACAGGCGCTGGGCTGGGACAAACCATCGCGGAGGCGCGTCCCCCGTTACCAGGCGCAGGCTCCACTGGATGTAACGGTGCTGCGGTCGGGAATTCCAGATACCCTCCCCGGACGAGCGGTCAACCTGTGCGAGCGTGGAATCGCAGCCGTATTGGCGGGGGAACTTATCCCAGGCGAAACCGTCGGTATGGAAATTCGGTTGGATGGGACTGCGGATCCCCTGCGTACCCGGGCACTGGTGCGCCATCACGACCGGCTACGCTGCGGGATGGAATTTCTCGGTCTGTCAAACGAACAACAGGCTGCGATTCGAGATTGGGCGGTGGAGATGAAAGCTCCGCCCGAAGCTGCTGTCATCACGACCACAACCGAAATTATTGAAGAACGCGAAAGCGATGCCCGAGGAGACTGCAAGCCGGGCGGGCCGCGTAGGCCAGTCCGAAGGTGGCGCGGCCGCGGGTGGATCGCACTGCTGATTGCAGCGACCGTTTTGCTGGCCGTTCTCTGGTGGCACTGGAACCGGGGCTGGGAAGAACTGGAGTCGGGATTGACCGGTCGTTCGACCGCTTCAGGGGAGCCGAAAGCGCACGTTCCGGCGGAGGAAATGGAGAGGCTGTTGATCCATCGCGTGGAGCCGCAGTATCCAGAGACTGCGCGTGGGACGGGACTGCAAGGAGTGATCGCTCTTGACATAGTGGTGGGGCGGGACGGGTCGGTATTGGCAATGAAGCCGCTGAACGGGCCTGATGTGCTGGCGCGCTCAGCGATGGACGCTCTGCGTTGGTGGAAGTTTGAGCCTTACAACGTAAACGGTCAACCGATCGTCGTGGAGACTACCGTAGCGGTGGAGTTCAAACCATAGTTGCGACCGGCGCGCCGATTTTCGTCGGCTACTTTGGCATAGCGCCGCGACAGGTTAACACCAAGAGCGCGGCCTCAGGCGCGGTTCTTCCGCAGCCCATCCAAGACGATCGCTCCGCTGATGGCGAAGCAAAAAACCGCAGCGAGGGCGGCTATAAGCATCCACGCCGAGTTGGGACGCATGATGTCGGCAACGACCGCCACAACCGCGAAGACTATTCCCAGCACGTTCAGCCACAATGGGGAATGAACCCGCGCGGTTTCGTTGTGCCGCAGACGCAGCTGGAGTAGAAGTGCCGCGAGACCGATGGCGGCGACAACCACCAGAGCGAGCGGGCTAAGGAACGCGCCGCGGCTGGTATAAATCACGACCAGACCCAATGCCAACAGCAACAGGCCAGCGGCAAATACCGTCCAGCGACGCGGCTTGGCTATCAGACCCGGCTTGGAATCGGCATTGGGCAAGGAGTGCGTCCCCGGCAGTTATACAGGCCCTGGCCCAGAGTTTTCAAATGCCGGAGACTCAATACGCGCCGACGCTTCACGCGCGCGGAAGAGTTCGGCCCATCCCCATGAGCAATTCGGCGTGCCGTGGGTCTCCATGGTTCACTGCGTAGAGGACAAGTTCAACTCGCGTCGAGATGCCAAGCTTATCGAAGATCCGGAACAGGTATTTCTTGATCGTATGCTCACTCAGCCTGAGTTCCATCGCCACCTCTCGATTAGCCAAACCCTCGGCAACTAGAGCGACAACCTGCTCTTCGCGCGGAGTGAGAAGATGATCCCCGTACGAGTTGAACACGCGTAACGATGGGACCTCAGAAATTAGATCGAGCAGGTAGCTCAGTTGTTCGGTGTCGGCCCAGATCTGTCCGCGTGCGACACGCTGGATACACTTGCCGAGCGAGCGGAGACTGGACTCCGAAAGGCAGAAGATCCCGCGGACGCCGGAGCGGAAGGCGCTGACAACGATCTCACGATCGCATGACTCAACCAGCAAAACCTTAGAGACTTCGGGATGAGAGAGATGATAGTGGCGCAGAACCGCCATATTCTCGGCATTGCCCACGAAAGAATTCGGGGACAAAAGGGCAACGTTGGGGGGCTGGCCGCAAAGGCCTGAAGAAGAGAAGCGATGTCCATGGAGCAGGTGGCGATGCGAAACTCTGCATGACGGCGCAGAGCGCTCGTAAGCAATTGTGCCTGCAAGCGGTTGGAATCGACGACAAGGACACCGATGGCGTCCGAAGTGGCGGCTGACGGACTCATGAAACGGTTTCTCCCAACTTGTGACCAGATGGTGTCGATTCTAGGGAACTGGATAAGTGCTTCACAAGGAAGGAGATCACATAATTGTTGTACGTCATTCAAATCGGGAATCGAAAATCTCGTACCCTGGGAATTCTGGGTGAATTCTGAGAGCCTGTGGGAAAAAGGTGCAGCACGCGCAATCGGATGGCGCGCTGAATTGCGATTCTTCTTCCCTTGGCCTCTGATGCTCGCGAATCAACTGCCGCCTTGGAACTGACTGCCGCTCCTCCTGGCGTGACAGTCCGAACATGCAAGTCTACTTTCGTGGGTAGCCAGTCGAGCGCGTCTCGAATTCAGAATCGAGACAAGCAAGCGCTGCTTGCAGGCGCACTAACTCTTTCAGGAGAAGCCACTAAGCCATCCTTTGCCAATCTCTTGCAGGCTTTTCCCAACTCCGCAGGCTTCCCTACTTTCGAGCACAACACTTCCCATGTCTTGTCGGGCGATTCCTTTGGCTGTAGTTTGCGACATGTAGCACTGGCAGCAACCAGGTGACTTTCCGTAGAAAGTACGGCGCGAGGAAAACTAGTGAGATGTTCTTTCATCATCGTCCGACGTACGTTGCTGGCGCTATTAGTGTTGCATTGCTCTTTGGCGGCTCCCGCCCAGGAAAGTCAAAATAAGAATTCGGGCGGAGACAAGGAGTCTTCCCAATCTGGCTTAACCGGGGCTGGGGCGGGAGACGGTGAACCAATGGCCGCAAAATCCGGAAGAGCGGACGGACTGGGAAACCCTTTACTCGGAGGGGAGCGCCGTCCGCTCTACCGGCTACGACCAAGCGACGTCGCGGAGGTAACTTTTACGATCTCGCCGGAGTTCAACCAGACCCTGATGGTGCAGCCCGACGGCTACGTGGCAGTGAAGGACGCGGGCATGGTGTACGCGCAAGGGCTGACCATGGCGGAGTTCAGCGATGCCATCCGGCAGGCCTACCGCGGATATCTGCATGACCCGGAAGTTGCGGTGGCTCTGAAAGAGTTCGAGCATCCCTACTTCGTTGTGGGAGGGGAAGTTGGGCGACCCGGGAAGTACGAGTTGCGCACCGACACCACCGTCGCTGAGGCGGTAGAGATCGCGGGCGGACTGACTTCGCAGGCGAAACACTCGCAGGTAGTGCTATTTCGGCGCGTGGATGATGATCTGGTCGAGACGCGGGTGCTCAATCTGAAAAAGATGCTGAAGACGAACAGCCTGAGGGAAGACGCTCACCTTCGCCCAGGCGATTTGGTTTTTGTTCCACAGAATGCGATTTCAAAGATTGCCCGATTTCTGACGAAACCCTCGATGAGCATGTACGCAAATCCTGCCCAGTTTTGAGAAACAGACCTAGGTTCAACCCACATGCTCGACGAAGAGCCAATGCGCAGGGAGATGGAGTCGCCGTCGCCGACGGTCCGCGACCTTGCGATGGTGCTATTTCGGCAGCGAAGGGTTTTCGTTTCGATCGCGGGAGTGGTTTTCGCAGCGGCGGTGCTTTACGCGTTTGCCGGAGTCAAGTACGAAGCCCACATCAAGCTCTTGGTGCGGCGAGGACGCGCAGATGCTCCGGTGACGGCGCAGGAAAGCGCCCCGGTCGACCTGACTCGAATGGCCGTCACCGAGGAAGAATTAAGTTCTGAAGTGGAGTTGCTCAGAGGTGACGAGATTCTGCGCAAGGTCGTCGAGAGCAGTGGCTTGGCCAATCACGACTGGTTGCACTTCTTGAGGCCGGGTGAGAACCAGGCTGTTCGAGTGGAACGAGCGATGCGGCGCCTCGCCAAGAGGCTGTCTATCGAGCCGATCCGGAAGACCAACCTGATCGCGGTGAGCTATAGCTCGGGGGATCCCAGGCGGGCAGCAAAGGTGTTGCAGTCCCTGGCCCATGTCTACCTGGAAAAACATACAGAGGTTCACCGTCCCAACGGCGAATCCCGGTTCTTCGAGCAACAGACGAATGCATCCCGACAACAATTGGAAAGGGCTCAGCGCAATCTTCTGCGCTTCACCTCAAGCAAGGGAGTGGTATCGGCGGCGCAGCAACGCGACCTGGCGTTGCAGAGATTGAGTGATGTAGATGCGAACTACAGGCAAGCACAGATAGAACTGGCGGAAACACGACGCCGGGCCCAGGAACTGGAGTCACAACTGACGACTCTGCCGGAACGCACAACAACGCAAATTCGCACCGCTGACAATCCGGAGCTTCTGAAAGCGCTGAAATCGAGCCTGTTTGAGTTGGAACTGCACCGGATTCAGCTGCTCACGAAATTTGAACCGACTCACCGGTTCGTCCAGGAGGCCGATGCGCAAATTGCGCAGGCGAAGGCTGCCATCGCAGCCGAGGCCCTAAACCCGGTTCGAGACGAAACGACAGACAAGAGTGCGAACTACGAGTGGGCCAAGGCCGAGTTGCAACGCGATCGAGTGCAGTTGAGAGGCTTAGAAGAAAGAGTGGCGGCGACGAGCGCGCAAATTGTCGCATATCGATCATTGGCCAGAAGATTCGGGGAAGACGCCGTTGACCAGGATGACATGATCAGCACGGAAAAAGCAGCGCAGGAGAGCTATCTGTTGTATGTGAAAAAACGGGAGGAGGCACGCATGGACGATGCCCTGGACGAAAGAGGCATCGTGAATGTCGTGATCGCCGAGCAACCGGTGGTCCCGGCACTCCCAGTGTGGTCCGCGTGGGTGGTGCTGATGGTTGGATTTGCGGTCGCCGGGACGTCCGGCACGGCCGCCGCCTTTGCCGTGGACTACCTGGACCCAGCATTCCGCACGCCTGATGAAGCGCTCACTTATCTGAATGCTCCGGTTTTGGCATCATTGCCGGGAAAAACGAGCAAGAGGTCGCTCTCCGCGTGGAGGAGTGTCTCATGAGCCTGGGCGCGTTCCAATCCTCTGACCTGGCCAGTGCGGCGGAGACGACAGGCGCCCGCCGGCAAGGTGTGGCGAGTCTCGAGGTCAGCAGATGGAATCCGGAAAGTTTTGCCCGGGAGCAAATCTGGGGCCTCGTCCGGCAAGTATTTTTTGCGGCCTTGCGCGTCCGGTCCGACAGATAGTGCTGACCGCCGCCGAGTCGGGGACGGATGTGGCCAGTATCTGCCGCCAAATAGGAGAAGCTCTGGCGCTGGAGACATCAAGTGGCGTCGCTGTGGTGGGCCGAGGGACGCAGAACTGTCAAGGAATGGGGACGGACCGGGAGAGAACCTGGCCCGGAATCGAAGGGAGCGCTACGCCCTTGCTTCGGTTCGCTACTCAGGTGCGAAGTAATCTTTGGATGCTGCTGCAGAGCAAAATCTTCCGTGGCGGCGATGAATTGGTGCCGAGCATGTCTCTGAATGGATACCTAGCGAAGCTTCGTCGCGAGTTTGAGTACTCGATTGTCGAGGGCCCGCCCGCGGGCGAGTCGAGCGAGGCCGCAGCCTTGGGACGGTCAGCGGACGGAATCATCCTTGTCTTGGAAGCTCACCGGACACGGCGGGCTGCCGCTCGGAAAATCAAGGGCACCCTTGATGGGGCAGACGTGCGAGTTCTTGGAATGGTACTGACCGGTAGAAGGTTTCCGATTCCGGAAGGAATCTACCGGAGGTTGTGACCCGTCTCATTAGTGCATCATCCCAGCAAAAAGCCTGAGCATAAAGCTTTGCCCCGGCAGGTCGTGATCTCGATGGAGTCGATTGCGAATTTGCTGGCCGTCGAGATCAGGGGTTACCAGTTGGAACTGGTCTGAATCGTGTCTCCTTCTCTCTTAAATCCCAGGCACCAGAAAGCCCAAGGAGCCGAGTGGGCCGCGCGGTTGATCCCCGGCGTGGCGCCGCACTTTCGTGGAAGCCTGAAGAAGCCACCACGCTCGGTGAGGCCGAAGTTCGAATTTCCCGCGGAAGAGGCGTGGCCCGCATCGGAAGATCCTGCGACGAAGACGTTTTCGGAAACTGCACTGGGGCTCATCCTTCCAAACCCCTTGAAAACTAGAGAAGGTGCGAGATGGCTGTGGCTGTTAGCAGTGGATTTCGTGCTTGTAGGGCTGAATTGGCTTTTCGTGGGAGCAGTCTCACTGTTAACTCAAACCGCGCCTACAGGAGTACGTCCGTTTGAGCAAGCTATAGAACCACTCGCGCCCGCCAAACTCCTAGGAATCGCATTGTTGCATGCGGCGCTGATCACGCTGCTGGGATACTCCGAGGGGCTATACGAACGCAGTTGCGACCTCCGGCAGCAGGCTCGGGCGTTGGGAAAAGCGACTCTGTGGGCGACGGCGCTGCTGTGTGTTTCGTACCAGATGCAAGGCGCACTTCCAAGTATGAACGGTGTTGTTGCCAGCGCCGGCCTGTTAAATTTCTGCGCTCTTTTTGCCTGGCGGTGGAATGAGCTACAGCGAGAGCGCCGCGTGGGCAAGCGGGGATGCGAGAGGCGGAACGTCCTTGTCGTAGGAGCAGGAGGGGTGGGGCGGCGAGTGGCGACGCATGTGCGAGACCATCCCGAAGAAGGGCGCGCGATTTGTGGATTTTTGGACGACGAAAGGGCTACGGGCGACGGCGTAATTGGAGAGGTCAGCAGTCTGGCGCGCCTGGCACGTAAGGGATTTATAGACAAGGTGATTCTCGCGGCTCCGCACGACCGAGGATTAACGCTCCGTGTGCTGCACGAAGCCCGGAGGCTGCGCTTGGACGTGGAGATCGTGCCCGACCTTTTCGGATGCCAGCCCGCGGGACCCGAGGTCGAGAGGCTGGGCAAGTTGCCAGTAATCTGCCTCCATCGCGAGCGCTTGCCAGTCGCGGGGTTAGCTACAAAACGGGTTGTGGACGTAGTGGGAGCGAGCGTTGCCCTCCTGGTTTTGGCTCCGTTGTTGATCGTGGTTGCAGCTCTCATCAAACTCGAGTCGAGCGGCCGGGTGATCTATGCAGCACAACGGGCAGGACGCAAGGGCAGGCTGTTCCGCTGTTACAAATTCCGCACGATGGTGAGCAATGCGGACGCTTTGAAAAATAGTCTGCGACACCGCAATCAGCGCTCGGGAGCAATTTTCAAGATCGCCGACGACCCGCGGATCACACGGGCGGGGCGTTTTCTGCGCCGGTTCAGCCTGGATGAGCTTCCTCAATTTTGGAATGTATTAAAGGGCGAGATGAGTCTGGTGGGTCCTCGGCCGCATCCGCTCGACGATTTTGCAGCGTATGACATTGAGGACCTTGCACGCCTCGACGTCACGCCTGGGATTACTGGCCTATGGCAGGTGACTGCCCGAGGCGACCCCTCTTTCCAGCGCAGCGTTGAACTAGACCGGGAATACATCCGGACGTGGACTCTGGGATTAGACACGAAGATCTTGTTGAAGACGATAGTGGCCGTGATTCGAGGGAGTGGGGACTGATGCAGTCAACTTCTCTGCGCGTGGCCAGCCCAGTCAGATGGCCGGAGGAGGTCGCGGGGGGGGCCGTGGCGGTCCTACTGCGGCCGCTCCAGGCGATTATGGCGCTGCCGTCCTTACTGTTTTTAGCAGCGTTGGCGGCGATGCTGTTTCGACATCCGGACGTGTCCTTCTATGAAGTCGATCGCGTGGCGTTCGGGCTGTTGGTGCTTGCTGTGGTGGGCAAGGCGCTAGTCCTGCGCCAGCGTCTTGTGAGGATAGAGCGAGCTACGGTGCCTATGGTGGCACTCACCGTTCTCGCCGTGACGAGTGTTGCCGGACAGCCCTTCGATAATCAGACATGGAGCCTCATTGCGGCGAAGTTTATTGTGCCGTTCACGTTGTTTCATCTGGCGGGCATGGTGTTCACGGAGGAAAGATTCTTCCGGCAATTCGAGATCTTTGCGCTGTTGGTTCTCGCTTATTTGAGTTTCACAGCCGTCGCTTTTCTTGCGGGAGCGAAGCAGTTGATCTTCCCCCAATTCATTCTCGATGCGAGCCTTGGCTACCACGCCGACCGGGCACGGGGGCCGCTGTTGCAGGCTGTGGCCAATGGGGTCTCCCTCAACCTCCTTGGCCTTCTGGCCTGGCACTCATTTCGCCGCGGCACGGTGCGGGGCGTGAAGGCCGCGCTCCTGCTTGGGTCGGTGCCCGTGGCAATCCTGGCCACGATGACTCGGGCCGTGTGGTTGTCGTTTGGGGCCACGATGCTCTTATTGATCGTGCGCTCTCGGAACGGCACTCTACGAAAGGCGTGCCTAGGCCTAGCCATCGTGGGTGGGGCTGGATTCTTGATCGTTGTGAGCAATCCAGAATTGCAGAGCACTCTGACCGAGCGCATGCAAGAGCGTGGACCGGTGGATTTTCGGGAAGCAGTCTATACCGGCGGATGGCAAATGTTTCTGGAGCGGCCGTTAACCGGATGGGGCGTCAATCAGATGCCGGGCGAGTTGGCGCGTCACGTTAGCGGGTACAAGGAAAGCGTGCTGTATCCGCACAATACCTACCTTGAACTACTAGTCGAGCATGGCATCGCCGGGCTGGCCCTGTATGCGTGGCTGATGTGGGAGATCTGGCGCCTGGGCCGCGGCTCGATTCCACGAGGGGAGTCCAAGGTTTTTCTTGACCGGCGCTTCCACAATTTGTGGCCGCTCCTTCTCGGAGTGTACTGGATAAATGCCGCGTTGGTAGTCATGAACTATCAGTTTGTGAATGGGCTGCTCTTCACCATGGCGGGAATGCTCGCCGCGCAACGGCGGAGAACGGAGGAAAGCGCGGTAGCCCGGGACCGCCATCCCAAGAGGTCCGTCCTCTGAAGAGCATCTGAGTTTCGCGCCCCACTTCTTATGTCAACCATCGCCTATCTCGCGATTCAATTTCCTTCTGCCGTCGAGCCCTACGTGACGGCAGAAATCGAAGAGTTACGGAGCCGCGGGGTTCAAGTCATCCCAGGAAGTGTAAGGAAGGCCACTTCACGTGACGGTATTCACCAGGAGTCGGGATTGGAAACGGTGGTGCTGCAACCGCTTCGAGTAATCACCCTGATGCGCGCCCTTTGGCTGTGCATCCGTCATTGGGATCGGATTGCGGATCTCATACGACGTATTCTTCTGCGAGGCCGCGAGTCCCCGATGCAGCGGATCAAGGCACTCGCGCACACGTGGTTGGGGGCGTGTTACGCCTTGCTATTGGAAGGTCGCGGGGTCGAGCATATTCACGCACACCACGGGTATTTCGGGTCGTGGATCGCGATGGCAGCGGCGCGATTTCTGGACGTGAGCTTCAGCATGACCTTGCATGGATCAGACTTGTTGCTGCATGGGACATATCTCGACGCCAAGCTTGAGAATTGCCGCTTTTGCCTCACGGTTTCGGAATATAACCGGCGCTACATTCTCCAACAATATCCAGCGGTTGAAGCCAAAAAGGTTGTGGTATCCCGGCTAGGGGTGTGTCTTCCCGAATGTAGAGGGCTCCCAGGCCTTGCGCGTCGGATCGGTACCGACAAACCGAGTTTCGATCTCTCCGTGCTCGCTGTGGGACGACTGCATGCAGTCAAAGATCATGCGTTTCTAGTACGCGCCTGTGCCCAACTCCGCGCCTGTGGCCTCAAGGTCGACTGTTTGATAGCCGGCGAAGGGTCAGAACGCAGCAATCTGGAATCGCTGATTCGGAAGTACGGACTCAGGGAACGGGTACGGCTGCTAGGCCACGTGTCAAACGAACAGACGGACTCATTGTACGCGCGGGCCGACGTGGTTGTGCTTACCAGCCGCAGCGAAGGAATTCCCCTGGTGCTGATGGAGGCTATGGCAAGCGGCAAGCTTGTGCTGGCGCCGGAGATCACGGGTATCCCAGAGCTCGTCATTGCCGGCAAGACGGGTTTTCTGTACAAACCTGGATCGCTGGCCGATTTTGTCGCACGGCTTCTCTTCATCCACTCGCTCTTGCACGCGCACCAGCGTCCCGATCAATCTCCTCACATTCTTTCCGCGGCGAAGCAACTCGACTGGATCCGGCATGGGGCCAGGGTGCAAGTTCGCCACAACTTCAACCGCACCCAGAACCTGGAGTCGTTCGGCAACGTGTTCATCCAGCGGACCGTCCCACAAGGTCGGAGGTTTCGTGATGAGGATCTTGTATTGCAACAAATATAACTTTGCTTTCAGCGGCACCGAGGTTTACCTGTTCGAACTGATGGAATTGATGCGCTCCCATGGCCACGAGGTGGCGCTTTTTTCCATGGCCGATCCGCGAGGCGAGCCCACGGCCTACGATCACCATTTTGTTCCACATATCGACTTCAAAAACCAACACGGAGCGTGGCATAAGGCGAAGCTGGCGGCTCACGCAGTCTACTCGTGCGATGCTCGCCGGCGCATTCGGGCCATGATCAAAGAGTTCCGGCCAGATGTGGCACACATATGAAACATCTACCACCATCTTTCGCCATCGATCCTGTTCGAACTCAAGGCCCAGAACGTTCCAGTGGTGTATCACCTGAACGATTTCAAACTATTGTGTCCCAGCTACAACATGGTGTCGCAGGGTGAGTCCTGTGAGGCGTGCAAGGGCGGCGAATTCTGGCACATGCTGATGGTCAAATGTTATCCGGGCGTGGGCGCGCGCATGACGCTGGTGGCGGAAGCTTATGTTCATCGATGGCTGGGGACTTACGGGAAGTGTGTGGACCGCTTCCTGGCGCCCAGCCAATTTGTGCGCGACAAATTCGTCGAGCACGGGTGGAGCGCGGAAAAATTCGAGGTTCTTCCGCATTTTCAGACGATGCCATCCCAGGTTGGGCCAAGCGCGGCGAATGATGCCCCACTGCTCTATTTCGGAAGATTGTCACCGGAAAAAGGTGTCGGCGACCTGGTGCGTGCCATGAAGCTGGTACCCGGCATGCGTCTGATCATCGCTGGAGATGGACCGCAACGTGGTGAGTTGCATGATCTGGCAGCTGGGCTGGGCCTGACGAACGTGCAATTTGTGGGACACGCCCGTGGATCCGAACTCCATGCACTGATTGCTCAATCCCGATTCACCGTGCTGCCTTCTCACGCCTATGAAACGCTGGGCAAGACAATTCTTGAGTCCTATGCGGAAGCAAGGGCGGTAGTCGCATCCGACTTGGGGTCGCGCCGAGAACTGGTGCATGAAGGCGAAACCGGGCTCTTGTATCCGATGGGAGACGTCAATCAACTCGCAGCGTCTATACGAGCGCTTGGTTCCCAACCGGATCTGGCCGAAAAGATGGGCCGCAAGGGGTGGCAGCTGGTTCGAGAGCTCTACACTCCCGCAGTCCACTATCAAGCCCTGTTGGGTTTGTACGAGCGGACGATTGCAACGAAGAAGATTGCGCTGAAGAAAAAGAAGACTGCGACCGGTCCTGCACTGGTTGCAACCTCCCAAGTCCCGCCCTGGGGTCGGATTCAGCCGTCGGCAATTGCGGCGTCAAGTCGCGAAATGGCCTTCGTCGCCTCGCAAAAGCGGAAGCTCCGAGTCGCCTTTATTGGCGGGCGCGGTGTGATCTCGAAGTACAGCGGAATTGAAGCGTACTACGAAGAGGTCGGTGCACGCATGGCGCAAATGGGACACGAGGTGACAGTGTATTGCCGCACCTACTTCACGCCCTCGCTGACCAGACACAATGGCATGCGATTGATACGGCTGCCCACGATCCGATCCAAGCACTGGGAAACGGTGGTACACACGATCTTGAGCACGGCTCACGTGCTAACGCAAAAGTGTGACGTCGTGCACTACCACGCGCTGGGGCCCGCTCTGTTTTCCTTTTTGCCGCGCCTCTTCGGGAAAAAGACTGTGGTTACTGTTCAAGGGCTGGATTGGCAACGTAGGAAATGGGGGTGGCTGGCTTCGCGGGTGCTCCGCCTGGGAGAACGTGCGTCCGTACAGCTCCCCAGCGGGACAATGGTGGTATCACAAGCGCTGCGGCAGCACTACCGTAAGGAACATGGCGTTGAAACTTTCTATGTACCGAACGGCGGGGTCCTGCGGGAGCGGCGGGAACCGAAAAAAATTCTTGAATGGGGGCTCGAACAAGGCAAGTACATTTTATTTCTGGGGCGATTTTCGCCTGAGAAGGGCTGCCACCTGCTCGTCGAGGCCTACGGGCAACTCGACACCAACGTGAGGCTGGTACTGGCCGGAGGGTCAAGTTACTGTGATGACTACACCCGCGAGTTGCAAACTCATGCGAGCGAGCGGATTCTGATGCTGGATTGGGTTTCCGGAGAAACGCTCGATGAATTGCTGACAAACGCTATGGTGTTTGTCCTTCCTTCGGACGTGGAAGGGCTGTCTCTCGCGCTGCTTGATGCGATGGGCGCCGGCTTGTGTGTTCTCACCAGTGACATCCCCGAGAACCGCGAACTCGTCGACGAAGCGGGATTCACGTTTCAGCACGGCAATGCAACGGACTTGGCGGACAGGCTGCGCTTCCTGATTGCGAATCCAGCGGTCCGTGAGGCCGGAGGCCGGGCGGCGAAGGCCAGGATTCGTGAGCAATATCTCTGGCCCACGATTGCTGAGAATATCGAGCGGGTCTACTTCACAGTCACGGGTGGGGGAAGTCCGCAGACTTCGGCGAAGAAGCCGAATACGCGAGTCGAGGCGGCGACCGAGGCTGCTGCCAGGGCTAAGCGCATCGCGGGGTAGCATCGCAACGCATGGCCCGGCCCAGGGCTCCAGTGGCTTTGATGTTGGTCACTTGGATTCCGGCGGGAATTCACGAGAAACCATTCCCATTAGAAGGACGGGGCCAATCCCGTCCTTTTTTATTACAATTGAAAGCTCGGCAGAGAGCAGAGGCACCCGGGCGGGTGGCGGCAGGCGAGACTCTAACCTCATTCATGCACAACTCAATTCTTGTCACGGGTGGCGCAGGTTTCATCGGTTCCAACTTTATCCTGCAGATGGTGGAGAGGGACACGGGCTCAATCGTAAACCTGGACAAGCTCACATACGCGGGAAACCTGCGCAATCTGGAAAGCATCGCCAGTGACCGACGTTATGAGTTCGTGCATGGCGACATCGGAGACCGTGATCTGGTCCATCGGCTTCTGAAGCACCATCAGCCCGGGGCGATCGTGCACTTTGCGGCCGAAAGTCACGTGGATCGCTCGATCCGCGGGCCGGACGATTTCATTCGCACAAACATAGATGGGACTTTCGCTCTGTTAGAAGAGACGCGGGCCTACTGGACGGCACTGCCCGACCAGGAGCGTGTCCGTTTCCGCTTCGTGCATGTTTCCACGGATGAAGTCTACGGTTCTCTGGGACCGGACGACGCCCCCTTTTGTGAGAGCACGCCTTATGCGCCGAACAGCCCCTATGCGGCGTCGAAGGCAGCGTCCGATCACCTGGTCCGGGCTTATTACCATACTTATGGATTGCCCACGCTCACCACAAACTGTTCGAACAATTATGGACGATTTCAATTTCCGGAAAAGCTGATTCCGTTAATGATCTTGAATGCTCGGGACGGCAAACCGCTTCCGGTCTATGGCGACGGACAGAATGTCCGGGACTGGCTTTATGTAGACGATCATTGCGAGGCTATTGCCACGGTGCTGGATCGAGGGCTACCGGGAGAGACTTACAACATTGGCGGCAGCAACGAACAGCGAAATCTGGAGATTGTGGAGACTATCTGCGACATTGTGGACGAGATGGCGCCGCGGCTCGGCGCCTCACGCCGTGGGTTGGTAACGTTTGTAAAAGATCGGCCAGGTCACGATCGCCGGTATGCGATGGATGCACGCAAGATTGAACGCGAACTGGGTTGGCGGCCGAAAGAAACGTTTGAGACCGGCATTCGCAAAACGGTTCGGTGGTACCTTGAAAATGAAGGCTGGGTCCGCGATGTGACCAGCGGCAGCTACCGGCAATGGATTGCAGCTCACTATTCGGTTTAGTTATTGGTGAATCAAGAAGGCTTGGCACAACGCGAAAAAGGCGGATGCAGTCCTGATGACGAACGAGAGCACGCAATACAAAGGAATCATTCTGGCCGGAGGATCTGGCACTCGACTCTATCCCATAACGCACGCCATGGGAAAGAGCTTGCTGCCCGTTTATAACAAGCCTATGGTTTATTACCCGCTCTGCACGCTCATGCTGGCGGGCATCCGGGACATCCTGATTATTTCGACTCCCGACGACGTGCCAAAATTTCAGGCACTGCTGGGAGACGGGAGCCAGTACGGCATTCATTTGCAGTATCAAGTACAGCAAGAACCCGAAGGAATCGCACAGGCATTTTTGCTGGGAGATGGGTTTATCGCCGACAGCAGTTGCGCGCTAATCCTGGGAGACAACATTTTTTACGGACACGATCTCGCCAAAGACTTGCGAGAGGCATCCAAGACAAACCACGGAGCGCGAGTATTCGCCTACCCGGTTCACGATCCCGAGCGCTATGGCGTGGTGGAGTTTGATGGAAACGGGCGAGCCTTGAGCATCGAGGAAAAGCCGGCGCACCCGAAATCCCGCTATGCCGTTACTGGACTTTATTTCTATGATAATCAGGTCGTGAAGATCGCCAAGTCGCTGAAGCCGAGTGCGCGCGGAGAATTGGAAATCACCGACGTCAATAAGGCGTACCTCGAGAAAGGCCAGTTAGAGGTGGTAGTGATGGGGCGTGGGATGGCCTGGCTGGACACCGGCACGCATGAATCACTGATGGATGCGTCACTTTACATTCAGGCGATCGAGAAGCGACAGGGTCTGATGGTGGCGTGTCCCGAAGAAATTGCCTATCGTTCTGGCTATATTGCGGCGGAAGAGGTGGAGAGAATCGGCCGCTCCATGAAGAACAACAGTTACGGAACGTACCTGCTGCAACTTTTGCGGGAGAAAGTATTCTGAAATGAGTGCGGTCCATGCACTTCACTACGCGATGGATGCAATCAAAAAACTTCCGACTTCTCTGCCCGGCGTCTTCGTGCTGGAGCCGCGAGTGTTTGGCGACGAGCGGGGCTTCTTCTTCGAAAGCTACAACCAACGCGCCATGGCGGAAATCGGAATTGTTGATGGCTTTGTGCAAGACAATCACTCTTGCTCAAGCCGGAACGTTCTGCGCGGCCTGCACTACCAGGTGAAACAGCCGCAAGGGAAACTAATTCGCGCTGTCGAAGGCGAAATCCTTGATGTCGCCGTCGACCTGCGCCGGAGTTCGACAACCTTCGGTCGCTGGGAGGCGGTCCGGCTGTCCGGCGACAACAAGCGCATGCTGTGGATTCCACCCGGTTTTGCGCACGGATTTTACGTGACCTCGGAAAAGGCTCATGTGCTCTACAAGGCTACTGATTTCTACGCTCCGGAACACGAGCGCACTTTAGCGTGGAACGATCCTGACGTGAACGTCAATTGGGAACTCAGAGGCGATCCAATCGTATCGGCCAAGGACCAGCGCGGCGTAGCCCTTCGGGATGCTGAGACATTTGGCTAGCTACGGCAAGTCAGATCAACGAACGTTGCGTTTTGGGGTCTCCATCTGCCGGTGGTCCAGAAATCAAGGAACCTCGTGAAGTCCATTCTGAATTACATTGATGGACAATTCGTGCGCGGCGAGCGGGAGTTCGACGATATTAATCCCTCCGACGGCACCCTGATCGCGCACGTCACTGAGGCCGACGAGGACTTAGTTGACGAGGCGGTAGCCGCCGCCCGGCGAGCATTGCAGGGCGAGTGGGGCACGCTGGGAACACGCGAGCGCGCCGCGAGATTACACCAGGTTGCGGACGCGATTGAATCGAGGTTCGATTGTTTCGTTGAGGCCGAAGTCAAGGATACCGGCAAACCCAAAGCCCTGGCTTCGAGGCTCGATGTTCCAAGGGCAGCGGCTAATTTTCGTGTATTCGCCGACGCCATCAAGATGGCGGGGCTGGAGTCGTTTCAAACCGAAACCCCGGATGGCAAGAGTGGGCTGAACTATGCTGTCCGCAAACCCTTGGGCGTGGTCGCCGTCATTACCCCGTGGAACCTTCCGCTGCTGTTATTAACATGGAAAGTGGCTCCTGCTCTCGCCTGTGGAAACACGGTCGTTGTGAAACCCTCCGAGGAGACTCCGGCAACTGCGACGCTGCTGGCCGAGGTCATGCAGAAGGCCGAAATCCCGAACGGCGTCTACAACGTCGTGCACGGTTTTGGGCCGAATTCGGCAGGCGAGTTTCTGACCGAGCACCCTGATGTGAATGCCGTGACGTTTACCGGTGAGTCGCGAACCGGAGCGGCAATTATGAAGGCGGTGGCGCCCTCGGTCAAACCAGTTTCGTTCGAACTAGGCGGCAAGAATGCTGCAATCGTCTTTGCGGACTGCGATTTTGAAGAGGCGATAAATGGATTGAGTGAGGCCGTTTTCTTGAACACCGGCCAGGTGTGCTTGTGCGTTGAGCGCGTATATGTGGAGCGGGTAATTTTTGAGCGATTTGTCAACGCATTGAAACAGAAGGCCGAGAGCTTGCGACTGGGAGACCCGATGGAAGAGAGCACAAACCTGGGCCCACTGATCTCGTCGCAGCATCGAGACAAAGTGCTTTCCTACTACAAACTGGCGCGCGAAGAAGGAGCTGCGCTCGTGACCGGCGGCGGCTTCCCCGAATTCGGCAACGCTCTCGACAAAGGCTTTTACGTCCAGCCAACGATCTATACTGGACTGGCCGAATCGGCGCGCTGTGTAAAAGAGGAAATCTTTGGGCCCGTGTGCCACATAGCTCCTTTCGACACTGACGAAGAAGCGGTAGTAATGGCCAACGACACGAAATACGGACTGGCAGCGTCCATCTGGACGACCAATTTGAAGCGCGGGCATCGTGTAGCGCAGCAGATGAATGTGGGCATTACCTGGGTGAACTGCTGGTTTCTGCGCGATTTGAGAACTCCATTTGGCGGGGTTGGGCTTTCTGGCATCGGCCGGGAAGGCGGAATTCATTCGTTGAATTTTTATTCGGAGCTCAACAATATTTGCGTCCGGCTTTGAGGTTCGAGGTCCCGAGGCGGATTCCGTCATCTGGCATGGGTACGATCGAGAGCAAAATCGTTGAGGGAAAAGCGAAACCGCGGGGCAAGTATCCCCACGTCAAACGTGCCGGAGACTTTCTGCTGGTGTCGGGAACGAGTGCGCGTCGTGCCGACAACACGATTGCCGGAGCCCAAGTGGATGAACTCGGAACCACGTGTCTCGATATCCGGGCACAGACTCGAGCTGTGATCGAGAACGTCCGCGACATCCTGCGAAGCGCCGGCGCGCAACTCGAAGATGTTGTTGAAATAACTACGTACCTTGTGAATATGAATGATTTCAGCGGATACAACGAGGTGTACGGGGAATACTTTGGGTACGATGGTCCCGCGCGCACCACGGTAGCAGTGCACCAATTACCCCATCCGCAATTGCTGATTGAGATCCGTGCCATGGCGTATAAGCCGGTGAAATAGGAGGCGCTATGCCGTCCATACAAAGCCTGAAGGCCTTTAATTTTCAGGCCTGGATTGAAGAGAACAAAGAAAAGTTCAAGCCCCCGGTGGGGAATGCGCAAGTGTGGGAAGACGGCGAAATGATGGTGACGGTCGTCGGCGGGCCTAATCAGCGGCGCGATTTTCACGACGATCCCACAGAGGAATTTTTCTATCAGCTCAAAGGCGACATTTTTCTGCGCATCATGCAAACGCCCGGCAAGCCGCCGCTCGAAATCCCGATCAAGGAGGGCGAGATTTTTCTTCTGCCGAAACACATGCGGCACTCTCCCCAGCGGCAGTCAGGGAGCATTGGCGTGGTCGTAGAGATGCCGCGCCC
>Ga0137390_10001130_pt1 | contig 19581 bp, 6 predicted proteins | sample 15con2h24AmetaG_FD_104937 | JGI IMG/M metagenome (GOLD analysis project Ga0137390, IMG submission 104937) | Vadose zone soil microbial communities from Angelo Coast Range Reserve, California, USA - 15con2h2.4A metaG | ecosystem: Environmental > Terrestrial > Soil > Vadose zone > Saprolite... | reverse complement strand
GGTCTCGTTCAACGGGGTGGCGGCCACGCCGACGAGTTGGAGCGCGACCTCGATTGTGGTTCCGGTACCGGCGGGAGCTGCCACGGGCAACGTGGTGGTGACGGTGAATGGTCAGGCGAGCAACGGGATCGTGTTCACGATGATTCCGCCGCCGTCGATCAGCAGCTTGTCTCCGACCTCGGGGCTGGTGGGCACGGTGGTGACGGTCGCGGGCGCGAACTTCGGAGCGACCCAGGGAACGAGCACGGTCTCGTTCAACGGCGTTACGGCTACGCCAAGCAGTTGGAGTGACACTTCCATTGTGGCGCCTATGCCTTTGGCAGCGACGACAGGCTATGTTGTTGTGACCGTCAACAACCTGGCCAGCAACGGCGCCTTGTTCACCGTGCTGGTGCCGCCGTCGATCACGAACCTCTCTCCAACCTCGGGGGGGGTGGGCACGCCGGTGACGATCACGGGCGCGAACTTCGGAGCGACACAGGGATCGAGCACGGTCTCGTTCAACGGCGTTTTGGCTACGCCGAGCAGTTGGAGCGACGCTTCCGTCGTGGCCCCGGTACCGACGGGAGCGACTACGGGCAACGTAGCGGTCATAGTCAACGGATTGTCCGGCAATGGCCTGAGCTTCACAGTGGGCTCGCAAAGCAGCAATGGGCCGATCCAGTACACCTACGACGATTTGGGCAGGCTGATCGGGGTCACGGACGCCTTCGGAAACGGCGCGGTCTATTCCTACGACGCAGTCGGAAACATTCTCTCAATTTCACGGATCAATCCGGGCCAGGTGAGCGTGATCGGATTCTCGCCGTCGTCGGGGTCCGCAGGGACAACGGTCACAATCAATGGTACCGGCTTTAGCACGACCGCCAGCCAGAATGCCGTTACCTTTAACGGCTCAAGCGCGAGTGTTACATCATCCACGGCAAGCCAGATTGTGGCGACTGTTCCTTCGGGAGCAGCTACTGGTCCGATCACGGTGACCGCTCCAAATGGGAGCGCGACCTCCGCGAACCCGTTTGTCGTGGCTTCTGTTCTCAGTATTACGAGCGTGACTCCGAACATCGGAGTTTCAGGAACGGCGGTCACAATCACCGGCACAAACTTTGATCCGACTGCCGCCAATAACAATCTCAAGTTCAACGCCACGTCCCAGCCGGCGATTGCGGTCACCGGCACAACTTCGATTGCGACGACTGTGCCGGGGAATACGGCATCTGGCCAAATCAGCATCTCGAACATCTCCGGCGTGGCTGGAACCGGTCAGGACTTCTTTATTCCACCTCCGCCCTACATGCCGACGGATGTGGGCTACACCGGCCGGATCACGGTGGGCGGCACAACGGCTGTTGCCATCAGCACAGCGAGCCAGATTGGTTTGTTGCTGTTCGACGCTGCCGGCGGTCAGCAGGTGCAGGTGCAGGCCAACAATTCCAGCATTCCGAATTGTGTGCTTTCGCTGCTCGATCCTTTTGGGAACCTGCTCGCGTCGGTGAGTTGCATCGCTTCGGGCGCGCTGGTTTCACCGACATTGCCAGGGTCGGGGACTTACACCATTGTGGTCGATACCGGTGGCGGCGCCGGTGGGACAGTCGATGTGAGCGTGAATGCGGTCTCCAACACGGCCGGCTCTATCGTGGTAGACGGTCCGCCGGTCATTGTAAACACCACCGTATCCGGGCAGCAGGCCAGTCTGCTGTTCAAGGGCACGGCGTCGCAGCACGTCACGATGACGCTGACCAATGGAACGTATACGACCTGTTCCGCTCAGGTGCACGGAACGACGGGAGCATCTCTGGCGAGTGGATCTTGCTCCGGTGCGAGCAATCTGGTGGATCTTGGAATTCTTCCCAGCGGGGGGAACTACACGATCTGGATATCGCCATCGAATTCCGGCCCCGGCAGCGTCACTGTACAGCTGAATAGCGTTACCGACATCACGGGCACGATCACGGTCGACGGACCGCCAGTCCCGGTCACAACCACAGTTCCGGCTCAATATGTCCGGCTCACATTTGACGTAAGCGCGACTTCAGGCATTCACGTCGCTGCCAATGTGACAAGCGGGACATTCCCGAGTTGCCGTCTCTCCGTTCTCAATCCGAACGGATTCGATATCGGGGGCGCTGATTGTTCCGGTTCGACAGATTCGTCGGACTTCGAACTATTTGCTCCGGGCACCTACACGCTTGTGATTGCGCCGGCTGTTCCCGCCACTGGCAGTCTTACGGTACAACTGACCAGCGTTGCCGACTTGAATGCGAGCATCGTCGAGAACGGGCCGCCCGTAACGATCACCACCACGACTGCCGGCCAAAATGCCCGAGTGACCTTTACCGGCGTAGCGGGCCAGCACATTACGCTGCAAACAACCGCGACCAGCTTCGCGAACTGCGAGGTAACGTTTTACAAGCCCGACGGGCTGATGCTCATTGTGCCAACTGGACCGGTGGACTATGCAAGGGGATGCTCCTCGCCAACGTTCATTGACATTCCGAGCCTGCCCTCGACCGGAACCTATACGATTCTGCTTCATCCAGCCTCCGGTCAGAACGGCAGCGTCACCCTGCAATTGAACAACGTGAGTGATGTATCCGGAACCATCACGATTGATGGTCCCCCCGTTAACGTGACGACGACGCTGCCCAGCCAGAATGCAAACCTGACGTTCAACGCAACGGCGGGACAGAGAGTGATCATCAATCTGTCGAACAGCACGTTCAGCAGTTGTTATTTCGGGCTCTACGCACCTCCGGGCGGCGGGCCGATCATTCCTCTGCCACCAAAGCAGTACTACGACTGCACATCGCCGAACAGCTTCCTTGAAACGCTTCCCATGAGCGGAACGTACACGATCGTGATTTCTCCGCAGGCAGCCGTTGTGGGGAGCTTGACGGTGCAACTAAGCAGCGCGCCGCCCGACATTACGGGAACGATCACCATCGATGGAGCACCGGTGACGGTGACCACGATCCCGGCGCAGAGGGCCAAGCTGACCTTTAGCGCAACCGCTGGACAAAAAGTTTTGGTGAACCTGACCAACGGGAGCTACAACCGGTGCACATTGACGCTGTTCGATCCGAGTGGATTGCAGGTCAAGGGAACGTACTGCGGCGGGTCGAGCAATTACATGGATGTCACGACTCTTGCTGTGGCTGGGACGTACACGATGCTCATCGATCCAACGCAGGCTGTGCAGGCGGGCTCGGTGACGGTGCAACTGCAGAGCGCTCCCTCGGACGTGACAGGGACGATTGCGATTGACGGCGCGCCCGTCACGGTGACTACGACCACGCCGTTCCAGGACGCGAGATTGTCATTCACGGCCACGGCCGGACAACGGATTGTGGCTTATGTGACCAACATTACGAATCAGTATGCATTTCTATATCTGCTAAAATCCGACGGCACAACGCAAGGAGGCATCAGCTTTTCGGCCAATTCGGGCCCCGCGTTCATGGACACTCAGACCCTCTCGGTGACCGGTACATACCAGTTGTGGATCCAGCATTCTCAGGCGAACGTCGGCAGCGAAACCGTGCAGTTGAGCAGTGTCCCGCCAGATGTCACGGGGACAATTACGATCGATGGGCCGTCGGTGGCGGTAAACACAACCGCGGCAGGACAGAACGCCAAACTGACCTTCAGTGGAACGGCCGGTCAGCGAGTGCTGATGAACCTGAGCGCCGGCACGTATCCGACGACCAATAACGGCGGGTACTACGGTTGTTATCTGACGCTGTACGGCCCCAGCGGAAATTACCTCGTTTCGGGCACATGTGGGGGAGCCACAGGCTTCATCGACGTCGCGACCCTAAGCACAACCGGCACTTACACCATCCTGATTGATCCGCAAGGAGCGGTGACGGGCGGCGTCACAGTGCAACTGAAGAGCGCGCCATCGGATGTAACGGGCACGATTGCGATTGACGGCGCACCCGTAACCGTGACGACGACTGTCCCCGGACAGGATGCGCGGCTCACGTTTACGGCGAACGCAGGACAACGCATTACGGTATCGGCGACGAACATTGCCAATCTTGCCGCTACGCTCTACTTGTTGCGGCCCGATGGCGGAACACAAGCCTTAACCTACCTGACTGCATGGCCCAATGATACAGCCTTCATCGGCATTCAAACGCTGCCCCTCGCCGGCACCTATCAGCTCTGGGTGCAACATAGCTCGACCAATACGGGCAGCGAGACGTTGCAGATCAATAGCGCTCCCGCGGATATCAGCGGCACAATCACGATCGACGGTGCGCCCGTGACGCTGACCACGACGGCGCCCGGGCAGAAAGCAAATCTGGGCTTCAGTGGGACCAGCGGACAGAAAATCATTATCAGCCTGACTCAGGGCACGTACAGCAGTTGTTACCTGAGCGTGTTCAATCCGGGCGGGTCGTATTTGACGAATGCCAACTGCGGAGGACCGTCGAACACGATCGATTTAACGAATACGCCGCTTCCCGCCATGGGCACATACAACATGCTCTTCACTCCGCAGGGAGCAGGCGCCGGGAGCGTCACCGTTCAGGTGAAGAGTTCCCCGGCGGACGTTACCGGCGCCATCAGCGTTGATGGTGCGGCAGTCACGGTTGCAACAACTGTGGATCAAGATGTAAGGCTTACCTTCAGCGGCACGGCAGGCCAACGCGTTGCATTGACGGCAACGAACGTGACCAATCCGTCTGCAACGGTGAACGTGCTCGCTCCTGACGGCTCGACGCAAACTTCAATGGGGATATGGTCGGGTGGATCGTTCAACAGCAGCACAGTAACGCTGCCCGCCACCGGAACCTACACCGTTTGGGTTCAGCACTATTACACGTACTTCGGAAGGGAGACGCTACAACTCACCAGCGTACCTGCTGATGTGACGGGAACCATTACGATCGGCGGCCCACCGGTTACGGTAACGACCAAGACGCAGGGACAGGGCGCGAAACTGACATTCAGCGCCACAACCGGTCAGAAGGTCACGATGAACCTGACGTTGGGCAGCTACAGCAGTTGCTATCTCACGCTCTATGGATTAAGCGGGACATCCTTAAACTCCGGCAGCTGCGGAGGGTCGACAAACTTCATTGACGAGACCACGCTTCCCGGTACGGGGACCTACACCATTGCGATCGTTCCGCAGGGAACTTCGACGGGAACGGTCACGGTGCAGTTACTGGGCGTGGCGGACGTGACGTCGACAATTTCGATCGATGGTCCTCCCGTTACGGTGACGACAACGGTCGCCGGTCAGGATGCCCGCCTGACATTCAGCGCCACCGCGGGCCAGCGGATCAACACTACCGCGAATAATATTACGACTCCGACCGCTTATCTGAACCTGCTGACACCCAGCGGAACGAACCAGGCGTCCGCGTATATGTACTCGAGTTACGGGCCGACGTCGATCCTTGGCGAGACGCTGGCGACCACAGGGACTTATCAGCTTTGGGTACGGCACTACTCCACCTATGTGGGCGGCGAGACTTTGCAAATCAGCAGCGCCCCAGCTGACATAACCGGCACGATCGCAATCGATGGACCTCCTGTAACCGTAACCACTACGGCGCCGGGCCAGAGCGCCAAGCTGTCGTTCAGCGGAACTGGGGGCAAGACAGTCACGATTAATGTAACCAGCACAACCATCTCTTATTGCTCCCTGACCATATACAACCCGTCCGGTTCTTCCCTGGCATACGGTAACTGCGGTGGGACGAACAACGCGATCCTAATCATCCTGCCCGTCACTGGCACGTACACGATCCAAATGGCTCCCCAGGGAAGCGCTACCGGGAGCATGACGGCGCAGGTGCAAAGCACCGCGTCGGACCTCAGTGGCAGCATCGTCATTGACGGAGCGGCCGTTACAGTCACCACAACGCCGGGGCAAGATGCGCGGCTGACCTTCACTGGGACAGCGGGCCAACGGATCTTCACTACGATTAACGACACGAGCAACCCGTACGCAACGATGGTCCTGCTGACGCCGAACGGGACCATTCAGGCATCGGCGTCTATCTGGTCCGTAGGTACGTATTACCTGACGACTCAGACGCTTCCGTCGACCGGCACGTACACGCTGTGGATCCAGCACTACAGCGCGCTGGCCGGGACTGAGATCGTGCAGCTCAACAGCGTGCCCGCCGATGTGTCTTCGTCGATTTCGATCGACGGTCCTCCGGTGATGGTGACGACTACTGCCCTCGGTCAAGGAGCGAACCTGACATTCAGCGCAACCGCCGAACAGAAGGTAATGATCAACTTGACCGGCGGAACATTTAACAATGGCTGCACCCTGAGCCTGTCCATCTCGGGTGGGCTGACGTTGACCAGCAGCTATTGCGGAGGAGCGAAGAACTTCATTGACGCGATCCGGATGCCAATTACCGGATCGTATTTGATCGCGATCAAGCCACAGAACGCCTCGACTGGAAGCCTGACGGTTCAACTGCAGAGTGCGCCGGCGGATCTCACCGGAACCATTACACCAAACGGTCCGGCCGCCCCCGTCAGCACGACCCTTGGACAAGATGTGAGGCTGACATTCAGCGCGACCAGCGGGCAAATCATAAGCCTGTTCACTTCGGCCATAACGAATCCCTATGCGAACCTGTACGTTTTGGCGCCGGATGGGACGACCGTGACTTCAACGGGAATTTCATCCAACTGGGGAAATTCGTTTATCGGTCCGCAGACTCTAACCGAAAACGGCACGTACACGATCTGGATTCAACACAGCGGCTCGAATTTCGGCGGTGAGACGGTGCAGTTGTACGGTGTCGTGAATGCGACCGGTTCCCTGACGTCGGGGAGCAGCACTGCCGTCAACATCTCCACGCCGGGCGAGCAAGGGCTATTCACCTTCAGCGGAACAGCGGGCCAGCGGGCGAGCGTCAATGTGACGAACTGGAGCGTCAGCGGGTGTTACACGGGAACGGTGAGCATCCTCAATCCAGACGGAAGCACGCTCACGAGCGGCACGCTGTGCAATGGCGGAGTTTTCTTGGATGCGGTAACCTTGCCAAGCACAGGCACCTACCAGGTCGGACTCGCGCCTTCGGGATCCAACACCGGCACGGCAAACATGACGCTCTATCTGTTTGCGGATGTGAGGGGAACGATCTCGTCGGGAACTCAGGTCAATACGAATGTCGTGTATCCCGGTCAAAATGCTTCCTACACATTCAGTGGCACGGCCGGTCAACGTGCCACTCTCAACGTTCAGAGCTGGTCGGCGAGCGGGTGTTCGACGGGAGCGGTCAGCATCCTGAATCCGGACGGCAGCTTGCTCGCCAGCGCTAGCCTGTGCAACGGGACCGCCCTGGTGAGCGGCGCTATGGTGGCTGCCACAGGGATCTACCAAGTCGTCTTCGATCCTTCGGGAACGAACACAGGCACAGCCAACCTGACGTTGAACCTGTTCTCGGATATTTCGCAGGCTCTGGTGCCGGGAACGCCTTCCACCGTGAGCATCGGCACTGTGGGGCAGAACGCGAATCTCACATTTAACGGCGCCGCGGGGCAGAAGATCAGCCTGCAGCTCTCGGGCAACACGATTTCCAGCGGCTACGTTTCCATTCAGAATCCGCAACTTGGACCATTTGTTGCCGGGCAGAACTACGACATCAAGATGGAGTACTTTGAGTGCTGCGGCGGAGGAGCGAGCGCGGGACTGGAGTGGTTAAGTCCGTCCACGCCACAGCAACTGGTGCCGCAGACACAGCTTTATCCGTTGGGAAGCAGTTCTTCCGGCGGACTCCTCGGCGAGTACTTCGACGAGACCTACCTCTCGGGAGGCCCCAACTTTACTGAGATCGATCCCTTTATCGACTTCAACTGGAACGGGAGCTCTCCGGGTGGTTCGCTGCCGGGTACGAACTACAGCGTGCGCTGGGTAGGCCAGGTGCAGGCGCAATACTCGGAGCAATATTCGTTCTGCACCACGACCGACGACGGGGTGCGGCTCTGGGTCAACGACATTCTTGTCGTCGACGAGTGGCAGGAGCAGGGAGCAACCCAGTGGTGCAGCGGGCAGGCAACTAATCTGGTCGCTCCGGTTGGATTCTCTGGCAGTACGGGGTATATCGATTCAGTGACGCTCCCGTCCACAGGGACGTATACCGTTGTCATTGCTCCGCAAAACGGCGCCACAGGGAACATAACGATCCTTGTAAATAATGTGCCGGCCGATGCTGGGCCGACGATCGTGGCGGGTGGCGCGCCGCTTCAGGTGACTGCCGGAACTCCGGGTCAAAATATTGCGGTGCCTTTCAGCGGAACTGCAGGGCAGAGGGTGAGCCTGCAGCTCTCGAGCAATACAGTTTCCAGCAGCTACATATCGTTGCTCAACCCGACTTTGGGTCCACTCACTGCCGGCCAGAACTACGACCTCAAGACGGAGTACTACGAGTGTTGCGGAGGAGGCGCCAGTGCGCAGTTGAAGTGGGCGAGTCCGTCAACGTTGGAGGAAATCATCCCACAAGCGCAGCTCTATCCTCCGGGAAGCACCACCGCGTCCGGGCTGCAAGGGGATTATTTCAATGGGACAACCTTGAGCAGCACCCCCGTCTTCACGGAAATCGACTCCGTCATTAACTTCAACTGGAACGGGGCTTCTCCGGGCGGTTCCCTGTCGGGGACGAATTACAGCATTCGTTGGACGGGCCAGGTGCAGGCGCAGTACTCGGAGCTGTATACGTTCTGCACCGAAACCGACGATGGCGGCAGGCTGTGGGTCAACGGCCTGCTCGTAGTCGACGACTGGCAGAGCCAGGGGGCGACTGAATACTGCAGCGGGCAGCCCACAAACCTGGTTGCTCCGATCGGTTTCGGTACCGGCACTGGATACATCGGCACCGTGACGTTGCCGGTCACCGGTACGTACACCATCTACGTCAATCCGCAAGGGACGGCGACCGGCAGGATGACGCTGACTCTCAATAATGTGCCGGCCGATGCGACCGCTTCCCTGTCCGTGAATGGCTCGCCTGCAACTCTAACCATCACTACGCCGGGGCAGAATGCCAGTGCAACGTTCAGTGGCGCATCGGGACAAGCGGTGACGGTTCACATCACAAGCAACTCGATTCCGGGCATGGCTGTAACTCTGCTGAATCCGGACGGCACAACCGCAACGTCCACGAACTCCGGAGCCAGCAGCTTCAATCTCAGCCAGGTGACGCTTAGTCAAGCGGGGACATACACAATTCATGTCGCTCCGAATGGAGCCAACACCGGGAATTTCACGGTGAGCGTCACCAGTCCGTAGGAGATGACGCGTGTGGATTTCGATTTCAAAGGTGAGAAGAGATGAGTAACCAATCATCGGGCATTCGTTTTCGTGCAAGCAGCTCGTCGTTTGAGCAGCGCAAATCGGGGCGAATTCCCGCGTCGCGGTTCGCCTGGTGTGTTCTGAGTTGTTTGCTGCTGGCGTTGTGCGCGAATGCGGCGAATACTTCCGCTCCGGTGCGGCCGGGGCAGTCGCTCACCTTGCTTCCGACCGGCGAGATTCTTCTGGCTGGAGGGTACAACAGCAAGCAGGTTCCGACGGCCGAACTTCTAGTGACCGATACCGCCGGGCATGTGACCACACTGCCGGTTAAGATGCTCTATGCCCGCGCTGGTCATACCGCCACCGTTCTTCCCGACGGCCAGGTACTTATATTCGGCGGATACGGCGTGAATGGCACGCTGGTTTCTGACGGAGAGTTACTCGATCCGACTTCCGGCACGATTGCTCCTGTCACTGACTTTCGCTTGCTTCCGAGAGCATTCCACACGGCGACTGTACTAACCGACGGAAGCCTTGTTGCCATCGGTGGAATCGGGAACGGTGGCGAACTGATTCCTGATATCCAAGTTTGGGATTACCGCACCGGCACCACGCTTGCCTACGACGCCGGGTTTTCCCCGCGTTGGCAGCACACGGCAACGCTGCTGCCCAACGGCGATATTCGGATTTCGAATGGGCTGGATCGCCTGGGCAGACCGTCTCAGATCGTGGAGGATTACGATCCTGTGACCCATCACTTCGGCATGAACTCTTCGGCGTCTCCGTGGGACGAACTGGCGGTGGAGGAATCGATTCCACCGGACGGCGCGACCGATGTTCGCATCGCAGACATACTCGCGGTCCGCTTTGGCAGTCCGATGTCCGTCACGGGCTTGAATGCCGCCAATGTCACACTGCAAGATGCGAGCGGCGACTCCGTTCGCAGCACGGTTACGGCGGCGGAGTCTGGGCGGCTGCTGTTTGTGATTCCAGTTTCTGCCCTTCAGTTTGGGACCACCTACTTTCTGAGGCTGAACGGCCTTACGGACAGCAATGGGCGGCAACTTCCTGCGAAAACAATTCAATTCACCACGGTGTCCGATCCTCAGGATTCAAGCGATGAAGAGTGGATTCCCACTGCGGCCGACTTCAACGGACAATGGCACAGCCATACCGGACCTTCCGAATGGCAGAAATTGCCCGCGTTGCAAGCCAAATCGGGAGTCACAGCTCTCGCCGGCCAGGTGCTTCGACTGAACGGACGTCCGCTACAGCACGTTCTTTTTCAAGTCGACGGCAAGCGTGCATTCAGCGACCGAACCGGCCGCTTCCTCCTCACCAATGTGGGTGGAGGCCATCACGTGCTCGTTATCGATGGAAGAACCGCGAATCGGCCGAGGGTTGTGTATGGTTTGTACGAAGTGGGCGTTGACCTAGTCGCGGGCAAGACCACGGCGCTGAACTACACGATCTGGATGACCAAGCTTGACACTGATCATGCCGTCAACGTTCCGTCCCCCACCGTGGCTCCGGATACGGTGGTCACTACGCCGCTCCTGCCGGGCTTAGAGCTGCACCTTCCGCAGAATACGGTGATCGTTGATCATGACGGCCATCCAGTGCACCAACTCACAATCACGCCGGTGCCGCTGGATAAGCCGCCCTTCCCTCTTCCAACCGGAGTGCAGGTTCCAATCTATTTCACGATTCAGCCGGGCGGATCCTACATCCGGGTTCAATATTCATCGGGCGGCCTCAACGGGGCACGCCTGATTTATCCCAATCCATATCATTCGGCGGCAGGCACGGAGTTCAACTTCTGGAACTATGACGCGGACAGCAAAGGCTGGTACGTGTATGGACGCGGCACGGTCAGCCAGAATGCGCAGAGCGTCATCCCGGATCCGGGCGTGGTGATTTATGAGTTGACGGGCGCCATGGTGGGGGACGCGGGCGGGCCCTACCCGTTCCCGCCCCCGTGCCAACAGTCAAGTGGCGGCACTGACGGCGATCCAGTCGATTTGTACACCGGGAACTTTATCTATCAAAAGACAGACTTGTACGTATCCGACGTGATTCCTTTGGAGGTCCGGCGGACATATCGTAGCAACGACAGCGTCTCTCGGGCTTTTGGAATTGGCACTACCTTCAATTACGACATCTACATGACTGGGGACCAGCATCCCTATACGTATCAGGAGCTGATCCAGAACGACGGATCGCGAACAAGATTCACCCGCATTTCACCAGGAAATTCGTACACCGACGCCTTTTATGTCCATTCGTCCTCTCCCGATCAATTCTATGGAGCCACGATTCCTGGCTACGGCTCGGTGTCGAATAATTTTGGCGGGGCATGGACGATCCAGAAGAACGACGGGACACAGATCTTCTTCCCCGATTCCGACAGTATCCCGAATTACCGTTCGGCGACGGCGCTCGGTATCACCGACCGGTACGGCAACGCACTGACATTCGTTCGGGGGAATAACGGCGACCTATTGGAGGTCGATTCTCCCAACGGAAAATTCATTCGCTTCACCTATGACGCATCGGACCGCATCATTCAGGCCACCGACAGCATCGGCCGAAATGTGTTCTACACCTATGATTCTGCGGGCCGGCTGCAGACGGTAAGGGATACCAATGGCGGATTGACAACGTTCACCTACGATGCCAATAACAATATGTTGACGGTCCAGGATGCGCGCAACATTAGCTATCTCAGCAACCAGTACGATGGCAATGGGCGCGTGATCCAGCAGACGCTGGCAAACGGTGGAACGTATGAGTTCAACTGGATACCGACGCAGAACACTTCTGAGATTTTCTCGATCAACGACCCGAATGGCGCCAGCGCGGGGGGCGTAATAGCGTTCCGGAACTGCATTGGATGCAGCGAGGGATATTCCCCGGTGATCGCCCAAGTCGATATCACGGACCCACGGGGCTACGTGCGCCGCGTTATCTTCGACTCGCTCGGCAGAAAGGCCAGCGATACACGGGCCCTGGGTCAGCCAGAGCAGCAGACTTACACTTTCCAATACAACGCGGACAGCACTATGGCATCGTCGACCGATGCCTTGCAGCAACAGACTACCTACACCTACGATGCCAACCTTAACCTTACGAAAACTGTGCAGATGGCCGGAAGCGCGACCCCAGTAACGACCACGATGACGTACGATCCACAGTACGGGCAGATCACCTCTGTAACCGACACGCGTGGTATCACCACCGTTTCCGCAGTTCCAGATGGAAGCGGCCATACGGCCAGCATGACGAATGCGCTGGGCAATACCTCCACAGCCACGTATAACCGAGACGGAACAACCACCACATATACCGACGCCGCGGGCAGCACGATTCGATTAGGCTATGACAACGGATACTTGACCTCGGTGGTCGATCCCATGGGCAATCGAACGCTGCGATTCCCGGACGGCATCGGCAGAGTACTGAGCTTAACCGACCGCGCCGGACATCAAGCGCATTATCAATACGACAGTTTGAGCCAGGTACTGCAGAGCACGGATTTTCTGGGGAACACCACGTCCTACTCGTACGACGCGAACGGAAACATGCTGAGCCTGAACGATCCGCTCAACCATACGACGTCGTTTACATACGACAATATGGATCAGGTGATCACGCGAACCGATCCGCTGCAGCGGCAGGAGTCGTACACCTATGACTTGGCTGGTGATCTGCTGACATTTGTGGACCGCAAGGCCCAGGTCACGAGCTACACGTATGACGGGTTGCAGCGCCCCATTTCAGTTGCGTTTGGAACTTCCTCCAGCGGCGGCGTCACCACATACGCGAGTACAGTTACGTATCAATATGACGCGGGCAGTCGCATGACGCAGGCCGTCGATTCGATCTACGGCACTATCACCTGGACTTATGATCTGCGGGGACACACTCTCACTGAGACCACTCCACAAGGAAGCATTACCTACACGTACGACGCCGCGGGAAGACGGAGCACGATGCTGCTCGCAGGCCAGCCGCAGGTTAGCTACACGTACGATAATGCCAACCACGTCACGCAGATCACGCAAGGCAGTGCGACGGTTTCGGTGACGTACGATAACGTAGGGCGACGCTCCACCCTTACGCTGCCGAATGGCGTGCTGGTGACCTATTCTTATGATCAAAACTCAAACGTCACGGGAATCGCATATTCTCAGAACGGAAATCAGATAGGGAATCTCACTTACGCGTATGACGCGCTGGGCAGACGGATTGCGATTGGGGGATCGCTCGCCAACAGCGCGATGCCCGCGGCAGTCATTTCGGCCATCTATGACTCGGCGAACGAATTAACCAGCTGGAATGGAAGCAGCATCAGCTATGACGCCAACGGCAATATCGTGAGCGACGGCGCACACGCGTACACCTGGGATTCACGAAATCACCTGGCGGCAATTGACTCCGGCAGTACCGGATCTTTTGTTTATGATCCGTTTGGCCGGCGAACGACCAAAACGATCCAGGGAAGCCCCGAGGGTTTGGTCTACGACGGGCCCAATGCGATTCAAGAGCTGGCAGGATCCACCCCGGTCGCGAACCTGTTGACGGGTGGCATCGACGAGGTGTTTACCCGCACTGACTCCAACGGAACAGCCAATTACCTGACTTCGGCGCTGGGCAGCGTCGTAGCCCTCACCGATTCCAGCGGAGCCATACAGACGCAGTATTTCTACGATCCGTTCGGAAACACTACGTCGTCGGGGGCGGCGACCAGCAACACCATCGCATTCGCCTCTCGCGAAAACGACGGCACGGGGCTGTATTACTATCGCGCGCGATATTACAGTCCAGCTTTGGGGCGTTTTATCAGCGAGGATCCTGTCGGACTGGGTGGAAGCAGGAACCTGTATTCCTATGTCGGCGACCAGCCAACCGGATACCGGGATCCATCTGGCTTGTGGAGCCCGGACGCCCACGACGCAATTTTTCAATTTGCCTTGGGAGGTTGCGCCCCCCAGTCGAATATCGATGCGCTGAAGGCTGCCAGCCGTCAATTCGATATCGACACGGGCCAGAATCCCAATTACGACGCTGCCCATTCGATGGCCCAGCCGGGAGAAACTCTGCAAGACTTCTTCAACCAGCGCAGCGACTGGATCAACAGCAATATGTGGAATGCCGAATCAGCCGAACAGGCCGGCAACTTAAACACCGCCTTGACGGATCTGGCCCAGGCGATGCATACGGTTCAAGACGCGTATAGCCCCATGCACATGCAAGGCGGCCCTAATGGCATCCCTTTCGTTTGGGATTGCAGCCCTGGACATCGGTATCGCTGCATAATTTCCGGGCCGAACAAGCCGTGGAACAATAACTTGAGGCATAGCCCTGGCAGTCACTGGTGGACTCTGGGACAAGACTGGTGGGGGGGCGAGACAGTTGGTGTTTGGAACGATCAGCCTGCCTCCGTTAAAAACGCGGTGAGGCTTGATCTTCTCAACGCATATCAAGTTGTTTTTGGACCGTGCCAGGGTACTTCAGGACGGAAGAATTGAATTGAAACTTATTCTACGTGCCTTGTTGCTTGGGATCGTCTGGGCGTTCGCATGGGCGTTGTGTGGCTTGGGTATTGCCATTGTTGGTATAGCAACTTCCCCCGACACCGGTCATGTTCCCCATTTCGTGGCTGCATTTATTGTGAGCTTTGTCAGCGCCGTGGTTGGTTTTTTTTCTGGAGTTGCATACGGCCTGATTTCGCGAACCATATCCTTACGACCCAGAGGCAGGATAGTGGCCGGGGCTGCTGTTGGGGCCTCTGGCATAATCGCTCTCGTGACCATCGGAGCGATAGCAAATACCAGCTCGGCAGCCCCGCTCTCGAGTACTCTCAGGCAGGGCATCCGGGGAATCTTGATCTTTTGCCCTATCGCAGCGGTGCTAGGAGGCTCACTAGCGGCGATCGATTCGAAATTGCACAAAGGAGCACACGCGAATTAGGTTTCGCCACCGGTTTGGACAATGGCGGAGCCTGCAGGGTTTTGGGGGCATCTTGAGCATCCGACTCGCATTGATTATTGTTCTCTCCACCATTGCCCTCCGCGCACAGTCGTCGTACCCACATAATGCGGCCTCCTGTGAGCAGTGCCATTCTGTGCCAGCGAAATTCGGCAGCAGCCGGATCACGGTGCAGCGAAATGGAGCCTTCGATTACGGAAAGTTCGTTCCAGCGGCGGAGGGCGGGATTCGCCACCGGGTGAGAGAAACCCAGGCCCCGTTAAAGGAGGGGAGCGACCCAGTCGCAAGCGATCGGGTCGCGCTCAATCTGCTCGGCGACGGCTACATCGAGGCGATTGACTCAAATGATATTCGCCGGAATCTCGACAAGCAAGGCCAGGAAAACACTGCAATTCGCGGATCGCTCGTGCCGGCCCGTGTTCTTGAATCCAGAGCAGCGAAGACCACGCACGCCGGACGATTTGGATGGAAGAGTCAGCATAGCAGCCTGCTTTCCGCATGCGCCGATTCGATGAGAAATGAACTCGGAATTCGCAATCGCCTTTATGCGGAGGAATATGCCACGCATGATCCCAAGGACGGGCCGACACCTTTTGACAAACCTGATCCCAAGACGGGTAAGACAGAACTTGAGCGCCTGGTAGAAGAGATTCGCCACACCGAACCTCCTGCTCGCGATGAGCAACTCGCGGGTAGCACGGACGCGCAGGAGGGTGAAAAGATATTTGCTCAAATCGGATGTGCGCTCTGCCACGTATCCACGTACAGAACTTTACCTGAGGGAACAGTGATTAACGGAGGTACGTACCGCGTCCCTGCTCACCTGGGGCATAAAGTAATTCATCCCTATAGCGATTTTCTTTTGCACGACGTAGGCACTGGTGACGGAATCCCGCAAGCCGCCAAGCCAGAATATCTGGACCAGTCCACCGCAAATCGATTCCGCACCGCGCCCCTCTGGGGGCTTCGTTTCCGCTCGTGGATGATGCATGACGGCAAATCCATTACCTACCACCAGGCCATCGTGCGACATGGTGGCGAGGCTGCGGGGGTGCGAGAACGATACGAGGAACTGACCCCGGTGGAGAAACAACAGTTGCGGGCTTTCTTGAACTCATTGTGAGAGTTAAGCGCAAGCATCCGTGTGCTCCTGCAGTGGTACGGCAGGCCATAGCAGCAAGATCACAGCAGCTGGAGGCCTGCGCCAATATATCCCTCTGGGAGCTCGCTTCTGCCCGCTGCGTTGCGCCCTCCACGAAGGCTTTCACGTGTTTTGTCCTTCAACGGGTCGGTCAGCGGCATAACAGCAAACTCCTTGAATGGTTTCACAATCAGTGGCAACCCCGTCAACTTTTAAAGAGTTACGGACGCAGGAGTCTGGCAATCAAGGCCCAAGCTTGACCGGATTTAATAGGTTAACGATGTAGAGCAAGCGATTAAAACAATTTAGTTTATGGTGGCCATGGACCGGAGTTGAACCGACGCCAGCCTTTCAGACCTCAAACAACAAGCACTTCCAACAACTTACAAGTCGCGGGAGGCTGCCTAAGTGCTTGCAAACACGCGCAAGTTGTTTCAACTGCTGACCAGCGTTGCGAACCCTTCGTACACGCATTTTGGAGGATACTCCGCGAAGCCTGTGATTTCTAGTCGCTCGTGGTTAGTTGGTGCGTAAGCGTCCGAAAGGCACCGTCTTGCTAAGTGTCCACGAATAAGTTAAGTGGACACTTCGGCGGGAGTGGAGCTGATATTCCACGGCAGAAGCTCTTCGATGCGGTTGATGGGATGATCGGCGATGCGGGTCAGCACCTCGCGCAGATGGGCTTCGGGATCGCGGCCGTTCAGCTTAGCGGAACCGATCAGGCGGTAGATGGCGGCTGCGCGTTCCCCGCCCGCATCCGATCCCGCGAACAAGTAGTTCTTCCGGCCCAGGGCCACGCCGCGCAAAGAGCGTTCGGCGGCGTTGTTGTCGATCTCGATGTGTCCATCTTCTATATAGCGCGTCAGCGCGTCCCAGCGCGTGAGGGCATAGCGGATCGCCGCCGTGGTCTCCGACTTGCGCGACAGTTTCGACAAGGTCGCTTCGAACCACTGGCGCAGAGAGTCGAGCAGCGGCTTGGCCTTCGCCTGGCGGACTTCGCAGCGTTCGTCCGGCGGACGGCCGCGAACCCCGTCTTCGATCCCATACAGTTTTCCGATCCGCTCCAGCGCTTCTCGCGCCACCGGGGAAGCGTGCGCTTGCTCCAGATCGTAGAACTTGCGCCGCACGTGTGCCCAGCACGCAGCTTGCTCGATGCGTCCATTTTCGTAGAGTTGATTGAATCCCGCATAGGCATCGGCCTGCAGCGTGCCACGAAACTTCTCCAGATGCCGCTCGGGATGTTCCCCTTTGCGATCCGGCGAATAGGCAAACCACACCGCCGGAACGGCGGTGTCGCCTGCGGGACGATCATCGCGAACGTAGGTCCACAATCGCCCGGTCTTGGTCCTGCCATTGCCGGGAGCCAACACCGGCACCGGCGTGTCGTCGGCGTGCAGCTTGCCCGCGGCCATCACGTAGCGACGCAGCGCTTCCACCAGCGGCTCCAGCAAACGGCTCGCTCCGCCCACCCAATCGGCCATGGTCGAGCGCTCCAGTTCCACATCGACGCGCGTATATCTCCGACTGACGATAGAGTGGTTGATGATCGCAGTACTTCGAGACCAGAACATGCGCCAGCAGTCCCGGCCCCGTTACGCCGCGCTCGATCGGGCGACTCAGCGCTTCGGCCTGCACAATGCAGTCGCACTTGGTGCAGCTCAGCTTGGTGCGCACGTGCCGAATCACCACGAAACTGGCGGGCACGTACTCCAGCATCTCCGAGACGTCCTCGCCCAACTTGCGCAGTTCGCCCTGACATTGCGGGCATACCGTTTCCTTCGGCTCGTGCCTGCGCGTTTGTCGCGGAAGATGATCCGGCAGTGCGTGGCTCGTGGGTTTCGCCCAGGAGCCGAAGCGGCGGGGACGGAAGCCGATTCTGGCGCGTGGGGCCTTTTCTTGCTGCGATTCGATTCCAGTTCTTCCAGCCGCAGTTCCAGTTGCTCGATCTGTCGCTGAAGCTTCTCCGACTTCCGCCCGAACTGCATGCGATGCAGCTTGGCCAGCAGCAGCTTCAAATCCTCGATCTCGCGCCCGCGCGACTGTAACTGCTCCTGCGTGGTTGTCAGCTTGTCTTCGGTGGAGAGTAACTGTTCGTGTTGTGCCAGGATCAGCGCTCGTAGCGCATCTGCAGGAAGGACGTTCAGATCGGGAAGTGCCGCCACTGACATGCGCGGAGTATCGCATGAACACTGGCGATTTCTATCTTCTCCCACGAAAAAAGTTGTGGAAAAGAACCTCGCGCGTTACACGGACAGCTGCGGTTCCCACGTTCGCTCTGGCCGCCGCCAATCGATGCCCTCCAACAGCATCGACAGACTGCGCTCGCGTCAGCGCCACCGTGCCGCTCGTGGCTTGCGGCCACACGAAGCGTCCTCGCTCCAGCGGCTTCGCGAACAAGCACAACCCGTCGCCGTTGTACCAGAGAACTTTGATCAGATCGCGGCGCCGTCCGCGAAACACGAATACGTGCCCCGAGAACGGCTTCTGCTCCAGTTTGGTCTCGACCAGCGCGCTCAACCCCGTGAACCCGCGCCGCAAGTCGGTCACGCCCGCCGCCATCCAGATCCGCGTGTTGGCTGGCGGCCCGATCATCGCCCCAGGCACTCCAGCAACACGCGCACTAACGCCGGATCGGCGCTGCCTTCGATTCGCACCTGCGCCTGCCGCAGTTCGATGTGAATCGTGCCGGCTGTGGTTTCGAAAAATCGGCGGAACTGCGCTCCACCAGCAGAGGCGTGGGCAAACTCTCGCTCACGCGCACCGGCAACAACTTCATCGTCGGCTTACGGTCCCCAAGTCTTCCTGCCAGGTAGAGCCGACGCCAGCCAAACACCTGATTGGCGTTGATCACACGCGCTACGGACGCACCTTCCACCAACGTCTCCTCGACAATCCGCCGCTTCTCCGCGATGCTGCGCCGCTGCCGCTGGGGTGCACTCAACGACTCACTCTTACCCGTGATCACATCTGGAACCTGCCGGGAAGTGTCCATCTCCGCTCCAAGTGGACATCATTCTTAAGTGTCCACTTCGGGAGAATGCCTCTCATTTACAGGGATGTCCAGACGGTCATAACCGGACGCTTACCGAGTATCGCACCTTTCTGCACACTTCGCGGTACGGACAGAGCAATCCACTGAGCGCCATATGTTGTGCGGCACCTAAGATTCTCCGGATCCACG
>Ga0137390_10001124_pt1 | contig 19641 bp, 17 predicted proteins | sample 15con2h24AmetaG_FD_104937 | JGI IMG/M metagenome (GOLD analysis project Ga0137390, IMG submission 104937) | Vadose zone soil microbial communities from Angelo Coast Range Reserve, California, USA - 15con2h2.4A metaG | ecosystem: Environmental > Terrestrial > Soil > Vadose zone > Saprolite... | reverse complement strand
TAGGCGGCTGAAGATCAACCCCATGTCCTACCGGCGTATCCGCGCATCAAGACCAATGGATCGGTTTCATCGCGCCGCGCGGTTCATGTACCTAAATCGGACTGCTTTCAACGGTTTGTATCGAGTCAATCGAATTGGTGAGTTCAACGTTCCCTTTGGTGGCAGAGCAAAGCAGCCGCTCTTCAAGAGAACAGACCTCCGTGCCTACTCCAGGGTACTCAGGGGTCACCACCTCATGTCGCGCGGCTATGCGTCGACATTGCGGCACGCGGAGTCCTCAGATCGACTCTTCGTTGATCCGCCTTACCCGACCCAGCCAGGCGATGACTTTTTCGGGAGATACCACAGCACGCTATTCACAGCGACCGATCAAGAGAAACTGGCGGGGGTCCTCATCGGGCTTGCGAGATCGGGCACTCGAATTGTCGTTACCAACGCGCTGAACCAGAACGTACTTGATCTCTACCCCGACACCTGGTTTCGCGCTTTTGTCGTCCAGCGCATTTCGCGCGTCGCAGCATCTGCCAAAGCACGACGGTCGGTTCAGGAATTGCTTCTCGTTTCAAGGTCTCTTGCTGTGCCCAATCACTTGGTGACTGGCCCTGCAGCGCAACTGACCGCCTTTGCCCGCTAGATCTTTCGAGAATGCCGACCCCGCCTCTCCGTAGCGAGTTCCTCCAGATCGCATACCAGGTTCTCAGCACCGAAAGGACCCCTCTTACGCCGCGCTCAATTGTCTCCAGGGCAATTGACAACGGGATGTTCTCTGATCGTTTGGCCGGCAAGACACCCCACCAGACGATGAAGTCCAAATTGAGTGTCCACATACGGACGAAGGGATCCGAGTCTCCTTTCGTCAGGACGGCGCCGGGTCGCTTCTTCCTGAGGCACTTGCTTGACGAGTCATCGGCCGAGTACGAAGCCCCTCCACTTCGCGCCCCTGCATCCCGGGAGCGCGTCATTGTGTTTCCTGCCGAACTGACCAAGGGATCGAGAGGGTTTCAGGGAATTACAAGGAGCTGGGCGCAATGGCACCGCAACGTTTTGGCTGACGGCCGCACCGAAGTCGTGAATCGACAGACTGCCGAACAGTCGGAAAACTACAAGCAGATCCTGACCTACATCATGGTGACTCGGAGGGGAGACTTGCTCACGTTCAGACGCGGCACTTACAGCAGGGTCGAGGATTGGCTGCGCGGATCACGCTGCGTCGGTTTCGGAGGGCATCTTTCCGCTGAAGATCGGACGCTCTTCTCAAGCACCGATCAAGGTCTGGCTCACTCGGCGTTGCGCGAACTAAACGAGGAGTTGCACTTGCCCTTGACGGACCGAGCTCGCCTCGAGGCAGGAGAAGGGCTTGGATTAGTCGGTTGCCTAAATGATGATTCGTCCGCGGTTGGACGAAGGCACTTCGCATTTGTCTTGGGCTACGAGGTCTCTGACGACCGCGCGTGGGATTCGCCTTCAAGAGGGGAGAAGTCAATCACCCAACTGAAGTGGCTGGACCCGGCCACCGTTGGAAGTGAGCTTTGGCAGTACGAGTATTGGTCCCAACTTTGCCTACGGACGTATTACGGCGAATACGTTCGAGCCGTCCCGTGGTATCGGGTCTTGCATTCCGCCCGGTTGCGGCCACCTTCCGTTCTGTGCGTGGTCGGGCAGATTTGGTAGTGGAAAGTCCGAGGCGACAGCCGTTCTGGTTCGTGATCATGGCTACGTCGAGGTAAACAGTGGTCGAGTACTTGCGCGAATCCTGGGACTCAGATCTGTAACAGAGCGAACGCGCCCGAGTTTCCAAGATGCAGCCAATCGGTTTATCAACCGCCCTGAGGGCCCGACTCGCCTAGCGGAAGAAATCTGGAATGAAGTAATCGCTGTCAAGGCTGACCGAGTAGTGATAGACGGCGTTCGGCAGCCAGCGACTTTAGATGCTCTTGCGACCTTGGCGCTGCCTCGGCGGACTGCAGTCCTTTTTGTGCATGCGCCGCCAGACGTTGCCTGGAGGTTCTACGCGCAGCGCGCTGGCAAGGCTGCGAAACTGAGCGATTTTCTTCGTGTCCGGGACGCCCCGGTTGAGGCTGATACCGCGTCCCTCATCACAAGAGCCGACGCTGTCCTCTACAACTGGACCGGGCGGCGTCAATATCGGGCGACGATAGGTGCCCTGATGAGAGAGGTGGGCTTGTGACAGAAGCGGACGGCGGCTACGACGACGGCTACCGCGCCTGTCCATGTTTCTGGGGCCGCGAACCCTCTCGTTTGGTCATCAATCTTCGGCAGCGAATTGGGACCTATCAGGGCCTTCGCGCTCTTGACGCTGGCTGCGGAGAAGGGAAGAACGCCGCGTACATGGCTGCCGACGGATGCGCAGTGCTTGCGGTGGACATCTCGGCCGTGGCCATTGCCAACGGTCGGAAAGCTTGGCCCGCAGCCTCCATTGAATGGCGCGTGGAGGACATCTACCAGCTGGAGCTCGAGCCCCTCCAGTTCGATGTTGTTGTCGCTTACGGTCTCCTGCACTGCCTGGGATCGATAGAGAGGGTCACAGGGATACTTCAACGTCTCCAACATGCCACACGACCGGGTGGGTACCATGCGGTCTGCACGTTCAATGACCGGGCGCAGGACCTGCGCGCCCATCCTCGCCTCGGCCCCCTTCTCAAATCACATACTTGGTACTTGTCCCAATACAAAGGTTGGGACATCGTTACGGCGACCGATGAAGACCTATCCGAGGTACATCCGCACAACGGAATCAGGCACACACATTCAATGACTCGAATCCTCGCACGGAGACCGTCCTGATGGTCCCACGGTACCCGTCAGAGTTGCGAGATCGGTATCAGGAAGGGCGTCTAATTCCCTTTATCGGCGCGGGCGCATCGATGGCGGTGAGTTGGGCGCAGGACGGCACGGACTATCGCGGCGTTTCCTGGGCTGAGTTAGTTGATGCTGCAATCGACCAGCTCGGGTTCGCGAATCCCGATCTTCTCCGCGACCGCGGTACCGACCTGCAGATCCTCGAGTACTTCAAGATCGTCAACGAAGGTCAGTTCGCCGACATCACGAATTGGATGCTCTCGCGGATGCGACCGTCCAACGATGCGCTAAAAGCGTCGGTCCTTCACACCGGTTTGGTTGCGCTTGAAAAATGTCGGCTCTTCTACACAACCAACTTCGATGATTTCTTGGAGCGTTCATTTGACCTGGCCGGGCGACCCCACAAACGAATTGCCATAGAAGGACACATGGGGGCGACCAAAGAGGGTGAAGCCGAGATTGTCAAGTTTCATGGGGACCTGCGGAATCCCGACAGCATGGTGCTTTCAGAGTCTCATTACGAGAATCGGCTCAAACTTGATACGCCTATGGACTATCGGCTTAGGGCTGATGTATTGGGCAGAGCCCTCCTCTTCATCGGGTATAGCTTCCGCGACTGGAATGTCTCCTATCTGTTCAGGTTAGTCAACGATCAATTCGAGGCGCTGCCTGCCTCATTAGGAGGAAGACGCGCCTACATAGCCGTCTCTGACCCTTCTGACTTCGAGGAGCGCCTGTTTGCCGCACGGAATATAGAAGTCATACCTATCGGAAGCGCCGAGCCTCAGGCCGACATCGGCGAGCTCCTAGCCGACCTAAGGAGGTAGCGAATGCCAGAGTTCCGAATTGTCTACGTGACGTCTAGCAAATTCAAGATTGAGGAGAATCGCATCTTCTCATCTGAGGTCCGGCTCGGCGATGGAAAGCTAGTGGCCGATGTCTGTCGTTTTGAGATCCGTCAGGTACCGATCAAGGAAGTTCTCGAGGTCGACCTAGCAGCAATGGTCATGGCTGAGGTGTCGGCGGCATATTCTCAGGTGAAGGTCCCGTGCATCGTTGAGCATGCCGGCCTTGTATTTGAAGGCTACACGTCCTATCCAGGCGGCCTAACAAAGCCGATGTGGGATGTGCTTGGTGACGGCTTCGTGAGCGAAACAAGATCTAGCGGGCGGCGCGCGTTGGCTCGTGCCGTGGTTGCATACTGCGAAGGCCAAACGATCAAGACGTTTGTCGGAGAAACGTCTGGATGGATAGCCGATACTCCACGTGGAAAACGAGACTTCTACTGGGACACCGTGTTTGTGCCGGATAACCCTGACGGCACTCCTGGCAATGAGACCTATGCCGAAATCGTGGCAAGCGGCGACCGCGGACTGGAACGCAAAGTGGTTGACCTCTCGCAGTCGACGAAGGCCATGCGGGAGTTTGTTGAGTACAGACGACAAGCGGGTCCACCTAGGCTCTGGCCCAGGGACGGGTAGCCCGCGGCAATTGTAAAACCGCCGCGCAAGCTTTGGGGGTCGACTCACTCCCGGCCCGCTACTCTCGATTCCGTATTCAAAATCGCGAAATTTGTCTGGTGAGTTTGCTGAGAATCGCGGGCCCGCGGCGGCGGCCTGACAGCCAATGTGACGGCCAAATTTGTAAACGGCATCATCGGGGCTCTAGTGGCTGACGCGTCGAGCTAGGCCGTTCCTGCCTAACGCCGAACACTGCCCAGCAGGCGAGGTCGGGGTCCTTCACGGACACACTCGATCTTGCGACGCGAGTGACGCGGCGAGGCAGAATCGTCGGGGATGGGGGCCGGAGTCGCGCGCCGCTGCCTCGCTCGATTGGGCTGGGCAGTTTCCATCAGGCCGCTTTTTGAGCCGATCTCTTGTTTCGAAACCGCCCAGGCCGGGTATACAACCAAGGTAGAGCCCCGCGTTGGCGGAAGCCGCAGCGGGGACCGTTTTTGGCGCATTTCCCAAGGAGGGAGCAATGCCGAAAGAGTTCCGTTTTCCGGCTGCGACGCCGACCGCGACTGGTATCAAGACCGACCTGAAGGCCTTGTACCAGTACGAGGACGACGGCTGGACGCATTACAACTTGGTCTTCGCCGACGGCACTAACTGGCCGCTTGCCGACGACCTGGAGTTCATTGGTGCGATTGCCGGCCTTCTCCGCCACAACAAGAAGCTCCTCCGCCAGCATCGCACGCGGATTGCTGCGAACGGCAGCGGGGTTTACCTGCGGGTCGCACGCAACCCCAAGGGGGTGATCCTGATCAAGAACCCCAAGGTCTTTAGCTCGAAGGACAACTGGGTCGTCGACCAGGTCTTCACCAACAAGGACGAGGCTCGCCAGTTCGCGAAGGATCACGACCTCGTGATCGTGGGCTTCCCGGTCGGCGTCGAGACCGCTTAGGACCTGATTTCTGTTCGGGGACGGTTAGGTGTATTCCTGCCGTCCCCCGCCGCTGCCCGGCCCATTTCATCAGGTCCCGACTTCGGTACGTATCTGTCCCGATCGATGGCCCAGCCCCATCTGAGACGGCCGTGGCCAGGCTTTCAATAGTGACCGTCGTTTCGCGTTAAACTCCTCGATTCGCCGATGTAGTCGCGGCGTTTCACCGTGGTACAATCGGCGTATGATCGAGCGGAAAAGCCTGGAATCGGCGCTTGCTGCGCTGGGTGCCACCCTGAGCGAACGGGGGTTCCCTGTAGAAATCGTCGTGATCGGGGGCTCCGGGCTGCTTTTGCAAGGCTTCATTCAGAGGTCGACGCGCGACGTTGACGTCGTGGCGATAGTCATGGATGGTCGGCTAGCGACGCCAACACCTCTGCCAGAACCACTGATGGAGGCGGCTCGGGACGTCGGGCGTACCTATGGTCTGGGCGACGGATGGCTCAACGCCGGCCCAGCACTTCTGTATGAGTTTGGCCTTCCCGACGGACTGCTGGACCGGTGCACAACCAGAACGTTCGACGCGCTCACGGTTCACATCGCTGGCCGTCTTGACCTAATAGCCCTAAAGCTTTACGCCTCTACGACGGTTACGCGGCACGATATGGACGATCTGCGAAGCATTAGGCCATCGCACAGAGAGCTGCTGGAGGTAGTGCCGTGGGTTCTGGCCCATGAGGCGAGGCGGTTCCGTTCCGAGCTCGCTTCCCTGCTCGAAGTTCTTGGGATTAGAGATGCAGACAGCCGAATTTAGAGATGACGTAGTTAGCGTCGCTCTCGAGCTCGCCTGGAGTCTCTGGGCCGAGCTATCCGTCAGCGGCTGGACGCGGCGCCACAGCTCTTCTGCAGTTGACGTTGAGGCTCTGATCCTGCATACGTCATGGCTTGGGCAGTACGACCGAAGGCTCCTGAATGAATCTGTGGACTGGTGCGTTTCGAACTCTCGCCTCGTGTCTGCGGTCCGGCTCAAGAACCTCTTACGCAGAGCTTCGGAAGATGTGAAGAAGGCGTTTGGCGACTTCAGCGCTACTGTGCGAGTTCATCAACGGATCCCGTGGCCAGGTCAAGGAACTCCATGGGTAATGGTGCCCAGTGGCAAGAGTGGGCTTGTCGACTTAGAGCGGCCAGCGAATATCCAACTGAGGCTACGGGCGATTTTGGGCGTATCTGCGAGATCCGAAGCGCTCAAATTGATGCTCTCTGGACCGAGTAAGAGTTGGACAGCCGCAGAGCTTTCGGTCTTAGCTGCCTACGGGAAGGACAACGTAAGTGGCGCATTGGACCTCCTCGCATTGGCGGGGCTGATTGACGTAGACCGAGTTGGCAATGGGAACCGTTACAGTCTGCAAAGGTTCAGCGAACTGAAGGAGTTGCTAGGCGAACTGCCAGCAAGCTTTCCGCACTGGAGCGCGATATTGCCTGTTGTCGAGATCATCACGAAGTTTGCCGTTACGACCAGCAATACGAGGCCAGATGCCCGATCTGTTGAGGCCGGCGGAACCTTACGGCAGCTTGATGATTGGCTGAAGATTCTTGGTCTGGCAGACTCGACGCCAGTGGCGACCGGCACCAGCTTGAACTACCAGTTCGACAATTGGGCGATGCGGCTATTACACCAATGGGCAAATATCCCCGACCCAGCTGCAGGCGAAATGGTTTCTGGCAAGGAGGCTTCGTATACCGTGAACCGACTAACGATGCCACCCGGCGCATGGATGGGTGTTGTGCTAAACCCTGGCGAGCGACCACGGCCATTGGAAATGCCCGAGTGGGCCGATCTCTACAAGGAGCAACCACGCTCGGACACGATCATTTCTGATGACTCAAGGGGCGCACCTCGAGTCGCGCACGAGATGATGCGGCTAGCCGAGTTACGGGCCGGCAAAGATGTCGGGGACTACTGGACTGGTGAAGGACAAAATCAGCTGATTGCGTGGGACTTCGCTGAAGAGCGGTTACGGCCGATGCGAAGGGGCTCATCAATGACTTGGGGCGAGGTCTTCCTGAGGGCTTGGCGGAGGGATAGGATTTCCCGAATCCGATCAACTGCGGCGGGCACTGGATCGGCTCCTACCCCGGGTGCTTCGTAGGCATTCGGACTCGCTTGCTTCTTTCATTATCCGGCTGCTGACGCATACAGACCTGCGCACCTTAGACTTGGCCTCGCCTGCTCCTGCACTTAGCGGGGCCCGCAACCGGGAGGTTCATGGGATGTGCGACCGAAGGGCCATTCTTTTTGGCATCGGGGCACTCGTTGCTTTAATTCTCGCGCTGGGCGAGGCCTATATCCAACTCAGGCTCAGCACCTATCCCTTGTCCGTCGCCAGCGTGGCCATCAACCTGTTCTTGGCCTGGGCGGCTCTTGGACTTTACTTTTCGTTCGTCGAAGGGTCTTCCAAAGCGCTCGGCAAGAATTTGCAGCGAGTCGTTGAGGTCCTGATGCGACTGCTTAGCTGGGCCGTCCTGCTGCTGGCGCTACCTGTCCTGGTTGCGCTGACCGCGGTGGCTGCTCCGGACTGGACGATCCGCCTGTTGCAGGCTGCCGCTTGGCCGGCGGTTGTTGCGCTCGCCGCACTAGTCGTATTCCGCACCCCGGGTGGTGCCCAGTTGATCAGGTCTGTCTTTGCACAAATTCAACGAGTTAGCGTCGCTGGCGTGGAGGTCGACCTAAGTGAGACAGCGGCCAAGCAGGTCAACGCCGACTTTCAATCGACTTTCCAGGAGTACCGGAAGCAAATCAACAGCGAATACGATCGGCAGGTCCGCATCATGGGGATCGAGGAGAAGCTCGCTTCAGCCGTCCAGAAGGCAATGAAGACGACCTACGGCGATGATCTAACAAAGCATCCGCCCGGTTACCGGTGCACGCTTCATGTCCCGGACGCTCTCTTCGCGGACCACTTATATCAACTCGTGGAGTACTACCCCTACCAAGGTCCCGATATCAAACGAGGAAGAACTCTCTCCAAGCGCTATGGGATGATCGGTCGCACTTGGAGGTTCAAAGACACTGAGCCCCCTTATCAACAGGAAGGTAATGTCTTCGAAGGACAGAAGAATGTGTTCGTGGACAAATGGGCGATGACCCCAGGCGAAGCTGAGTACGCAGCCAAGCAGGGTTATACCGCGCTTGTCAGCGTTCTTCTTAAAGAGGAGAAGTCAAACGTGGCGGTTGGCATCCTGTACTTTGACTCGAAGATGGCCAATGCATTTGGCCGGGATACGAAGCCTGATGACTTTGCTATGGCCGCTCTTCATCAGGCCAAGGAGTGCGAGTTGACCACGAGTATCGCTGAGATCGGACGATCAATGCTGAAGGTCGGGCCGTCGATACCAGGCCTATAAGTAGTCCGTTGGCGCTTCCGAACCAAGTTCTGCTCTCTGACTACGAGGATTTAGCCGCCGAGTACTACGATGCCGTCCGTCACCCTACTTGCGCAAATTTCCGCGAGGCATCAAGGATTCTGCTCGAGGTCTGGCTGCAGGAGAGTGCCAGTAGCCTTTGTTTCTGCGATCTGGGATCGGGGAGATCGTTACTCGCCGAGATACTCGCGCCCAGGCTCAAGCGGTTGGACCGCCTCGTTCTTGTCGACGAGTCGCCAACCATGCTCGCTTACTCTGCGCAGTGCGCAACAAACGGGGCACACCTCCTATTGGCAGACGTGTCACGAGGTATCCCTTTGGGCGCACAGACCGTCGATGTGGCTGTGGCTTCGCTTGGAGATCCTTATAACCTGGATACCTTTTGGTCCGAAGTTCAGCGGATTGTCCGGCCTGGAGGTCGCGTCCTTTACACAACTCCGTCGCACGAATGGGCGGCCAGATTTCGCCTAAGCGAATCGTGTGAGCTGAATGCGGCGCAGTTCGCGCTCGCAAGTGGTGAGACTGTTTGCGTTCCGTCGTTCATCTATCCGCGCGATCAGCAGGCTGAGTTGATGGGGCGCCACGGACTGGTTGTAGAGGCGATCATAGACGTGTCAACCGCGCAACTCATTGACAGCCAGGTGTCACCGAAATTGCTAGTTCTCGCGAATCCCCGCGGAAGTGTCGTTACCGGCTATCTCGTAACGCGCCGTCGGTAAATCCCTCCCCACGCGACATCAAGCGGGCGAACAGCCACCGGCCTGACCCCGAGACTACCGGCGAAGCCCGGCCGAACCGCCTCCGTCGCTGTCCGGTGAGGCGTAGACCCAATCCACTGGACGTAATGCTCTGTACCAACGACCTGGCCGCCGATTACCCTTATTGGGGAAGAAGGCAAGAATCAGGCATGGCGGGTACACGCGGCACCGAGTCATACCGGCGGATGACGGTGCTCTGGCACAACTCGATCGCCGCCCGTTTTGACCCTCTTCCCGTTGTCAGGAGCATGGCTGAGTCTCTCGGCTTGACGATCCGTGAGGCAACCAGTGCAAGGACGGGCCGCGTCACCATGCGGGTGGACACGCCTGAGTCCAAGGCAACCAAAGGAAAGGGGCCATTCGTAGACAAGGCGACACGCAAGGCAGCAGCAAAGCTTCTTCGGCAAGCGCTCAGAGACCCCGCGCAGGCCGACCGCATCAAGGCTCTAATCCAACGTCAGACTGCCGGCGAGGATGTCTCAAGTGAGCTCGCCGAGGCAATTGACCGTTAGGTCGAGCCTGGCCCAGCCGGACCAGACGTCCCGGGCGAGATCGTGGGCTACCTCGGCTACAGTCCGGTCCGTGATGGTCGCCAACAAGAAGAAGAACACGACCCCTGAATTGCGGCTGCGAGCCGAGTTGCACAGGCTGGGACTCAGGTACCGGGTTCATGCCAAACCCGTCCCAGGGGTTGTGGCGGACGTCGTATTTCGCCCCAAGCGGGTCGCCGTGTTCGTTGACGGATGCTTCTGGCACGGCTGCGAAACCCACGGCACCTGGCCAGCAGTCAATCGTCACTACTGGCAGGCGAAAATCTCCGGCAACATACTGCGAGACCGTCGGGTCGACGACCTGCTTGTAGTTGCGGGATGGAGATCCGTTCGGGTTTGGGAACACGAACCGGTTATTGGCGCAGCCATTCGAATCTATGACCTCGTCCGCATTGGTCAGGGGCGCGAGAGGCCTGCGGTCGGTTAAGAAGCGCTTGCGTCGAACAGGTGTTTGTATTAGGTTTCGCAGCGACTTGCTCTCGTCGGGACCATGCGATTCGTAGATCTATTCGCCGGCCTTGGGGGCTTTCACCTCGCGCTTAGCAGCCTTGGCCACGACTGTGTCTTTGCGTCGGAGATAGATCCCGAGCTCCGAGCTATATATATCCGGAACTTCAACTTCCCTAAACGGCGACTCGGCGGTGACATCCGCATAGCGCGTGATTTCATTCCCGAACACGACATCCTGTGCGCCGGATTCCCATGCCAACCATTCTCAAAGTCGGGATACCAGGACGGTCAGAGCGACGAGCGTGGAACTTATCTCGATGACATCCTGTTGATCCTCCGTAAGCACACGCCTGAATACGTGATCCTAGAAAACGTTGGGAACTTCGAACAACATAACCAGGGCAGAACCTGGAGCACTCTTAAACACCGTCTGCGTCTGGCCGGTTACTCAGTTGTCGCGACCGAGCACGTTAAGAGCGGCGGCCGCGGCCTCCTGTCACCGCACCATCTAGGTTTTCCACAATCGCGCGAACGCTTTTACGCAGTTTGCCGCCGGAGAACGTTAGCCAACGATGTTTTGCCTGAGCCAAGGCGAACCAACCCGACAGAGCTTCGGCCCTATCTGACCTCTAACGAGGAACTCACACCCCTAGACCTCTCGGAAACCACACTTACTTCGGCTCAGGTCGCCTCGATTGATCTGTGGAACAGACTGGTCAATGCACTGCCAACCACCCATGGCCTGCCCTCATTTCCTATCTGGAGCGATGAGTTTGGAGCCACCTATCCGTATCAAGGCCTAGCGCCCTTTGCGCTAAGCAAGGCTGAGTTGCTCCGTTTCACCAAGAGCCTTGGGGGGAGCGACGCCATGACGAAAGCCCAGTTGCTTGAGTTGCTTCCCAGTTATGCGAGGCAGGAGGCCAGACGATTCCCCTATTGGAAGTCCAAGTTCATCAAGCAGAATCGCGATTGGTACTCAGCTCACAAACGCCACATCTCCGCGCCGTGGCTTGCAAAGATCCGGCAGTTGCCGCCATCGCACCGCAAGCTCGAATGGAACTGCAAGGGAGAGGAGCGCAGCCTATGGGCGCACGTCCTTCAATTCCGACCTTCGGGGCTGCGGGTCAAGCGACTCACTTCAATACCTGCCCTCGTCTCCCTCACGACCAGCCAGATTCCGATTATTGGGCCTCTCCGCCGGTACATCACCCGCGGTGAAGCATTGGCCCTCCAGGGCTTCCCGCCCGACTTCGAGCTCCCGTCCAGCCGAGAGTTTGCATTTCAAGCCCTTGGGAACGCGGTGCACGTCGGCGTCGCAACCGAGGTTGCCGCCAGACTACTCGGCCAAGCGTTGCTGGGCTCCCAGAATGGACACTCGAATCTAATCACGCGAACTAACGGTTCAGCGGAGATGACCTAGAAGGCTAAGCTTCGGTCGATCGTGATCGACCAGAACCGCCCCGAGGATCTCTCGTCGGTCAATATCCGTCCGCGCGTCACCATCCTCTCGGTCCTTCGCCACCTCAACTACAGGCCCTGGTTCGCGCTCGCGGAGTTTGTCGACAACGCAATTCAAAGCTTCCTGGACTACCGGTCCGAGTTGCGAGAGCTTCACGGACCTACTTTCGCCCTAAGAGTCGGCCTGGAGTGGGATCCCCTGGACGGTGGTCGCCTGGTTATCCGCGATAACGCAGCCGGAATCCACGAATCCGACTATCCGCGCGCCTTTCGCGCCGCTGAGGTACCTGTTGATCAGAGCGGACTCTCTGAGTTTGGTATGGGTATGAAAAGCGCGGCTTGCTGGTTTGCCAAGACCTGGACTGTGAGGTCGGGCGCGCTCGGGGAGGACGTCGAGCGAAGCGTCACTTTCGACATTGCGAGAATCGTGCTAGAGGATCGCGATGAAGTGGACATTGTGACAAGATCAAAGAAAGCCACCGATCACTACACCGAGATAACCCTCAATGGACTCTACAAGCCGCTTCAAGGGCGCACGCTACCCAAGATTCGCGACCACCTCGCCAGCATCTTCCGGGTTTTCGTTCGCAATGGCGATCTTGATCTCACTTTTGATGGTGAATCGCTGGAGTATGAGTCTCCGGCGATTCTTGTGGCACCCTACTTCAAGGCTGATGGCGACCCACCTATTCGGTGGGAGAAAGCGATTGAGATGAATTTCGGTAGCGGAAAACGGCTCTCGGGTTTCGCTGCTCTGAGGGAACGCGGCAGCACCTCCGAAGCCGGCTTTGCACTATTTCGCCGCAACCGCCTGATCCAGGGCAGCGCGGACGAGGGTTACCGGCCGCAAGAGATTTTTGGCAGCTCCAACAGCTTCACCTACCAGCGGTTGTTTGGTGAGCTGAATCTTGATGGCTTTGACGTGACCCACACCAAGGACGGCTTTCAGTGGGAGGATGACGAGGAGACAGTACTGCGAAGGCTTAAGGAGCAACTTGACGCCGAGCCGCTCCGTCTTTTGAGCCAAGCGGAAGGCTACCGCACAAGGGTCAGACCACAAGATGTAATCGCGCCGGCTCAGCTGGCGGTCGATACGACCGCGGCCGCTCTCGAACGGGAGTCGTCGACCGTGATTGCCGAACAAGTATCAGAAGCCATGGTCGATGACGACGCCCCGCCCCTACTGCCTCCTGCCGGTGGCACCTCGAGTAAGGCGATTGAGTTAACGGTAGGCGAAGACAAGTGGTCGATCTCGATCGAATTGGTAGTTGATCCGGCTATTAGTGACTGGATCAGCCTCTCCGACCAGCCTTCGCGGGTGGGCTCCGGCGAAACGCGGACCCTCGGAATCCGCATGAATCTGGGTCACCCGTTTATGGAGAGGTTTAGACCCATAGTCCCAAATGAGCTTGAGGGAATGCTCCGAATTGGCACTGCCATTGTCTTAGCTGAGGTGACCGCTCGCGAGCAAGGAGTGCAGTTCGCCGGCGTGATTCGCAAGCACGTGAATCAACTGCTTCGAGATGCTCTGAGCAAGCCATGACAGAGGCAGAGTTGATTCAAGTAATTGCTGAGCCTTCTCCTGTTGGCACCTGGCAGCCCGAGATAGGACCTGAGACAACCGGCCTTATGGCGAAGCTTGGGCTAGATGATTCGAACAAGAGTCGTGTCCTGAGCGAATCGGTTTCAATAATCTCGAACGCGCCTCCAACTGACGAAGGAAGTCACAAGACAGGACTTGTCATTGGATATGTCCAAAGTGGCAAGACCGTTTCTTTCACTTCGGTAGCAGCACTGGCCCGGGACAATGGATTCCGGCTGGTAGTCATCTGCTCGGGAGTTAACGTCAACCTCTACCACCAATCACGTGATCGCTTGCGTCGCGATCTGCAGATCGACGAGCGAAGAGATCGCGCGTGGCTCTTTATGGACAACCCCCGGCCTCGAGCTCAAGTGATCCAAAGCATCGAAGGGGCCATACGCGATGAGGCTGCGTTGCCTGGCTTGCCCCGGCAAACGGTCCTTATTGCCCTTATGAAGAACGGCACTCACCTGGACAATCTGAGCAAGATCCTTAGCCGGCTGAAGCTAGGCGGGATACGCGCGTTGGTGGTCGATGATGAGGCCGATCAGGCGAGTTTGAACAACAAGGTGGCCGCTGGAACCGAGAGCGCAACCTATCGACGCATAGTCGAGTTGAGAGCTAAGCTGCCAAACCACACCTTTCTGGAGTACACGGCGACGCCACAAGCGCTCCTCTTGATCAACCTCATTGATGTTCTCTCACCTGACTTCGCCAAGATTCTGGGCACTGGCAGTGGCTATGTTGGCGGCAAGGCGTTCTTCGACCGTCGCGACTTGGTCCATCGAATTCCCGAAGAAGAGATTCCTAGCCCTGACAACATGTTGGATGAGCCGCCAGAGACCCTGATCGAGGCCTTGCTCCTCTTCTTCCTTGGTGCAGCAGCTGGGTTCAGTCGAGGTGCCATCGACAACAGATCGATGATGGTTCACCCCTCGCACAAAGTTGAGTCGCACGGCGCCTATTTCCGTTGGGTTACGAGTATGCAAAGGCTTTGGCTGCAATTACTTGATGCAGGAGAGGGCGATCCGGATTACCAGGACCTCCTGGCCAAACTCGCGCCCATCCACGCAGATCTGACGAAGACTGTAAGCAAGATGGCCGGGCTCAATGAGTTGCTTCCGTACATCAAACACGCGCTCCGGCTAACACAGGTCCACGAAGTCAACACCACTCAGGGGCCAACACCTCAGCCTGATTGGCATCAAACCTATTCGCACATCTTGGTCGGAGGTGAGGTGCTGAACCGCGGCTACACCGTTGAGGGCCTGACAGTGACCTACATGCCTCGCAGCCTAGGGACCCACCAGGCGGACACTATCCAACAACGCGCCCGATGGTTCGGCTACAAGGAAGAATACCTGGGCTTCTGCCGCGTTTTCCTGCCCGCCGATGCCATCCAGGCATACCTCGGATATGTCGAGCATGAGCAACTGCTGCGTAAGCAGATTGACGACCATCTAGCCGGTGGAAAATCCTTGAAGGCTTGGAAGCGGGCTTTCTTCCTGGATCCGAGTTTGAAGCCGACCCGAAACTCGGTGATTGGAGCTCCTCTGTTTCGCGGCGGACTTAGCGCAGGCGAATGGTTCAGTCCCGATCGCCCCTACTTAGATTCACAAGCCGTTCAGGCAAATCGCGAGATTATTGACGCCTTCCTTCAGAGCCAAAAAGGCGGGTGGAAGGAGTGGCCGGGGGATCCGAGACGAACGGACGCAATGCGACATAAGGCCATCACCAACATATTGCTCAAGGACATCCATAAGGATCTGTTGACTTCGATCCGGCACACGTGGCTCAAAGACTCAATGGAGTTCACAGGGTTACTCCTGCAAATTTCCCGCTACCTCGAAACTCACCCACAGGCGGCGTGTACCGTCGTCCATATGGACCCTCTTGGCGCTCGCGAGGTCCGCAGTCTGGATGAGAAGGGCGTGGTTCTTAATCTCTTTCAGGGCGCAAACTACGATCGATCTAAGCATCCCCCGGATCAGACCTATCCAGGCGATCGCGAGGTTTGTGATCCACGCCACTTGACGGTTCAAATCCATCATTTGCCCCGCATCAATGATCGTCCGGGGGCCAACGGAAAGCTCGTGGCTAGTGACGTGTGGCTCGTCGCGGTACGAGTTGGTCCGGGCATGGAGGCTGGCTGGATAATCCAGGATCAACAACTCAACGCTGAAGACGTGAGCTAAGTTGGACCTAGTCGGCCTATTCGCTGAAATTCCGTTCGCTCCCAGCAACTCCGCTCCGGATACGTTTGCAGCGCGGCCGATTCCAGGAACCAAACATAAATTAGCGCGCTCTACTGATGGTGCCGCCAACTTACTCCTGAGTGTTGAAGGGGGCACCTGGCCTGCGCCGATCGTGCTCGAAAACCTATCCGTCCGATACAACTTGCGCTGCCAAATTGTCGCCAGTTCTGGTCAGGCAACTGTTGAGCGGTTCTCTGTTGTGTCATGTGTAGTTGGAGATCAGTTGCTTACGGACTATTTCCTGCGAATCTGTGCGATTGTTCTCGATGCAGTTGGAGCACGCCCAACGGTTGACGAAGTGCGTGAGGTTGTCGATCGACTGGTCGAGCTGCTGCGCGCACTCAGCACGCCCCCAACCCGCACGATATTCGGTCTGTGGGCTGAGCTCTTTCTCATCAGCCGTTCGAAGGACACTGTTCGAATGGCCTCGGCGTGGCATCAGACGCCGGGCGATCTATATGACTTCGCCGCCGGCGATCAACGGATTGAGGTCAAAGCGTCCGGATCGAGTCTGCGTCGGCATCACTTCAGCCTCGAGCAATTGGCCCCACCAAAGGATTTAGATGTACTGATCGCTTCAGTCAGAGTGGAGCGCTCGAGTGGGGGAAGCTCAGTCATGGATCTCATCGACTCGATTCGGACCCGGATCGCAAGCGTACCCAAGCTCGCCCTTGAGGTTGAGCGAGTTGCAGCGTCGACACTCGGGTCGGACTGGCGAACCGGCCACCTCGATCAGTTCGATCCGCACGTGGCAGATTCATCGCTTCGTCTTATGGCGGCATCAAACGTTCCACGGATCTCTTCGGACGTACCGCCCGAGGTAAGCGAGGTCAACTTTGTTGTTGATCTTGCCGGCGTTCCAGAATGCTCGTCGGCAGCCTTGACAGGAGACCTGTTCGCGGGACTCAGGCGATGACCACATCAGCGACCAAGCGGCGCAATCCGCCGTGGACATACGACGAGCTGGTGCTCGCGTTCGACCTCTATGTCCGCCGAGGGCTCGCCAACGTTGGGGATCCTGAGGTGGTCGAGTTGAGCCGCCTCTTGAACGATCTCCGGACGGCCGACGGCCACGCCTCATCGAGCACTCTTCGGAACCCAAATGGTGTGCACCTAAAGCTCTGCAATTTCAGAGCCAAGGATCAGCCCGGTCGTGGAATGGCTCACGGCAACCATCTAGAAAATGATGTGGGGGATCGCTTCGCGAATAAGCCCGCCGAGTTAGGGCAGGCCGCACATGCCATACGCTGCCGGCGGGTGTCATCGCCCAGCAAGATTGAAGAGAAGGTGTCTGCTTCGGCCCAGGGCAAACTGGATGCGCTAATTGATCTGGTTGAGTCGCTCCCGATTCAGGGTCCGTCTCGATCACGGGGGGTCTCCCGGCCCTTGATGAGATTGATTCGGGAGGCTAGCGAGCTTCAACTCGATGTGACCGGTAGTCAGCGCGGCCCCGCAATGCCAGGCGGCGGCGCGGCGCTGCCATTCGCGGGTCGAATCGCAAAGATGTTTGGGCTGCTCGCTGAAGTTGCATCTGCACTGCGTACCTCTGACTTCGCGCAACCAGTCACGCCTGCCAAGTTGAGTAGCGTAGTCAACGCGCCTCACAGTGCAGCCAAGGGCACCAAACTCGTGATATTCCCTTGTGGCGACGCAAGTTCGGTCAGACACTTCAATCGAACGGTTCGCAGGCCACTCGACCTGAGTGCCCTTGGATTGAACTGGACTGAGCTCGCGAGAAACCTGCCCTCGGATTACCCATACGAGACGGCCCGGATTTGGGGCGTGTTGCCGCGCAAAAGCGGAATGAACGAGAAGCGATTTCCACGCTGTTCGCCTGGCGACGTTGGAGTCTTTACCGGAGGGAAGAGAGCCTTCTTCGCGGTAAAGATCCGAGCCACGTTCCGCTCGCCGGAGCTTTCCCGGGCACTCTGGCACAACGATGTCTCAGGTCAGACCTGGGAGTTGGTCTTCGCATTGTCCGATGCATCCGAACTGAGCATTCTGTATGACCAGTTGAGCGCTGCACTAGGCTACCACCCAGGCTTCGCGTACCAGTCGTTCTCTGTTCTATCCGAAGACGTAATCGAGCGCGCCCGACGAGCCCTTGAAGCCGACATTGGGCATTTGGGGGTTTGAGCCATGTTCCGACTTCGTCCCAAGTTGGGAACCCGATGCGATCAGGCTTTGGATTCTTGGCCGAAGATTGCGAAATGGAACGCAACGTTCGCTGCCAGGATTGCGGTCATGTCGTGCGTGTCGGTCAGGGGATTGACCTCGACGATGCTCAGGCCTTCGCAGCGGCTCGCCAGCATCCGGACGCAATCCTGGACCTGACGGCTCGTTAGGCCGCCCGGCTCGTGGGCACCGGCTCCCGGAGCGGCCGACGGATCAACGACGTCGATGTCGAATGCCCACCACACGTGGTCGCATCCTTCTAGACGAGCGAGGATTCGCTCGACAGCGCCGGCGGTTCCCAGCTCATGAAATTCCGTCGCCGGCAGCTCGGCGAGGCCAACGCTCTGAATGAACTCGAAAGATGCCGGGAAGTTGAAGTTGCGCACTCCCACCTGGATCGAGTGCGCGGCGCTCACCCCTGGCAGCTCGAGAGCTCGCCGCATCCCGCTCGACTGGCTGAAGCGCCCTTGCTGCCGGTTCTCGTCCATCAGGTCCAGGTGAGCGTCGAAATGCAGGATGCCTACCGTCCCGTCGTGGCTGTCGTGGAAGCCCTTCACGCAGGCGTACAGCAGCGAGTCGTCGCCGCCGATGACGATCGGCACCCGTCTATCGGCGATGCTCGAGGCGACCGCCGCGGTGCACGCGTCAAGCGACGCCATCAGGTCGTGGGCCACTACGTCGGCGTCGCCGCGGATTCGCAGCAGGTCATTTGGAAACGGGAGCAGCCGGCCCGTGTCGATCGAGTAGATCTGCTCGTTCTGCGGTCGCATCAGCATCCACTGGAGCGCGGCGCGAACCCGCTCCGGTGCGTACCTCGAGCCCGGCCAGCCAAGGGTCGCGGCACCGTCGAATGGGACTCCCCAGAGGTCGAAGCTGCGGCTCACCTCTTCAGATAGTCGAGCGCAACCCCCGCAAGGGCTGAGCTGCCGATCGGCAGCGCCGATTCGTCGATGTCGAAGGTGGCCGTGTGCACCGGCTTCGGCTCCGGCCACTCCGGTTTCTTGACGCCCAGCCACAGCATCGCGCCGGGCACCTTCTGCAGGACAAAGGAGAAGTCTTCCGCGCCCATCTCAGGTCGAGACTTCAGCACCGAGTCCGCACCGACCAGCGACCGCGAGCTCGCGGCCAGCTGTTCGGCCATCTCCGGATCGCAGATCGAAGGCGGGTAGCTCATCTCGAACTCGATCTTGATCGAGGCGCGCAGCGCCGATGCCACGCCGCTCGCCACCTCGCGCACGCGCTGCTCGAGGTGTTTGAACAGCACGTCATCGAACGCGCGGATGGTGCCTTTGATCACAGCGCGGTCGGGGATGACGTTGCTGACATTGCCTGCATTGAAGGTCGCGAGGGTCACCACCGCAGGCACTGTCGGATCGACCTCGCGCGAGACCAGCGTCTGCATGGCCATGACGATCTGAACACCGACCACGACCGGGTCGACCGTTTCGTGGGGTCGCGCGCCGTGGCCTCCGCGGCCTTCGACCGTGATGGTGAAAGCGTCGGCGCCGGCCAGCTGCGGGCCCGGACCGCACGCGACGGTGCCGACCTCCAGGTCCGGCCAGACGTGCAGCATGAACGCGGCGTCCACGTCGGGACTCGAGAGAGCACCTTCATCGATCATGCGCGCGGCTCCGCCACCGCCTTCCTCGGCGGGCTGGAACATCAGCTTCACGGTTCCGGCGAAAGTGGATTTGCGGTCGAGGATGAGCTCGGCGGCGCCAAGCAGCATCGCCGTGTGCGCGTCATGACCGCACGCGTGCATGACGCCCGGCACCTCCGAGGAG
>Ga0137390_10001119_pt1 | contig 19656 bp, 19 predicted proteins | sample 15con2h24AmetaG_FD_104937 | JGI IMG/M metagenome (GOLD analysis project Ga0137390, IMG submission 104937) | Vadose zone soil microbial communities from Angelo Coast Range Reserve, California, USA - 15con2h2.4A metaG | ecosystem: Environmental > Terrestrial > Soil > Vadose zone > Saprolite... | reverse complement strand
TGGTCGACCATCTGAATGATCATGCGTGGCTCCTTTGCAGGTTCCCGGGCACTGAAGAATGCGGCGAGCACCAGATGCACTGCATGCCCCGGCCATTGCTGTCGGTGATGACGAGGTTTCCTGACGTGGCGCGGTGCCCGCAAGGCAGCCGCCTGGACAGGAGCCCGGCGTCACGGCATGCGGTGCACGCGATCCGCCCGCCCGCCAGCGGGATGCGCTCACGCCCGGCGCCGACCGCCCGCCCGCACACCCCGCAATGCGGGACGGCCGGGCGGGCGCCCGCGAGCCTGCGCCTGTTGCTCATGTCATGCCGCCGGTTTCCTGGAGACCCGCCCGCAGGCCTCCCCACGCGGAGCCTGCGGGCGGGTTGCTTTCGCGGTGCCGCTCGATGTACTCCGCCGCGGCGCGGAGCAGGGCGGGGTTGTCGTGCGCAGCACCGAGCATGTGGTTGCAGTTGAGGCAGAGCAGATCCCGTGGTGTGCCTGTCTCATGGTCATGGTCGGCGTGCAGCTTGCTCGCGGCACGGACTCCGCCAGGTTTTGGCGGCTGGCCACATAGTGCACAGAGCCCGGCCTGTGCAACGAGAATCCGCTCATAATCATCCGGTGTAAACCCGGACCGGGCAAGTTGCGATTTGCGGTTATAACGCCGCTGAGCCTCAATCCGCGCCTTACTTGACACTGGACTTGACGGCCGCCGCAACTCGTTCTGCCGTGACCGGCGCTCAGGGTGCCTGTCTGCACTACGTTGACGTTCACGGTTTTCAGGGAGTGAATCCCGGCAAGTACGTGAGCATGTGAGCTGACTGGCTCTTGACGGCTGGAATGGATCACCATTACGCGGGCATTTTTCATTCAAGCACACGCGCACCTCAAGACCGGCGGCAATACGAGTGCCACCCTTTGGTCTCGCCCAATCGTCACGGTGCTCCTCTGCACACTCACGTGAGTGGTAAGCCTGCTTCTTTCGGAGTGGGCTAAATGTGATCCCACATCCTTTGCAATTAGCTGTCCATCGTCCATCTGCACTGCGCGTCATCGTGACCCACTTCCGGTTGAGGGCAAGATTTTTCTAGCCTCTCAACCGGAAGTGTATCACGTTGATCTGACTGGCACTACGTTGCCGCTCCCTGATACATCTTTATAGCGCCCGTCCTGTCCACGAGGGTACCGTCACCACGAAGAATGGCGCGGAACGTCACCAGGTCGGACCCGAATGCGAAGTCATCGCTCCGCTCGAACCGCACCCCGCCGACGAGCCGGACGAAGTACTGGCTGAAGTCGCCGAAGGCGATTCCCTTGGCGCCGGTCGCCATGGCCGGCATGAACGGGTCGGCCACCAGCGGCTTGCCGAGCAGCAGGTCCGGGGACCCGAGCACCGCGGAAGGCTCCCAGATCGGGCGCCCGACCGTGTCGGTGATCTTCCTGAACCCGCCGATGGTCTTGTCCGCGGCCAGCCAGTAGCAGGACCGGCTCTGGCGGTACGGCGCGATGACGCTGTACTCCAGGTCGACCAGGTTGGCGTAGGACGGTGCGCCGGAGACGCCGGTCGTGGCGCCGGTGACGCCGACGGTGGCGTTGGTGATGCCGTAAGGCTGGCTGGCGCCTGTCCCGTTGACCAGGTCGGTGCCGAACGAGTTGCCCAGCGCCCGGCCGGCCTGCATGGCCAGGTAGCCGAGCAGGTCGACGGCGGTGTCGTCGATGAGTTCCCTGGCGACCTGCAGCATAATGCCATACTTGTAGGCACTGAGCGGCTGCATTGAGAATGCGGGATCGGCGGTCGGGATATTGCCGGCCTGTGCGGCGGAAGCGGCGGTGGAATGGGCGGTGGTCTTGGGCACCTGCAGCGTTTCCCCGCCGCCAGTGTTCAGGACCGTCGGGCCGCATTGCATTACGCCACTGACCTCAATCAGGTGCGCAATGAGCATGTCGTAAAAATCGGTCGGGATAATGCTGGAGGCGTTGGTCCCCTGCGTGCTGGTGGTCAGGATCCGGTAGTTGATCGGGCCCAGGCCCGGGTCGCGGCGGATCTCCAGGGACTTCTTGGCCCCCTCCTCACCGCGGGCCCACTTGCGGATCTCCTCGAGCATCGCGCCGCCGCCTGCGGTGCGCGCCGCCTGCCCGCCGTCCGGCTTACGGCCGGACAGGGCGTCGAAGGCGTCGTCGGCCTCCTTGGAGCGCTTCTCGGTGTCCACGACGGCCTTGATCAACTCGTCGATCTTGGTCATTTCCTCCTGGTAGGCGTCCCAGTTCCCCTGCTCCGTCGGGGTGAGGGCGCGGTTTTCGGCCGCCGCGTCCACCGCGATCTTCTTGGCGTCGTTCCAGATGTTCATGCGCCGGTCACGGAGCCGCTGTGCCACTTCAGATGCCATTACCTGTTTCCTTTCTGATTGGCATCTGCACCGGCTCCGTCCGTACCTGGTAAGTAGCTACGGCCTCGGCAGATTTTCTGCTGTCAGGCTGGCCGGATGGCTAGCCCTCGTTCACGTAGGGGTCTTCCTGGTTGTTCTGCAGCTCGAGCAGGGCCAGGGCCCCGGTCAGGGTCGGCTTGGGCGCCTGGGGGACCTTGCGCTGCCTTGGCCTGCCGCCGTCGATGTCGGTCCGCTTGAAGAAGTCCATCGCCCGGCCCTCGTCCAGCCGCGAGCGCACCTCGTCCGGCTCGGCCTGCACCCAGGTGGCCAGGGACTCCACCGCTCCCTCGATCGCCCGCGCGCCCGCCGTGGCGTCCGGGTAGGCCGGGTCCAGCACCGGGGCCACGTCGACCAGCTGGATGCTGTGCAGGGTGCGCATCGGGTACTGGAAGTCCGAGACGCCCCACTCGTCGCCGCCGGGGTAGACCCGGAACGCGAACGAGGAATGCCGGATATCACCGCGGTGCACGTACTCGAGGATGTCGGCACGGCTCTGCGGGGGCTCCACGTCATAGGCCAGGCCGGTGTCGTCGATCGCCAGCTGCAGAGTGCGCGAGTAGGTGGTGCCGAGCAGCATCGTGTCCTGGTGGTTGTACCGGCAGACCACGTCTGGCCAGCCGTCGCGGCGGGACTCGTTGAACGCCTCGACGCCGACCTGCTCGACGAATCCGCCGAGCTTGCGGGACAGCTTGCCGAAGCAGGCGGCGTACCCCCAGATCCGGCGCGGTCCCTCCTCGGTGGACTGCCGCAGCTCGAGCGGGAACTTGGTGAACCGGCGCTCCGGGAACCCGGTCAGCGGGCCCTCGATCATCGTCCGGTGCGCGGCCGAGACGGCGATGCCGTGCTTCTTGGCCGCCGAGACAATGCGGGGCATGGCGAGCTTCCCGAACGGGGACTGGCCGGCCCGGGACAGCGCATTGCGCGTGTGCGCCTCGTCGTGTACCGGGAAATGCCGCTTGCCCCGCGGGACCGTCTTCCCAGATGGGTCCTTCGCGCCACCTGGCTCGATGTAAGCGAATGCGCTATCCGGGAGGTCATTGATAGCCGCGCTACTCAGATCTGCCATTGCGTGATATTCCTTTCGTGCGGCATCAATGAGCCCTGCCGTTTCCGTTGACGTGCGCTAGTTCCCGCTCTTCCGGGACCCACGGGCCGATGAACTCGGGATCTGTACCTTGGTGCTTCCGGGACCGCGCTCGCAGCCACGCCCTGACAGCTGCCCCGTCCTGCGGGTCCAGGCCCCGCTGGCTGCTGATGATGGCGCCGAGCATCTGGTCCGGGGACTTCGCCGGTGGCACGCCGGGGACATCGGGAGCCGCGAGATCTTCCTTCTGCAGTTTCTCCAGCCGGTCGGCGGCCAGGTCCATCTCCAGCGTCAGGCCGCCCAGCATGGAGTTCGGGATGCCGCGGATCGACCGGGCCATCGCCACCATGACCTCGAGCGGGATGTTCTCCCCGCCGGCCTGGCCCTTCAATGGCGGCAGGTCTTCCAGCTCGCGCAGCTCGTCGGTGTTCTTCAGGCCGATGTCCCGCTGGATCTTGTAGATGTCGGTGCGGGTCTTCAGGTCGGTCTTGAGCAGCGCGTCGGAGTCGAACCTGGTGTAGCGCTGCTGCGGCAAGATGGTGAAGAACTTGTGCTCGAGGCGGACCAGCCAGGGGCGCAGCGCCTCGATCACCTGGAGAGTGGACTGCTCGACGGTGTTCCCTGTGAAGTAGCAGGTACCATTCCGGCGGGCGAACCACGTCCGGTTCGGGGTACTGACGCACCAGACCAGATCAGTTGTCTCACGGGAGATGTATTCAGCATGCCCGGCTGGCCTGCGCCATGGCGTGACCTGGATACTCATGTTCCACATGCCAGCCGCGGTAGGCCCGCGGATTGCACCAGAGCGGCCGGTCAGCGCACAGGCTACCTGAAATGCCTCAAGCCGGTGCTTGTCCCTTTGTGCCATGACAGCCCCACGGCCACCCAGGCGCTTTATCCCGTCAGCGTCAAGTGATGTCTGGACAAACAACTCAAGCTGCGACCTGGTCAGCTCTGACAGAAATTGAGTGGACACTACCTTGTCCGGTGCATGCGCGAGCAGGATTCTGCCGGCTTTGGCGTTAAGCCGGAAATGCACGATGCCACGGTCGCTATGGTCCTCACGCCACGATGGGCGAGAGCGCACCTGAAGTTCTCCAGCAGGCCCGAACAGTTCTCCCAGGGCGGCCCTGATCCGTGCCACATTGCCAGGGTTGGCCGTCTGTGACTGGGTCAGGGTCACGCTGCCCCACGGCCCGGCCCAGCCCTCGGTCCACAGCCAGGCGATCAGCTCAACGAGCTCGTCAGACCACTTGGCTTCCCGCTGGGCGACGACTGGCGCAGCAGCGCTAATCCGGGCGTCCGTGGGCAGTGTTTCAGTGGTTTTCCAGGCCCAGCCGCTGTATCCGCCTCTACGTCCTTGCAACATCACTGGCCAGCGGTGATCTGGCGTGGTCACTGATGAGTGTGAGAGATTCTCCATCCTGATCACGTCATACGGGCCATCATCAAAGACATGAACCGCCTGGACAGGCTGCCACTCCGCCATTCCAGTGCTCGTGCTGAGAGTCAGGCACATGTCTCCGGCGGATACCTGGTCATGACGTAGCCAGCCGTGGGTGGTGAGAATCTCCGTTTCGATGTCTGCACAGTTGTATGTGAGGCTGTCACCGCGGCGGCCGCCAACCCGGTCCGGTGGCAGGCCGAAAATGGCGGCCATCTGCGTGGCGTTCATCTGGATGGCCTCGATGAACTGGGCCTCGCTCGGCGGGACGGTGACCGGCTTGTAGTCCCAGTCCCGGCCGTAGACCAGTGGCTCGCGGCGCCGGATCGACGAGGTCAGCATCGAGCGGATCTCGTCGGCCTGCGCGGCGTCGATCTCGATCTCGTTGTTCTGGAAGGTGCCGGGCGGGAATCCGCCGGCCGCATACCAGTCGGTGCCGTAGCGCGCCGCCTCCAGGCCCGAGAGGACCGTCAGCGCGAACGCCCGCAGCGGCGAGATTCCCTCGGTCCGGCCCGGGATGGCGAAAGCCTTGATGTGGAAGAGCTCTTCGCGGCGCATCAGCCGGCCGTAGACGTAGATCCTGGTCCGCAGCGGGTTCCATGGCTGCTGCTCGTCGTCTATGCAGGCGACGTCTTCCGGTGGTATCCACTCAATGCCAGTGGGATAGCCGTAGCCGTCGCGGCCGGTGATGAATCCCCAGGCATTGCCCTGCAGCACCAGGGAGACCATGGCGGTGAAAATCCAGTCGTACAGCGTGCCGTCAGCCGATGGCTGGTCGAAGATGGAGGGCCCGCTGTAGCGCTGCGCGGACGCCCCGCTGCCAGCCCTGGTGTAGATCTTGATGGGCAGGGAGGCGGCCGAGTCGGCCAGCAGCCGCGCGCAGGAATACAGGGCGGGAAGGCCGAGCGCCTCATCGACGCCATAGAAGGAGCGCGATGGATGGACCGGCCCACCTTGTGAAAATTTCCAGAACGGACTGTCCCAAGGGCGAGATAATCGCCATGGCACTCCCCCGATTACCCGCGTCTCTGATGCATCAGCCTTAATACGCTCGATGAGTCCCATGGCCAAACCACCCCCTCACACCGGAACGAAGATTGAGGGGATCAGGAAGCTCTATGCAACGGGGATCACCATGACCGCTACAGGAAAGCTGGCGGGTGTAACCAGGCACACCGTAGCCAGGGCCCTCTGGGACAGCTGAAGCACACTCATCAGGCCGGGCGGCCTGGGTGTGCTCGGTCTGTCCCACGGGCTGGTGATCCCTCGCGGCGGAGTGACCCGGCTCCGCAAGGGCCGCGGGCATATTTACGTTCTGATGATCAGACTACGCTGCGCCAGCCGGTTCTGGCGTGCCAGTGCCGTGGGTTATGCGCTCAGGCCCTTCGCACGTGCCCAGGCGATGGCATCCTCAGCGGCGTGACGATCACTTCCGTAGTGATGATGCCGTGCCCACGCGGATATGCCGTTCCACAACGCCTGGTCGGCGGCATCGGCCACCGGGCCAGGTCCGGGCGGGGGCGGGACCGGCGGAACGGGAACCGGCACCGGGGCGGGCGCACTCAGCGGGATGGACACCGTGCCATCACCCTGCTCCGCGAGCAGCCGGTCCAGCGTGGCCCAGCTCATGATGAACGACCCGTTCTGGCCCCACCCGGTGCCCCACGAATTGTCCAGGAAGATTTGCTGCGCCGTGACATCGATGCCCCGGACGAGAATCTCATGGCCAACGCGTACCGACCCGCCGGGAGAAATCGTGACCAGGCCCGAGCTGTCGGGAGAATCCATGCTCCCGTACCAGTTGACGCCAATGATCAGTGGCGTGGACTGCAATGCGTCCAGGACATCCATGAGCGAGAAACAGTGCGTATATCCGCTGATGAGCCCGGCGTTCTTCGCCGCCTGGCAGGCTGACAGGCCCGAGGACCCGCTGTCTTCCGATGGGAGCCCGGACCCGCCGTCGATGATCTCCGCTGCCGAGTACAGTGCAAGGGCCTCCGCCTGGCCCAGCGCAGTGCCGGGCGGGAGGGCGGTGAACAGCGGATCGCAGCCACAGCAGCCGTCTTCCGCCTCACCGGTGCAGGACCCGTATGAGCCCTGATCCAGGATGGGGATATGTCGGGGCCACAGCTCTGATGCCAGCGGGCCCCCGCTGCGCCGCCAGGGGTAGGCGCGCGACCGGGAGTCGTGGTGCACGTGGCGGCCGAGCCGCATGCCGTCGATGGCCTGCTCTTCGATCAGGCGCCGGGTGACCGTCCAGGACTGGATGGCGGGGCTCACAGCTTGCTGCTCCTCGGTGGCGGTGCCGCAGGATGCTGCGCTGGCGGAGCGCCGATCCCCTGCCGGAAACCGAAACGGACACTCACTGCGCAAAACACCACCGCCAGCCAGGACCGGCCAGCCAGCCAGCCGATGGCGAAGAACAGCCCGATGACGGCGGTCACCAGCACGACGGAGAACCGGACCTCACGGGCCTGCCCGGCGATCTCATCGGCGGGTACCCGGCCGAGCACGCTAGTGGTCATGGGCCGACTCTAACGCGCCCCGCCGGGCCCGGACCGGCAGCGCCACCGCGTGATACCCTGTGCTGTGCCTGCCGGGTAACAGATGCAGCGAGAGATGCAGGCTAGGAGATGCGATGCAGTACCGCAAGGCAGGCCGGAGCATGAGCAATGGCCACTGCGTGGAGGTCATGGAACGGGACGGCACGGTGTACGTCCGCGATAGCAAGAATCCTGATAAGCCCCCGCTGGAGTTCACGCCGGAGGAATGGCGGGCATTTAGCGGCGGCATGGCTGACGGGAACTTCTCTGATATCGGCACATCCGAGCAGTGGGCCGGCGGTAGGCATATGTCTATCTCCAGTGGCATGAGAGCCTGAAGGCGGCAGCGATGAGCGGTTTCTGGCGGAAGTCCGGCCTCAGCATGTCCAACAGCCACTGCGTGGAGATCAAGGTGGCCGCGGACGGGTCAGTCCTCATCCGTGACTCCAAAGACCCGTCCGGCCCCGTGCTCACGTTCACGCCAGCGGAGTGGGAGGCGTTCAGCGGCGGCGTGGCAGCGGGTCATTTCTCGGATGTGGCAGGCCGGGAGCGGTGGCTCGCCGTGGTCAACACTTCTTTCCTCAGGGCCTGATCATCATGACAGCCCGGTGGCGGAAGTCCAGCATCAGCACGAACAGCGGGAGCTGTGCCGAGATGCGTCCCCGTGCTGACGGCGGCGTGGACATGCGCAACAGCAGGGATCCGGACGGCCCGGTCCTGTCCTACACGAGGGCGGAGATCGCGGCGTTCCTGGAAGGCATCAAGGCAGGCGAGTTTGACGACCTGGCCTAGCCGCACCGCAACCGATATGACGACCCCGTGATACCCTGTACAGGGTATGCTGGACATGGTTTGGTAAGGCGTGGAATGGTCAGAAATGGCGGGGCATGGCGGGGCATGGTGAGGTAACAATCAGCCAATCGATTTCAGCGGGTCATAACTCCGGCGTTTGCGGTTGAATATCCAGTACGCCAGCAAGCCCGCTGAGATGGGCTGGATGCCACCCTCGCTGTCCCGCCGTGACAGTCCCTGCCCGCCGTCTCCGATATCCCGGGTCTCGGCATTGGCCATGGCCGACCACATCTCCGGGGCGAGCTCTCTTCCCATGTGGGCGACTTTCCTGTCCCGGACCGCGGTGACGAAGAGGGCGAAGGCCTGGGCTTCCTCGGCGGACCCGGCTTTCGTCACCTCGATCCCGGCCTTCTCCGCGTCGTCGATCAGCGCGGCGGCCGGCCCGTTCTTCGGCATGGCGACCGCCAGCGGCCGCCACCGGCGGCGCAGCTCTATCAGCTTCGGGATGACCCAGTCGGTGCCGTCCGAACTGCAGCCGCGCGGGATCTCGATCACCACGCGGGCCGGCTCGCCAGCGGGCAGCACTTCCGCGGTCAGCTTGTCCTGGAACTGGTAGGGCGAGCGCCCCGGCCGCTCCCACGCCGCGACGATGCACGCGGCCTTCATGTCCCTGGCCACGTCGACAGCGAACGCGACCGGCCGCGTCGCCCCGCCCGGGTCGGCTATCGCGCAGGCGTTCCACTGGTCCTCGCTGACCACCGACCAGGTCTCCTCCTCCTCCGGCCAGTCCCCGACGCCCAGGCGCTCCCGGTCGAAGGTGTCCATCGACATGGCGGACATCTCCTGCGCCACGTGCACGGCGGTGATCCGGATCCCCAGGGCCGGGTTGGCCTTCGCCCAGGACCGCGGGTCGTCCCGGTCGTCGTGGGCCCCGCAGACGATGAACCGGTTGGAGCGGCGACCGTTGACCTCGTCGCGGCGGCAGGTGTCCGTGTGCGCGCTGATCGACCACTCGGCACCTGCCAGCGACGGGTCACCACCCCGGAGCATGCGGCGGCGCACCATCGCCAGCTGGGTGGAGTCGTGATAGCCAGCGGACGCGGTGTAGTACATCTGCGGGTTGGGCACCGCGGACAGGGTCGGCATGGACGCGCCGACCTGCTCGTTGGACAGGAACATCGCCTCGTCATATACGACGCAGTCCGCCGTGAAGGACCGCCCTGAACCGCGGGAGCGGGCCAGGAAGCGCAGCCGGGCAGATACCGACTTACGGACCCGCTTCGCGCCAGGGCCGAAGATCAGCGTGGGCGTGGGCCGCAGCTCGATCGCCTCGTCGCCGTGGCTGGTGGTGATGGACTTGACCCGCCGCCGCAGCCCGTCGTTGCTGTCGACGGTGTCACGGACCCGGCGGAAGTGCTCCACGCATGCCTTGAACTCGTGCGCGGTGTGGATGATCAGGCTCTCGCCGAGCACGAAGATGCCGCCGAGCTCACGCACCTCGAGGTCCTGGTTTTTAATTTGCCGTTCTGGCGTGACAATATCCAGCACACCTCGAACGCTGACCACCTCCCATCCGGCCGTACGCCACAGGATTCCCGCAGCAGCCATTCCTGCCAGTCGTCCAGGTCATAGCCAACGCCCGGTGCCCAGCTCAGCAGGTCAGTGCTCTGGTACTCACCGCATCCAGCCACATAGTCACTGTTCGCGCAGCTGCGGCAGGACGGGTCTTTCTCCCGGTGCCGCGGCGGTGACGTCCAGATCCGCGGCCGCGGGTGCCCGCCGATCGCCGGGCCCGGCACCACGCTGCCATCGGGCAGGACGACGTCCTGGGCGAATGCGTAGATCGGGGGAGCGGTCACGGCGCGGGTTCCCGCTGCTCGCGGCCGTCCAGGCTGTGGTGGACGATCAGCCAGCTGTCAGAGCCATCTGCCCGCTCCACGAGCCTGTATTCCGGGATGCAGGCGCAGGTGTCATCCAGCTCATGCTCCACCAGGTCATTGACCGGGTGAACATGGAGAATGCTGGATCCCATGCCGTCAGGATAGATCTCCCCACAGCGGGAAACACCGGCGGCTCAGGCCCCTCAGCCGTGGTAGAACGTCAGGGGAACTGCGAAGACGGCGGCGATAGCGAGCACCATGGCCATGATGGCGAAAATCTTGTGCATGACAATCCTCCTGCCTGTTCGGGGGGAGATCCCCGGCTGGCCTGGCGAGACTCGAACTCGCGTTCCGCGCTTAGGAGGCGCGTGCCCTGTCCCCTGGACGACAGGCCATCAGAAGCCGTAGCCGGATTTGAACCGGCGTGACCTGCTTTGCAGGCAGGCACCTCACCACTCGGACATACGGCCGCGTCTCCAGCAGGACTCGAACCTGCGTGATCCAGCTCCGGAGGCTGGTGCCCGTCCTCTAGGCCATGGAGACTCATGCTGATCCCGGGACTATCTGCCTTGCGCGGTCCGTCCTCACATATGTTTCCGCCATATGAGGCAGCTCTTGTAACCGGCCCCTTGGAATAACCGGCGCCCCGGTAACCAGCACGTGCCAGCGGGTGGACTCGAACCACCGAAGCGTGACGCACCTGCTTTACAGGCAGGACCCTTTGCCGCTCGGGTCACGCTGGCAAGAGAACTGAAATCATCGTGGGGTCCCCGGTGGAACTCGAATCCACTAAAACCAGGCTCACAACCTGGCCCCTCGGCCACTTCGGGATCAGGGACAGTGGATAGCGCAGGGCTCGAACCTGCGGCCTCTGCTGTGTGAAAGCAGCGCTCTTCCAGCTGAGCTAGCCATCCTTTAACCGGCCGGGCAGTGCTGGCAGGGTGCCCTCCTGATGGCAGGAGGGCCGTCCGCATCGCCCAGCCAGCCGCGCGCCCAGGAGGACTTGAACCCCCATCTCTGGCTCCGTAGGCCAGGGCCCTGTCCGTTAGACGATGGGCGCATGAGCCCTGGCAGGCCTGTGTCCCTTGCCCGCCAGGGGTCGTGCCCGCACGAGGAATCGGACCTCGCGCCCCTGGCGTGTCATGCCAGTGCTCTGCCATTGAGCTATACGGGCGTGTGCCAGCCCAGGCGGCGGCCGCGGTTGGGCGTTAGACGGCTCCGGGGGAGCTGGTGCCATGCGAGCCATCTGGACTGGCCGTGCACTGCTGCTTTGCGCCAGGAGATGCCCCAGGCCCCACGCGCGGGGTAGCCGGGCAGTCCTGGCTGGAGACGAGCAGCCAGCCTCCGCGGTCCAGACGAGAGTTGAACTCGCCCTAGCGCCTTGACGGGGCGCTGTGCAACACCGGTACACTACTGGACCATTCTATTTACTTTTTACGTCCTTCACGACGATCTCTGCGATGCCGATCTCTACGACATTCAGAGCATGTACCATAACGCACACCGTAACTATCATACCCGGTTACCTCTTTATCATGACCCTTCAGGCATACGCTCGTATGCTGCTGCTGGATTGTCCTCTCCAGGTGACATCCTTTACACCGGACCACGCACTTTAGCAGCTCAGCATCACGTCTGACTTTACTCCAGGACCAGATATTGTGGCTTACCTTTATAGCCGGATCAACGTGATCAAGTTCCAGCTTCTCCCAGCTGCCGCAATCTACGCAAGGACCGTTTACTGAAAACCAGTCTTTACGTCTCTTTGCCATCCATTCACGCTGGTAAGCACGCTGCTTGGCAATATCCTTATATCCCATGCTCTCATGCTAGCATGTGAACCGTGCTCCCCCGGTGTGATTCGAACACACAACCCTCGCCTTAACGGGACGCTGCTCTGCCGTTGAGCTACGGAGGAATAAAGGCAATGGCGGGATTCGAACCCGCAAGCCGCAGGGATTTCACGGCAAGCCTGCATAGACCGCAGAGGCCTGCGTCATGCCAATTGCACCACACTGCCCGTGGCGGAGGTGGGATTTGAACCCACGATTTCAGGCTTATGAGGCCTGCGAGGACGGCCGAGCTCCTCTACTCCGCTAAGTTAATTGTGTAAAAATCTTACCAGGTATCCGGATGCCCGATACCCTGCCAAGGCCAGTCACCGTGGTACAGCCGGCGGCAGCCGCGGTAATCTAGCAACCGCATCCTGGATGCGTATCTCTTGCAGTAAGAACAGTGCCAGCGCCGCCCGTAATCTCCCAGCCATTGCCAGATCACGCTTGATCAACCCCGGTTTCTAGTAGCCCCTGGCGGTTCTGACCCGCCTCCTCCGCCTTGAAAGGGCGGCCACCTGACCATTAGTACGAAGGGGCCTTGCATCCCGTACCCCGTGCCAGTGTCGAACTGGCGCTGCCAGGCTGAGAACCTGGCGGTCTGCCGTTAACCTAACGGGGCATCGTGCAGCATGAGGGACTCGAACCCCCGGCCAGCTGGGTAGAAACCAGCCGCTCTGTCCACTGAGCTAATGCTGCAGGCAGATCCCAATACCTTGTCCAAGGGCTGGGATCTCCTGGACCCATATGTGCACCCGGCCGCTTTCCCCGCGGCAGACAGACCACGGGTAATCGTGCACTGGGAGGGAACATTCCCGGCCGTGCCCCGCCGAGGTACCGACCCCCGTTCCATCGGGTAAAAGCCGATTGCATCACCTTAATGCTTGCAGGGCGTGGGGGAGACGGGGATTGAACCCGCATGTACCAATTACCCTTTCTGCTACTTATAAGGTAGAGGGGATACTCCCCGGTTGGCCATCATGGAGTCGGACCATGCATACCGCCTTATCAGAGCGGCCCCTTCACCGGTTGGGTAATGGCCATCAGCGGCAGAAGTGGGATTCGAACCCACGAGGCTGTAACACCTGGCCGCTTTCAGGGCGACTGCCATAAACCACTAGGCGACTCTGCCATGCGGAAGACGGAACACTCGAAGTCCACTCCCTGAGGGAGCCACCCGCTTTCGAGGCGGGGGCTGGCGCCCGCCAGCTTCATCTTCCATAGGGCCGCCTGTGCCTAGAGGGATCTGCAGGCCTTCTGGCCCAGGCGGTCCGCGCGGAAGCCGGAAGTCCCGATCTCCAGCCGGTCGCCCGGCCCACCCGCCTTCCAAGCGGGGCCGGCCGCCCGGCCGGTTCAGCTTCCAGGTGCCCCGTATCTGTCACGGCCGGGGCCACGCCGTGCCGGAGCCGAACCCGGTACAGGCGATCAAGATGCGGAGAGCGGAGGACACGAGCCCCACGGCCGGAGCCGCGCACTCGGTAGCAACGAGGCCCAGGCGCCTGCCTGGTTCACTCTCCATGACAATCAGTACCCCGGGAGGGATTTGAACCCTCACGACCCTTCCGGATCACACGGTCCTGAACCGTGCGCGTCTGCATTTCACCACCGGGGCATAGGCCAGATCACGTCTCCGTGGTGTGTCTGCGGATCTCAGGCCGCACCTCAGGGACCTACGGGTGAACCCGCAATCCGGCTCGAGCGGATGACCGGTCTCGAACCGGCGACCTTCACCTTGGCAAGGTGACGCGCTGCCAGCTGCGCCACATCCGCATGAGAAGGCAGGCTATACCGATGAATGGATTCGGCCTGCCTTCGAGCCCCAGACCCGGATCGAACGGGTGGCCTCTCCCTTACCGAGGGAACGCTCTTACCGACTGAGCTACTAGGGCAACGACGCCATGCGGCTGGCCCGGGACTGCGGGGACAAGCCTGGCCTGCCACTGGCCCTTCACTATCTGGGCTGACCCAGCTCGCATGACATCTGCCTGGCTCATGACTGGGGACGGATTTCCTGGCCACTCACGCTACCGGTGACCCCGGCTGCTGAAGCGGTGGTCAAAGGCCCGTCCTAGTATCACAAGCCAGGCCGCTGGGGAACGTGGACTCGAACCACGACCGCCGGGGCCAAAACCCGGCCGACTGCCTTTATCGGATTCCCCATCGTGAGCCTCCGGCGGGCACCGACCCCGCGGCCTCCCGTTTACAGGACGGGCGCTCTGCCAGCTGAGCTACAGAGGCATACTGCCAGTCGTGTCCCTTGTGAGAATCGAACTCACACTGCCCGGCGCCTCATGCCGGTGCCTCCTGCCGTTGGGCTAAAGGGACCCTGCGGCGTGCGAGGCAGAGCATGAGTCCGCCAGCACGGTCAGGGCGCTTGCGGATTAGGCCTCATGCTCCGCTCCGCTACGCCGCTGAGCCTCACTCCGGTGTTGACCCGGACATCCCGGCCGTACGAAGGCCGGGTGCGCGCTGGCGCGTAAGGCATATCAGGCCGGCCCGCGGGATTCGGACCCGCAATCCACTGTGCTGGCGGGCAGCTCGCCGACGCCATAGCTCGCATCCGCTTTGCTAGTCGTTACCTCGTGGTTTACGCGCTAATGCCCGGATCTCCCGGGCCACTGCGCCTCACGCGCATGCCCAGCGCGGAAGACGGCCTGATCGCTGGCCATCCTGGAATTGAACCAGGAATCTCCGAGTCCAGAGCCCGGCGGGTCTGCCTGTTCCCCTAATGGCCATCAAAGGTGCCACAGGTTCCGTGGCCCTCCACACGAGGCTCGGTTACCTGCGCCTGCGGCACCTGGCGCCTGAGCTCCGCTGCCGGAACCACTCGGCTCGGTTACCTGCACCCAGGCACGTGCGCGAGGTGAGACTCGAACTCACACTCAGCTGATTTTGAGGCAGCTAGCTTTCCCGCTTAGCGTTACTCGCGCATACCGTGCGCCACCAGGGCCTCGAACCCCGTACCCCTCGCTTAAGAGGCGAGTGCTTCACCAGTACAGCTCGCGGCGCGCAGAGCGGATAACAGGAATCGAACCCGTATGTCCTGGTTGGAAGCCAGGTGCCTAAGCCATTCGGCCATATCCGCAGGAAACTACCCGGAGATGCGCAGTGCCAGAGGTTCCGGGCCAGGCCCGGCACGTGACTGCGCCATCTCCGGGGAGCATGAGGAAGGAACGCTGCAGCACTCCCGATTACGGATCCGTGCGTCCACGGCCCGCCAGGCTGCCGGCTGTCTACGGCCTGCCTGTCATGCCCTCGTGCCACCTGCTGGAGTCGAACCAGCGGCCTCCCGGGTTTCGGCCGGGCGCTCTTACCATCCTGAGCTAAGGAGGCATGGTCGGAATGGGGTGAATCGGACACCCGGCTTCTGCGCCCCAAACGCAGCGCTCTTCCACTGAGCTACATTCCGGTCAAGGTGGTGAGATTTGAACTCACGGCCCCCTGGCCCCCAGCCAGGTGCGCTGCCAAGCTGCGCTACACCTTGTCATCCGTCGGGCTAGCTGGATTCGAACCAGCGGCCTCACGCTCCCGAAGCGTGCGCGCTACCAAGCTGCGCCATAACCCGGTGCGCGAAAGGGCGGACGGTCTCATCAGCGACGGCGCCTACGCGGCCGTGGCATCGTGTGCCATCTCGTTTGGTCACCGCGACCGTCAGCCGCGGTGCCCTTCCACTTCGCCCGTGAGGTGGGCGCAGGCCTGCCAGCCCGCCACCCGGCGAACCGGAGAACGCTGACGGCTGGTCAGTGGAGAAGGTGAGAATCGAACTCACTACGGCACCGCTTGCAGGGCGGGCCCGCTACCTCAGCTGTCATCCCCAGTGCGGCAGGTTTCGCCGGCGCACGTCATTCCGTCCGGTGCATGGCCTGCCGCGGTGTTTCCCGCTGTTGAGTTCTCAAGTTACCGCCCATCGGGGGGCCGGGCGCACGAGTACCAGGTTACGATCCCAGCGCACCGGTTTTGGAGACCGGAGCCTGCCCAGCAGCTACTCGCATAATTCAGACCGCGTAGTACAAGGATGCATGGCGGCCGCCCAGGAGTCAACTGGTTTCCGGCTGGCTGCGCCACGCTATCCCGATCACGGCCTCGGTCAGCCTGTCCACTCTGCGGCGCTCTTCGTCGTAGTCCTTGCGTAGCGCCCGGGTGTCCTCCGCGGCGTGATACCAGCGGGTCAGCTCCTCCAGCAGCGCGCGGGCCATGTCATCGGGCAAGGCAAAGGTAGGGACGGCTGGCCCGGTGCCCGGGGCCAGCACCTCATTCGGCATGATCACGCCCTGGTCGTTCACCCGGCAGATCACCCGGGGGCCGTTCCCGCCCGTTTCCATGATGCCCACTGAGATCCCGCCGATCATGAAGTCGCCGGAGATGTGCACGCGGATCATGGCAGCTCCATCCGCTCATACTCATGCATGAAGCCATGCACCCCGGGATCTGGGCACTGGCACGGCTCACCGGTGCAGGTGCGGTGCCTGCCGTCCCTGCAGTCCAGGTGGATGACTGGCTCAGCGCCGCTTGCCCTGATGTCCGGGGCGGGGGCGATGTCGGCGGCGGTAAGCGTCACCTCGGTCACCAGGTGCCCGTCCTCGAGTGCGTGCCTCGCGCCGCCGGGCCGGAAAGACGGCCCCGGGTCCATCTCGGATTCCTGCCAGTCGCAGCCGTGGCAGAAGCTGCTCACGATCCTGCGCGTGCGCCGGATGCTGACGCTCATCCCGGGAAGCCCACTTTCCGCCTGGCGCGCAGCATGCGCTCGTGGTGGTACATCAGCGGCAGATCATAGCGCGGCGTGGCACCCGGGCGTGTCCCGTACCCGTCAAGCGGAACGCAGTGCTGCCGCGGCCGGAGCCAGCAGGCCGGGCAGTTGACCATCTCTATCCAGCGCAGTTCCTGCCACATCGATATCAGGGCTGCTATCAGCATGATTCCCCGCCCGCCGCCAGCCAGATCTCATCTTCGTGATGCCCGCAAGCACATGAATGATCACAGGCACGCCACCAGGCCCAGCCGGAATGCCCCTGCCCGGCCGGGTACCGCCGCCATTCGTAGCACAGCTGGCAGGTCCCGTCTGCCGGTGACGCGGCCGCTGTGCCATCCCGGTCAGCAAGCCGCCCGTACCATTGCCGGGCCGAGCCGCATTGCGGGCAGGGAATACGGGGATCCAGCTTCCCATCCTGCGGTGCGTCAGGGAGACCGCAATCCGCGCACCACCAGCGGGCGGTGTCCGGCTGGCCAGGCGGCAGGGCCCCCCCGCAGTACCACCGGGATCACAGGGCCTGCAGCCCTGGCCGCCATCCGCTCTTCCCAGGAATTCATCCCTGCACAGCCGTCAGGCGCCTTTCCCGCTTGTCTTTCGCCTCGTCGGTCTGATCCCCCTTGACCTCGCCGGGTGCCATCTGCATCAGCGTGGTGATGGACTGGCGGATCTCCCGGGTGAAGACCGGGATCTCCCGCGCGCCCACCGCCTGCAGGGTGTGCTCGCCGTCCTCGTCATCCACCACGCAGATGCCCCGGTCGAGCAGGCTGGCGAGCAGCAGGGCGTTCGCGGCGATGGCGCCTTTGCGCAGCGAGTCTGGCAGCATCCGCAGGTCTTTCCGGACGGCGAGCACGCATGGCCCGGCCCGGGTCATGATTCATGCTCCTCAGGCAGTCCAGCATTGACGAATCGCAGGCGCCCCGCCTGCGCATACAGCTGTAGTCCTTCCACGCAAAGTCCCGCAGGTCTGGACTGGCCATGGCACGTCCCGCAAAAATCCAGATGACGATCAAGCCGTCCGGTGGTGTCAGGCGCCAGGGCCGTCTCTGGGGTAACGGCATCCGGCTGCCCGCTCACGGCCCGGCCCGGGTCATGATTCATGCTCCTCAGGCGAGTGCCCGCAATTCAGGCACGATCCGGGTACGTCATCCCCGCCTTCAGGAGCCGGGTCGTAGTCATTGACCTCGCAGCATCCGCACGATTCCGCCCCGTTCACGGCCTGATCCTCTCGCAGTGCACCACGAGCAGGTGAGCCTGCAGACCGGCTTTCCCGCCCTGGGTGAGTGTCAGGCATCCCGGGTGCGGGCACGGGCTGGAGAGCTTCTCACCGGGCGGGACCCTGCCAGGATCGAGCTGCCCAGGTTTCATCTGGGGGAACGTGCGGTCCATGGCGCCTCCGGGCAGATTGCCCTCATATTATCTCTTCCAGATCCTCTGGTTACCCCGCATGATACTTTGTGATGTGTCATCAGAAAAACAGGGAGAGGGCTGATCAGGGTGGGAATGAAGCCTGGCGAATGGACGCCGTGCCCGACGAAGCTGGACTGCATCAAGGCCAGCGTGGACGGCGACGGCAGGATCCGGGTGTCTGACACGGCTGAGACCGGGTCTTTCACCGTCAAAGGCCATGAGGTGTGGGATTTCGCCGTGGCCATCGTCAACGGCACGGCCACCCCGGAAATCATGGCCGCGATCCACGCCGACCGGGCGCGGGAGGCTGGCCAGGAGCCCGGTGACGTCAGCCGGACGCACGACTCCTGGCTGGCGGCGGGCGCCAGCCTGTAGGGCCTATGAGCCGCGGGGCTGCGGCTGCCCGCCTGAGCGGCCGCAGTCCTGCGCACCACTGATGGTGAGCTGAGGCGATGGCCGGGACATGCCAGAATCCGGTCTGCGGCAAGATGCTGGCCGGGGACCGTAATTCTTGCCAGGACCTGTGCGGTGCCTGCTATCAGCGCTGGCGGCGGGCCGGATACCCGGATTCCGGGGTGCCAGGGCGTATGCCCAGGAGGCATAGGCCAGGATGCCGGTGCGCTTTCCACTCATCCCGGAAAACGCATCCCCGTACCGACCAGCGAATCCGCATGTACGGGGAGCTGCGCTACGCCCGTGGCATGAGACCAGCCCAGATCGCGGCTGAGATGGGCATGGCGGTGAGCAGCCTGAAGAGGTACCGGGCATCCTGGAACAGGCGGGAAGACTCTCGCAGGGCCCTGCTGGCCGGGCTGGCCTGGGCCATGCGCGAGGTACTGCCCGCGTCCTATAGTGATCCTGTGATAGGCGCCCTGCCAGGGACGTACCCGGGGCACTCCGGGTAAACAAGCCCGGGACTGCGCCCGCGCTCACCGGCCGGGCCATGGCGGGGCAGGCACACCACCCCGTGCCTGCCCTGTGCGCTGCCTAGGATGTGCCTGTGGGCACAACGGTGAGCAGGGTGCGGCTTCCAGACGGCCGTGAGCTCACCTGCGAACGCGAGATAATGAAAGTATGCAGCCTCGACAGTTCTATTGCTGCAATCCTGCCAGGGCCGGTCCAGTTCTTCATCGACGGCAATCCGGTCACCGTGGAGCAGGCAAACGCCACCATCAATGGTGAGCCGTATTACAGCTTTACCCCGCTGGAAAGCTGACGTCAGTAACGGTGCCTGATCATTGGTTCCTCACTGCGCAGTACCCGCCACCGAGGTCGATGATCGTATTATCATAATGGCTGCTGATATAGCTGATCATCCAGTCGATCTGATCTGCCGCCGCGTGCGCGATTCTCATCACCTCAGCATAAGATGCCTCCAGGTCCCCGCACCGGGATGAGAGATCGCACAGGCCCTTCTGCACGTCATACCAGCTGAAGGACTCCTCATGCGCCGGCACGGTCTGCCACAGACCGTATGCCGCGCTAGGTTCCTCGTGCATGAACCTGAGCCTAGT
>Ga0137390_10001112_pt1 | contig 19695 bp, 16 predicted proteins | sample 15con2h24AmetaG_FD_104937 | JGI IMG/M metagenome (GOLD analysis project Ga0137390, IMG submission 104937) | Vadose zone soil microbial communities from Angelo Coast Range Reserve, California, USA - 15con2h2.4A metaG | ecosystem: Environmental > Terrestrial > Soil > Vadose zone > Saprolite... | reverse complement strand
TCCTGGTGCGGTGGTGGGTACGTGATCGAAACGGCCACCTTCGAATTGACGGCGCCGGTTTCGACCTTCAGGTAGCTCGCCGGCGGTAGGACGACGTCGTTGCGCTCGACGGCCTTGGTTCCTGCCGGCGCGGCTGCTGGCGGGTGTGTAGTCGGCCCGACCGGTGTCCCGGCGGCGTAGGTGTGGGCTCCGCTCGGATCGGCGAACAGCCCGTGGGCGATGAAGATCTGGTCGACGTCGTCGACGCCGTTGTGGTCGCGATCCCCGGCGAAGGCATCGTGCAGCGCGGCGTGTAGATCGGTGGTGTCGAACACGCGGGTCTCGCCAAAGGGCCGGCCAGCGTGCAGGTCAAGTGAGTCGAACGAGGCGATGGCGTCCGATATCTGCTTCGGCGTGGCGTGAATTGGGCCATTGCCGCCGACGCGTGCGCCGTTGCGCGTGGCGTACAGGCGCACCGAGGTGACGGCGAGGTCGGCGGGCACGACGGGGAAGTAGAACCAGCCATTGGCGTCGATCACCGCCTGGCCCGATCCGAGGACACTGTTGCCGGGGCCGAGGAGATCGACGCGAAGGTTGACGTCGTGGGAAGCGTTGGCGCGCAGCTTGCCTACGGCGACGCGGCCGTTGGTACCGGGGATGGCGACGACTTTCGCGGCGCGGTCGACCACGTCGGGAACCGGGTCGGGGTGATAGTCGGCGGCACCGTCCTCGAAGTCGAGTAGCGAACCCGCGATGGCCCACTCCTCGTCGCTCCCGTTGGCACCCCAGGCGACGAGAGCGGTCTTGAAGTCGAGCGTGGCCGCCGTCGGCGCGCACCAGACGAACGATGGCGACGGGCGCCCGCCTTCGTGTTTGCGGGCCTCGAACCCGAGCCAGGTCGCGAACCCCTCGGTCCAGGAGTCGGTGGACGTCGGGTTCTTGTAGTAGCCGCCATGGTTCGTCGAACCGGGAGCTGTGGGGAGCTGGCCGTTGAAGAGGTCGGCGGTGACGGCGTGACCCCACTCGTGCGGGATGGTGTCCGAGTCACAGCCCGGCAGCGCTTCCCCAGCGGTTGCGAGGGGTCCGAGCACGATGTGGGGCTTCGCGCTTGCCAAGAAGAAGGGCGCACCCTCCCCGACTGCAGGGGCAGCCGACGGTTGTGCAGGTCTCGGGCACGGAACCGGCATCTGCCCCGCGCAGTCGAGGTAGACGGTTACGGGAAGGCGGTCGTGCATCTTGTAGCCGAGGCCGTTGTCCGGGTCGGCGGTGAATCGGGCGACGAGCTGCAGGCGGCGGAGAGTGGCGACGACCGCCGGCCACCGGGCGGCGGTCGTCGGGTTGGCGGCGCTCGAGCCGGCGAGCTGACCGAGCACGACATCGGCGCCGCACGTCTTGGCCGCCACCTTGAAGGGCTTGGACTGCACGAACGCGGGCGCGTTGCCATCCCATAGGTCCCAGACACCGGCGTTATCCTGCAACAGGACCTTCACGGTGACGTTGTCTCTCGATGGCGCGAACGTGTCGCTCGCGGGGGGAGGCGCCAACTTGTAGCGTCCGGTGGCATCGGTTGCCGTCGTATTGAGCTCCTCGTCGGCCAGGCTGCGCAGCTCGACGCGCGCACCCTGGACGGGCTTGCCGTCCTCGGTGTTGACGATCCCCTCCGGCGAGCAGACTCCCGTCGCGACCGTGGTCGTCGTCGCGCCGCACGGTAGAGCGAGGCTCTCGGCAGCACCCAGCATCCGTTCGATGTCGGGACGTGCCGAGGGCGCGAACTCCGCCGTCGCGCCGGCGCGGCGGCTCGTGCTGTGAAAGTACGCCCGTGAGCCGTCGTCTTGAATGGGTGGCAGGCCACACCACCGATCCTGGTTACCGTTGTCGTGAGTCGCCCAGCTCACCGTGAGCCGCACCACGTCGCCGTATTTGCAGTCGATGAACCGGTCACCAACTTCCAACGACTTGGTTTGTTGGTCGTCGCCGGTGACCGTGAACAGGCTGCTGAGCGCATGGTCACCGATCGCTGCCGGGCAATGGATTGCCTCTGGCCACGCCGGGTCGTAGGCGTCGGACGTGATCGACGCGTGGGCCGGGAGCACGAACGAGCCGGCGAGGACCAGCGCCAACACGAATGGGCGAGCCCAGCGCATCGCAGACAGTGTGCCGTCTGAGCGGCCCGATGTGTTCGATCCTAGCGGGCCCTTCGTGGCAGGCCGCTCGGCGAAGCCGATCCGTCGTGTCGTGCGGCAGATGGCACGGACGCGATGCGGGGCGTCGCCGTCCATGTGACCGCTGGTGACGTTCTCCTGCCACCCGCCGAACCGTGACGGGTCGGTCACGTGGGCGAACACGGTCTCGACCGGGCAGTCGATGTCGATGGAGGCGGTGATGGGCGCCATTCAGGCCGCCTCGTCGACAACTGCCGCGTACCGGCGCAGGTACAGCGGCCAGCCTTCGTCCCCGCCGACGCCCGCCCCGACGCTTTCCCAGCCCTCCCCGTGCCGGTCGAGGTGGCGGTGCTCGATCTCGACACGGGTCCGCGCCGGGGTCTCGGCGGCGAACCGCACCTCCCACTCGCTGGTGCGGTCAGGATCGGCCTCGGGCTGCCACCGGGGGCCCGGGTCAGGTGCCGCTTATCGCTTCGCCATGCACCGTCGCGAGGTGCACCGGCAGGTGCTTATCGCGCCGCGATGCACCCGGCCGAGTACGCCGGACCGACGTGAGAAAACCGCCGTGACCAGCCCATTCGTCGAGTGCGCCCCCTGGGATTCGAACCCAGAACCTGCGGATTAAGAGTCCGAAGGTGCCAGTCTGCGGAGGTCGCTACAGGTCGTTGACCTGCGCTGTTGTCGGGCCGAGGGTCTGTGCTGTCCATCCAGATCACTGGTGTACCACGGAGATAAGCACCTGCGATAAGCACCTGATCAGTCCGCAGCTCCGGGGTTTCGATCCGTTGTTCCGGGGTTGGGCGCGATCAGGGGAGGAGGAGCGGTGTCGCCTCGTTGTTAACCGATCCCGCTCCCTCCCCGAAGATCGTGGCATCGGACTTCTACTCACGCCTGGCACTAGTGCGATCGCGCAACATGATGCGCCGTGCCCTGGTCGACGCTCGGTTGGCGCTTATGCCCGCCCGGAACGCCGACTCGTGTCAGCGCGAGGTCTTACCTCAGGCGCGACCGACCGATGCCGGTTAGGGACGCAGGGCACAGGCCTGGCGACCCGCGATTCTCTGGCCAGTCGACGCGACCGGTGCGAGGCTCATAGGTCGTCCTGGAGACGCCAGTGCGCCCCCCAGCCGAGCGTAGTTAGGTAGAAGCCGACCGCCCCCTACGGACGGTCGAGCTGGCTGCAGTACTGTCCGAACTGTCCCTCGCTCGCCGGGGTGGGCCGGTTGCCGTACACCATCCTCCACATCTCCGACCTTCATCGGTCACCGGCCGACCCGATCGGCAATGACGAGTTGCTGTCCAGCCTCGTCTCCGATTTCGAGCGGGCGGCGACGGAAGAGCCGACGTTCGGGTTGCCGGACGCGATCGTGATCAGCGGAGATCTCGTTCAAGGGGTGCGCCTCGGCGAGCCCAACCACGAGGCGATCATCCACGCTCAGTACGAGATCGCTCTCGATCTCGTATTGAGGCTGTGCGATCGGTTTCTCGACGGGGACCGATCTCGCCTCGTGATCGTCCCCGGCAACCACGACGTTGACTGGAACGTCGCCTTCTCGGCCATGCAACCGATTCCAGATGCCGACCTCGTTGCATCTCCCATTCGCCCGCACGACATGGGGCCGCGGGCAGACATCCGATGGGACTGGCGCGACCGCACCGCCTATCGCATCGTCGACCGTGCACGCTACGAGGCGCGACTCGATCACTATCGGCGCTTCGTGGCAGAAGTCTACGGAGGGGTCGCTCTTCGGTATGCCGTCGACCCGGGCGCCGGCTATGCGTTGTTCGAACTCGGAGGCGGTCGAATCGGCGTCGCCGCGTTCAACTCGTGCTCCGGCAACGACTGCTTCGCGTTCCACGGTGCCATCGCCGATGAATCCCTCGCCCAGGCACACATGGACCTCCACGACCGCGGTTCCCAGTACGACGTCCTCATGGCGGTCTGGCACCACAGTCTCGAAGGGCCACCCGAAGCGACCGACTACATGGACGTCGCCGCGTTCTATAACCTCATCGGCAAGGGATTCCGCCTCGGTCTGCATGGCCACCAGCACCGTGGCCAGATATCGAGTCGGTACATCCACCTTCCGCGGATGGAACCGATGGCGGTTGTGAGCGCGGGGTCCCTGTGCGCGGGTCCCGTCGACCTTCCCACCGGCGTCAACCGCCAGTACAACGTCCTTGAAGTCGCCGACGACTGCCGCAGCGTTCGGGTCCACGTCCGGGAGATGGCAGTCGGGACCGTCTTCGCTCCATCGCTCCGCGCCGATCTCGGCGGAAAGGGACATGTCGATATGGATATCGCCGCCCCGCTCTCTCCGATCGCTCCGACTCGACTCCGTACCAATGCGGTCGTCGTGGAGGCGGAAGAGCTGCTCAAATCGGGAGACGCCGCTGGCGCCCTGGGAGCGCTTCGGTCCCTCGACCTCACCACCGTGTCGTACGCACGCACTCTCGCTCTCAAAGCTGCCGCCGATGCGGAGGACTGGACGGGCGTCATCGGGATCGCCATACCGCCTCAGACCATCGAGGAACTGGTCGGCGCCTCGAAGGCGCTCGCGCTGCAAGGACGCTTCGACGACGCGAGCGCGGTTCTGGATGAATACTCAGCGACGTTGGCGTTCGATCCTGCCGCTGAAGCGGACGTGCGCAACTTCGTGGCGGCGAAGAAGGCAATGGCATGACCGAACCCGGCACTCAGCGAATCCCCTTCCAGGTCGACATCAGTCGCATGATCGAGGTCCTCGCGAAGCAGATTTACCAGGATCCCCTCGCACTTCTCCGGGAGAACACGCAGAACGCCTTCGATGCCATTCGTCTCCGGTTGGCCCGGGACGACGCCTTCGCGCCCAGCATCGCAGTTCAGATCACGCCCTCGTCGATCGTCATCTCCGACAACGGGATCGGCATGACGCCGGACGACCTTCGCGACCACTACTGGCGCGCCGGATCGAGTAGCAAGAATACGCCCGAGGCCCGTGCTGCCGGGGTGGTCGGCACGTTCGGCATCGGCGCGATGGCGAACTTCGGCATCGCCGACGAGCTTGTCGTCGAGACCGAGTCGGCGGTGACCGGTGAACGAACGCGAAGCACAGCGCGACGCGACACCCTGTCAACGACGGAGGACACCATTCTGCTGGAGACCCTGCCGCCATCGGGCGAGCCGGGGACCACGGTGACGGCCACCGTTCCCTCGTCGAACCCGATCGACGTCCAGACGGCAGTTGCCTACATCACGACCTTCGTGACGTATGTCAACATGCCGGTCGTCGTCAACGACGTTACTGTGAGCATGCACGACATCGCGGAGGCGGTTCCTGGGGCGGGTGACGAACTCGTCAGCCTCCCGGACCACCAGATCTCCGCGGACTTCCGTGCCGATGCCTCGCTCCGTGTGACCCGTGCTGGTGAAGTGTGGGCACGGTTGCAGAACATCCGGTATCGGGACGTTCCCACGCAGGGATCGCTCATCCTCCGGCAATCAGGTGGAGCCATCCGGACCTTCCGAAGCGGCTTCGGCCTCGCCGCTGTTGGGGTCTCGTCGACCTACAACCTCGGCGGCGTGGCGGACATGAATCTCCTCCAACCGACCGCTGGGCGTGAGGCCCTGACAACCGGCAGCATGCAACTCCTGCAATCCGTCGTGACGGCGCTAGACGAGGCGATCTCACTCCAGTTGGCCGCTCGTGCTGAAGCGGACTCCAACACGTTCCTGATGGAGTGGATCCGACGCCAAGGCCGCTTCGACCTGTGCGGCAACTTGCTCGCACGTCTCGAACCGGACAGCCAGCGTGTCTCGCTCGACGTTCTCAAGGCGAAGTCGCAAACCCGCCCGCTCCTCGTGTACGCCGGCAACGACAGCACGATCATCACTGCTGCGGCGACCGATGACTCACCGCTCGTCGTCCTGGCCACGACACAGCCTCGCCGCCAGTGCGAGGAGAGATTCATCGCCTTGTACTGCCGATCTGAGTCGCTGGCTGACGCACCGACCGTCCTGTCGGAGCTGTCACGTTCTCGGTGGACGACAGCCCAGCAGGCGCTCACGTTCCGGATCGCATCCATCCTCGCTGCGGACTACTTCCTGGAAGCGGATGTTCTCCTCGGCACGCTGTCACACGGCCTGCCCTTGGTCGTCGACACAGGAAGCGGAAAGACTCGGCTGTTCCTGGATCCCGTCGGGGCGACGTTCCAGACCATCGGCACTCTGTACGAGACCGATTACGCCGCCTTCGGCAGCATGACCAAGGACTTCGTCCGCAACATCGTCTTCCCACGAGTGTCACACCTCGTCCCCAGCAGTACGAGACAGGGGGCGGAAGCGTTCCTCAAGTCCATCCGCAAGACTCGTGACGTCTTCGAGTACGAATACGATGATCTCGATTCCCTCACCTCGGTATGGGAGGAGTTCGCGGCCGGGCGGCTGACCATGATCGAGGCGGCGAACCGATCCGTGGAGTTCGTCGGCCGCAACGTCCAGGTCGTCGAGAGCGGAGCAACTCGCTCAGTCCGCGATGTCGTCCCGGACGTCGTCGAGAACGAGGCTGCCACCGCCGGGGACCCACTCGAACTCGGGCCAGCGCCTCCGATCCTTCGAACGGACATCTCGTCGGACGCGAAACTGCTGACGATCGATCTGACTGACGAGGCGGTGAAGGGATACCGCTGCTTCGTCGCCATATCCGATCGAGCGCGAGAGGAGCGCGGCGAGTTCTTTCTCCAGCCGCACGCGACGTCGGTCGTCTGGGGCGGTCAGAAGGTGTTGTTCGTGTTCGAGCACCACTCCGGCGAGTTCGGCCTCTACTACGACCTCCAGACAGGGCAAATCGTCTCAGGCGAATCCGGCGGCGGGCCGTTCGCCACTGCGACGATCGTTCTCCGCGACAAGATCTTCATCCCAGTCCCCGATCAGCTTGCCTCAGCATTCGTCCCGCAACCGGGAGAGCGCAAGCGCTTCGAGGTTCGGTCCGATCTCCTGTACACGGACTTGCGGTAGCTCGGACCGTCATCGCCGCGGGGGTCACCTGCCGTGCAGGGTTTGTGGCGTCAGATCCAGCCGGCGAGGTTGAGCACTTCGAGGGCGACCTCGCGTACGGTTCGGTCGTTGGCCACCACGAAGTTCTCGAGGGCGGCGCGTTCGAGAATGTCGTGAAGTTCGACAGTCCGCGCGAGATGCCAGTCCCGAAGCGGTCCCGGCTGCATCCGAGTGTGGAGGCGGCGCAGCCGTTCGGTTTCGTCGGCGACCAGTCGACAGATCGTGATGTCCGCACCGGGCACGGCGAGCCGGTAGCGGGACAGATCGTCAAGGTCTTCGAGCACCCGCGCCAAGATCAGGTGGGTGGCGCCGTGGGCGGCGTAGTTGGGCCAGAGTGACGCAAGGTTCAGGAACATCAGGTCGTTGTTCCATCTCGAGGTTGACGGCCACTGCCAGATCAGCTCGTCGAGGTCCACGAAGGCGTTGGGAATCTCCAATTCGGCGAGCGTGTCGCTGATCTCACCACCGATGGTCGACTTGCCCGCTCCGACCGTCCCGGTGAGCAGCAGCGCGGGGACACGGGGCGGTTCCATCCCGCTCACCGGTGCCGCGGTGCCGGTTGCGGGGCGGCGTCGGGGGCGTAGAGGCCGACGAGTTGGCGGGGACGTTGGCCGTGGCTGAGCAGGTCGGTGGAGTCGGCCACCTGGTCGGCCGAGCCGATCAGCGGCAGGCTGAGCAGATGGGGATCGTGGATACGGTCCAGACAGGCCTGGGAGAACCGTTCGGCCATCAACACCCGGAAAGGACGACTGTGGAAGGGCCGTACCTCGGCGTCGACCGGCTGGGTCAGGCCGAGGTCGTTGTGGCGACGGCCGACGAGGCCGTAGGCGGCCACCAGGGCTTCCTCCCGGTCCGGGTAGTTGTCGGCCGCGACCGCGGCGCCCAGCACCCGGCCCAGCGGGGCGGCGTCGGCCAGGCGCGAGAAGGTGGTGCCGAACCACTTGGTGTACGGCCAGTACGTCCGGGCCATCAGGAACCACAGACGCATGACCTCTCGAGCCAGTCGGCCCGCAACCAGGCGCGAACCGAGCTCGTCGCCCACCTCGGCTGTACGCCCGACGAACGCCTCCTCCTGAGAGACCCGTGTCCACTGGCAGGCCAGCATCCACAGCCACACCGGCTCCGGGTACCAGGCCAGCATGTCGCGGACCCGTCCGAGCTGGCCCGTGTCGTCCCGGTAGACGACCCCGGCGGTCACCTCCAACACCTTCTGCTGCGACAGCAGCAGCCAGTCAGTGGTGGTCAACTCTGCCGTCGCGTCCACGCCAAGTTGCCCGATCAGCCAGGTGCTCGGCTCGGTCACCGCGACGTGATGACTGACCAATGTGTCGTCCCACCCGTACCGCACCGGCCAACCTCGGAACGCTTCAGGCAGTCCGTCATCGATCGTCCGGCTCACCTTTTCGAGCCACTCGGCGCCGACGAAGACCACGAGCTGAGGTCCCCAGCCGTGATCTGTGGACCGGACGTCGTCGAAGCCAAGCACATCTGATCCCCACCCGAGCCGGGCCGCACTGTGCGGCACGCCGGCCAACAGCGGCCCGACGACCTCGGCATAGAACTCGGCGTTGAGACGCAACCCGGACAGGAAATCCGCCACGCCGTCCATCTTGACCCGACGGTCCCTTCCAATGCCCGGATTTGCGAACGCTCGCCGCTCCCTGCGCGCTTCGCTCATCGGCGCGACGCCGACGGGACCAGCAGGAGACCGTCCCCGAAACGTCGCGCCGTGGCGTCCCGAAAACGTCAAAGCGCCCGCGTGTCCTACCGCCCAATACACGGATGACGATTCTGAGCAGTTTGCCGAGCACGCAACCAGCGGACTCTCCACGGTGGTGGTGCGGACGTAGCTGTCGTGCTCTATCGCGCTGCAGCCTCGCCGACCACCATCGTGGTGAATGGCCTCATATCGCGTCGTCGAGTCCACTGAGCGTGCCCTGGTGGACACTCGCCCGCGAGACCGAGTTCGCCCAGGCGGCCTAGTTCCAGCGATCACCAACTGTCTGGAGGCGTCGTGCTGGAGCAGGAGCGCATCACCCTTACCGTTGAGGAGGCGGCGGCGCTCCTCGGGATCTCGCGCGCGCATGCGTACGAGCTAGTCAGGCGCGGCGAGCTGCCACGTCTTCGCCTTGGTCGTCGCGTGGTGGTGCCGAGAAAGGCGCTCGAGCAGCTCGTACGTGTCGCAACCTCAGACGCTCTGGATATCGGTCGCGGACGGGAGTGACGAGGCGCCCCGTTTAGGCCGTGATCAGTTCATGATTCATGAAATGTATACTTATCCCATGCCGCCCACTGCGCGACAGACGCGAGTCGTGAGGACGCGGTCGAAGGAGCTGTTCCGGAACAGCTACATGCTCGAAGTGTGCGTGGCGGTTGCGCGTGCCGACGAGCGGGTCAACCTCACGTCGCTCGTGGAGGGCACGGGCCTTTCGGCGTCCCTCTACAGCGGGCCAGTGGCCAGGCTCGCGCGCCTCGGCCTTCTAGTGGACGATCCTCGCCCCGGCGACGACTATCGCGCCCGGTGGTATTCGCGGGCCGACTCCTGGCTGTGGATGGCAGTGCAAGAGCTCGTCGAGTGAAGCGCGTGTCTTCCGCACCCGCAGGCGCCGATCAGGCGTCAGCTCGCACGGCGCTGCGCCTCGCAGGTATTGCGTTGTCATGCGAGTGCTCGGTCGTCCAGCTCAGTATCGATGGTGCTCGCTTCGCTGTGGTGTTCTCGCCGGACTCGCTTGAGCATCAACGTCGAAAGGAGGCTGGTGTCGGAGCCGCTACCGATACTGGACTGCTCCATGCGTTGTGGACTCTGCCACTGGGGCTGCCGATCCCGCTCGGTTCCCTCGACCCTGCTGATGCGACGACCCTCGCGAAACTTGGGCGCGGCTACATCGACCGGACCGGCGACACGGCGACGAGGGTCTTCTCGCCGGCGGGAGTGGTCACAACTGCGGTCGTGGTTGCGCAACGGCTCGGCGATGCCGTGCGGCGTGTCGCCCAGCAGCCGCCGATCTTCGGAAGGCTGGCTGCGTCGTGGAGGCATCCGGGCATGGGCTCCGCGGCGGTCGCCTTGGCGACCGAGTCTGGAGTTGGGGCGGTCGTACTCACGAAGGCAGGCCCAGGGCTTCTTGTGGCCCCGAGGCCGGCCGAACGCGGCGTGCCTGCGGTGTACCGCTGGTGGATCAGCGAGCTTGCCTATCGGAATTGGACCTACACGAACTGCGCCCACTGTAGGAGCTGACGCTTCGGCTGGGTCACCATCGACAGCTTGCCCATCGCGCCGTACCGCTCCACCGCGTCGCTGCAGAGTCGACCGAAGAGGCGACGACGGTCCTCCGCCGGGGTGTCAAGGATCTGGTCGGCGAGGAATGCAAGAACGGTCCGGTTGTGGAGGTCCGCCGCGTCGATGAGGCGTGCGTCGAGGAAGCGGGCCAGCGACTCCCCCCTGCAGCAGTTGTGTGCGCAGACGATCCGCGCGCGACTGGCTCCCCATCCTGCGATGGTGCCGGCGCTGAACCAATCCATGAGGTCCCAGACGAACACTCGCGGCGTGCGGTCGTTCGGGATGCCTCCGGCGACGACGTTCGGCGGCACGAAGTGGCGGTACATCGGGCGAAGGCCGACTGAGGCATGGCCGGCACCGAACGCGAGGGCACCGACCGCCCCATGGTCGGAGCGGAGGAAGGTGAGCTTGGAGACACTCCGGGTCAACCCGAGGAGGTTGTTGACCGCGTCGGACGAGCCGAGCGGGTCGTCCCGGTGAGATAGGACCAGCGCCGCAGGCTCAGGTACATCCCTGAGCGCGGCGATAGTCATGTAGATGCCCTTTGTAATCCATCGGCTGTCGATGGCCAACAGCATCGTCGCATCGCCCGAGCCAGCTGCCGGCGCCCGTTCGATCCGTATGGCGTCTCGGAGCGCATCGCCGCTTGGGTCCCAAGGCACCCAACGTCCAGGCGTAAGCAGCCGATCGGCCCCCGCAGCGTGTTGGGAGTCGAACCATGCCGACGGATCTAGTGGCCTGGCGTCACGCTCGTAGCGCGCCGCGTCGAACAGGGCCGTTCCAGAAAACCCGTCCCGGCGCATCGCTTCGATGACTTTGGGACCGTTGGGGCCGTGGAGCACCACGGCGTCCGCGACCTCAGCGCACCCAGCAATGAGCGGACCGCTCGTCGCGGGCAGATAGAACGAGAACGACGCGCGCAGTGTCGCGGGTTGTTGCGTCGTCGCGATCGTCGTCATGCCTTACCCTCCTCAACCAATCCTGACGAATGGTCGGACCTTGGGGATGGACCGTCGGAAGTCGGACCACCCCAGAACGCCCTCGCGCTGTAGCCGCCCGATCAGAAAGCTCGGGTGCACGCCGAGCGAACGTGCGTCGCCGAGGATGCGAGCCATGGATGGCTTCCCCGAACCGACGTCGACCCCGGAGGGCAGTATCCATTCGGACGCCAGCGCGTTCGCGTCGGCCTCCTTGCCCTCCGCCGACGCCTCATGGACGTCTTCGTCGAGCTGCACCTCACCCTGCTTGACGTGCAACAACACAAGGTGGGCGATCTCATGGAGCAGCGTGTAGATGAAGCTGTCCATGCGATCCCAGCGTGTCGACAACCCGATAATTGGCGTGCCGTCGCCAGAGAAGACGACGACACCGTCGATCTTGCTGCCCTTGAGCGGAAGCTCGACGACGAGGGCGACCCCGCAGTCTGCAAGCCAGTCGTGTAGGTCACCGAGATCGATCGGGTCATGAATGCGCCTGACCAGCTCCGCGGCCAGCTTCTTCAATCGCTTGAGGTCTAGCGGCGTGGAGACCCTCCCTCCGCCGAGTGCTTGGACCCGCCTGATCCAGGCGATCTGTTCCGGTGAGTAGATCGCTGAGGCGTCGGATCGCCGAGCGGCCGCGTCGATCTGGAGTTGATCATCCAGAGCCGAGATTCCGAGGAAGTTGCAGACGGCTGACTCGAGCTGAGACAGGCTCGTCGTGTCCGGCAGCCATCCGAGCTTCTGCAATTCTCGGACGGGGACGAGCGACCGCAGCCGTGCGCGGCGCTCGACGTCGGTTGCGCCTGGTCGATCCCTCCGAATCGTGTGGAGGCGGTACGCGGATTGGAGATTCAGCCACAGCTCCGCGCTTGTGCCTAGCGCGGCTCCTATCGCCACGGCCGTCTCGACGGTGATCTCCTTCTTGCCGTTCAGGATCTCGGAGAGTGCCTGAGCTGGCCGACCGAGGATCTCGGCGAACTCGGCCTCGCTCCACCCACGCGCGACGAGTTCGTCTCGGAGGTACTCGCCAGGAGGAAACGCCTCCGCCGGGGTCATCGTGCTGGTCATCGCTCCTCCTTCCTCAGTGGTAATCAACGATCTCGACCACGACTACCAGGCGACCTTCCGTGTCGGTCTCGAACCGAAGGATGAGTCGCCATTGGTCGTTGAGGCGGATCGAGTGCTGACCGGCCCGATCCCCGGCGAGCTTCTCGAGCCGTAGACCGCGCAGCGCGTAGAGGTCGCGGTCGTCGACGGCCGCCTCGAGAAGCTGAACCTTCTTCCGAAACTGCTTCGTGAGGTCAGTTCCCAACCCGGCGAGCCGAAACGCGGGTTCGGTGTACAGCCTCCGAAGGTCCTCGTCAGCGAACTCAACCCGCACCGCATTGCATCCTCTCTTCACCCTTGGGGTGAACACTACTGTACAGAAAGACGAGACCGCCGACAACGGTCACGGTCAGCGGCTCCTCAGCCTGCATGACGGACAAGGCGAGGACCCTCGATCGAGGACCTTGAGCCGAAGGCCTCGTCGACGAGGCAGCGACGCCTCATGCGCAGCGCGGAGTCCTCTGGCGGCGGCCCGAAGATCGCCTCTTGAGTGCTTTGTGCGCCTTCGCTGGCGCTGACTCGTGCATCGTGGCGGTACCCGTCGATGAGCTCGTACAGCTCCGTTAGGGCGCGAGGATCGTGGACGCACCCACCGCGAGCGGCGTGGTAGGCGAGATGTGCTCGTGCCCAGTCGGGCAGATCCACGCTCTGTTGCCTGAACTGCTCCCCGGCGTTGACGACGGTGAGCTCGACGAGGTGCCGTGCCATGTCCCTTCGGTCCTCTTCGAGGCCGACGTCGCTGCCTCCCCGTCCGAGCGCCCATTCCCACGGGCCTGATCCGCCGGGAACTTGGTCCCACTTAGCCAGGAAGACACCCAGCTCGGCAACTGTCTGGTCCCACTGCCGTGCGAGGTAGGGGAGGTCGCTGCGGGGAGGGAGCATCGCGAGCAAGCGGGGATGGAGACCGCGGGCGCCCAGGCGAGCGACCTGCCGGGCGCGCAGGCGCTCGGCGTGCTCCAGGGATGGCGACGAGAACGCCCCGTCGCGGCTGGCGGCGTGGAGTTCGCTCAGGCTTTGCCCGATCCGGGCGACCGCCGCGGCCGGGGCGGCCGGGTCGAGGTCGGCGGCGGCACGCTCAGGCCCGGAGGTCGCCAGGCGGGAGCCCACCGATGCGTCGATGGGCAGTAGCGGGGCTTTCGGGAGGCGCTCGCTGTCGAGCGGGTCGACCGATCGGGTCAGGTAGAGGTGGTTCGCCTCGCGACCGCGGGTGATGTCCACGTAGGTCTCGGAGCGGCTGGCGTTCTCGTCGATGCGGCTGGTGGACTCGGTGAAGGTCGCGCCCTGGATGGCGTAGCTGGTCACGGCGTAGGCGTGGTCGATCCCTACGGTCGTGCGGCCGTTGCGCGTCGGATGCTCGTCGAAGAACGATCGAGGCAGCGTGATCTCGCCGATCCCATCGAACGCGACGCGCACGGCGTCCTTGTCGTGGTTCCTGTGCACGTCGAGGCCGGCGACGGTCCCGATGGCACCGTTGCGGACGTAGTCGGCGGGACGGCCGAGCGGGTGGAGGTGCCGATCGCCGCGTCGGGCCACGACCCGATCGCCTACGGAGAACCGACGGTCGCGGCCCGCCACGATCTCCTCGACGCCCACCTCGCCGGTGACCTGCAAAAGCCGATGGGCGAGCCGGTTGAGCTGCCAGCGGGTGTGGTTGCGGCGGTCAACCATGGGGTGCTCGTCGCCCGCCCGCCGGGCGAGCCACCAGCGCTCCAACAGGTCGAGGTACAAGTCCACCTCGTCGGCGACCACGTGCAGATGACCGGCCGCTTCGAGGGCGGCCAGGGCCTCGCCGATGCGGCCCTCCCGCAGCGCGTCAGCCGCGGCGCGGTCGTGCAAGTTCGCGACCCGGTGTGAGGTTCGCAGCTCCGGGGTGTGGTCCTCGACGTCCTCGCACAGGACCCGGAACATGCCGCCCGCGCCGACGGCGCCGTGTTGTGCCGGGTCGCCGATCAGCCTGACCGTCGCTCCCGTTGCGTCGCACAGCCACAGCAGCTGATCGAGGTCCCGGTCCGAGACGGTCGACGCCTCGTCGACGATCAGCACCGTGCGGGCATCGAGCGGGCTCGTCTCGGGGTCCACATGTGCGAGGTGCCAGGCCAATGTCTCGGCGGCGACTTCGGCCTCATTGCCGAGGTGGCGTGCCGCTTCACCCTTCACGGCCGTCCCCAGCACCCGGTAGCCGGCGGCGGTCCACGCGGCGACGGCGGCGCGCATGGTTGTGGTCTTGCCGGCGCCGGCCCGGCCGACGGCGCATTGAACTCGATGTCCGCTCGCGCAGAACGCGCGGACCAGGTCTTGTTGCTCGTGGAGGAGATGGTTGTGGGAGTCGAGCGCCTCGGCCAGCAGGCTCAGGGGGACGAGCCCAAGACCGGCCGACCGTCCGGCCCGGAACCGCTCCAGGATGCGAGCTTGGACTTCGAGCATCTCGGTGGTGGTGAACACCGGGTCATCGCCAAGGGACCGGATCGATCGCTTTTTGGCAGGCAGCAGCTCGACGACATCGTCGGAGGCGAGGAAGTCGTCGGCCAGGCGTGCGACGTCATCCGCCGAGATGACCAGCGGCGTCTCCCGGCCGTGCTCGTCAGGCACCGCCATGTCGACGATGGCGGCGATCACGTCGGCTCGGGTGAACACCGAGGTTCCCTGGCACAGGCCATCTGGAGCAGCGAGGCGCGTGAAGACGTGGTCGGGGTCGGGTGGCGAGGGCATCGCGCTCAGAGCGTGGACGCAGCGGGCGAGGTGACGGCGTGTGAAGCCGAGGGCCTCGTCCCGGTCCCACCACTCTCCCAGGAGCTCGGCGGCGTCGGCTTGCCGCTTGCCCGGCCGCGTCTTGGTGACCAGGCGGCGCAGCTCGCCGATGGTCTTGGTCCGCCCGATCAGCGCCTCGAGCTCGGCCACCGCGTCGTCGATCTCGTTGGAGCGCCGGGAGAACTCGCGGAGCACCGGCTCGGGGATGCCGGCGACCTCCCAGCCGCCCTTGCGCCCCCGCCGCCAGCTGACGCCGAGCTCCGTCGTCAAGCGATGGCGCATCTCGGCGGTGGCGAGGGCCGACGCCTCGGCGGCGTGGCGGTACAGCCAGCGGGCGTCGAGGGCTCGGCGGGTGCCGTCCGGGTCGACCACAGTGTTGGCGACGACGTTGTGGTGATGGGGGAATGGGTCCAGCGCCCGGCTGGTCAGGTGCCGGAACGAGGCCACGGTCCAGCCTCGGGTGCTGACTGGTTCGCCCTTGGCCCGCGCCATGGAGGCGACGTACTCGAGACGGGTGAGGCCCGCGACGTTGCCGGCCTCGACGGCGCCGAGTACTGAGGCGCGGATGCGTTCGTCGCCGAGGAGGGCCAGGACGCCCAGGGACTTCTCGGTGGTGAGCGTCAGGTCGTAGCCCACCCGCACGGCCGGCGGCTTGCGGTGGCGGAGGTAGTCGACGAGGTCTGAACGCTTGATGAGCCACTGGCGCTTCGTTCCCCGGTACGCCCGGAGGAACGGAGCTGGAGGCTTCTCGCCCGCTGAAAGCGCCGACTCGATCCGCTCGCGGTTGCTTTCCCATCGCTTGCACAGCGACCGCAGGTATTGGGCGCTCAGGCCGGCCAGTCGGGCCGCCTCGGCTAGGGGGAGGATGTCTCCCGCCTCCCCGGCGCCCGCGATTGCGTCGGGGTCAGGGCCCGCCGCGCGGGCTGCTTCGCATCGCTGAAGTTCCCGTTCGGACACCCATCGGCACGCGTCCGGGCCGATGACGGGCACGACGTAGGCGCCTTCGAACTCGCCGGCGACCGGCCCCACGTCGGCACCGAGCAGACCGGCGAGCGCCCGAACCGCCTGCGCCTCGCCCGCTGCGACCAGCCGCTCCATCTCCGGCAACGTCAGGCTGAGCGCGGCAGCGGCGTCTCGCATGTCATACAGCGGCTCGCCGTCCGCGTCCCAGCGGGTCTGGGTTCCCCGGGCGAGCGTCGGACGCCGACCGGCAGAGCCCTGGGCCGTGATCAACCGGACGCCGGTGTGAGGGTCCCGTCCGGCGAGGACCCGGGCGAAGTCCCGGCCGTCGACCGATCCGGTCAGGCCCATCTCGACGGCGCCGTTGCCCATCCACCGTCCCGGCTCGGCGTTGCCGTCGGCGTAGTAGCGCGTCGCGCCGTCCGGCGCCGCCGATGTCGTTGCTGGCGTCGGCGTGGACGGTGGTGGCGGACCGTCGAGGTAGCGGACGATGTCGTCGACGACCTGGGCGACGCTTCTGCCTCCGGCCGACCCCAACGGGGTGATGGTGAACCTCACCGCGACGGCGGTCGCGCGGCCAGCAGGTTTCCCGTAGGGAAACCTGCAAGTGTCTGTCCGAGGGATGGGGCTGGTCGGGAGGCGGGTCGCGGGACGGAAACGGGGCGCGGGACGGGCTGGCGGGGGCTTGCAGGATGGGCTCGCGGGATGGTGATGGTCATCGGCTGAGCGTCTGTGAGATCGCTGTTGGCTGGGTCGCGAGCCGCTCGAGGCGCTGGGCCATGCGAGCGTGCGGAGGGGCTACCGCCGGCATCGGCACCTGGGCCACGGCGGCGGGACGGGCGAGCGCGTCGAGGTGGGCACCGAGGAGCCGTTCATGCTCGCTCTGGCACCACCCGGGGAGGCGCTCAAGCTGTCGAGCTGGGACGGGCGGGACCTCGGTGTAGACATGCAGCTCGCCAGGCGTGGGCATGGCAGCGAACCGGAACCGAACCACCCGCTCGATCGTGTGCCAGACCGGGCTGTTCCGACCGGTTCCACGGCCGAGCCCGAGCTGGCCGGCCAGCTGGTCCATCGAGACCCGGGTCGGTGTTGCTTCCCGCCACAGCCAGGGGCAGCGCCGGAGGAGGAGGACCGAGCTCGGGCCGAGCACCGGTGTCCAGCAGTGCTCCAGGTAGGGGTGGTCGAGCGGGAACCCCACCTGCCGGACGGGCGCCGTCGGATGCGCGACGGGGTGGAGGTCGAGGACCTCAGGGTTGTTCGTCATGCCGAACTAGGCCGCGAGCGAGGCCTTGTTCTTGCGCTCCTGTCGCGCTTCGGATTTCTCGCCTCGATGGGCGCGCGGGATGCCACGAAGCGTGCGCATGACGGGCGAGCGGGACGGGAACGGGAACGCGAGCGGGAACGGTAACGGGAACGGCCCGCGGTCACATGGGGCCATGCCAACCGCTCCCACCCTCCCGCGGCGGCGCCCATGTCTCGTCCCGCGGCCAGCGCGTCTGAAAAGGACAGCGCCGGGAACGCCGGAGGGACCGAAACCAGGAACGGCCTCGCGGACCCTCCTCGTGCTCATCCAGCACGAGGAGGAACCCATGAACAAGACCCTGGCCGCCCTGGACCGTGAGTGGGCAGAGCTGGACCGATCACGGACGGCTCGTGTCGCGCTCACACGCTGGGCACAGGCCGAGCCGGCGCTCGCCGGACCGGCCACACTCGGAGCGCTCCTCGCGCGCCGAAGAGACCCCGGCGCGGCACCGACGATCCTGGCAGCCCTGGCTCGTCTCGCCAGCGATGACGAAGTGGCGGCGCGGACCCTGCTCCAGGCGCTCGTCCCGGGCCTGGTCCGGCTGGCGTCAACGGCGTGCACGGACGACCCGCTCGCCCTCGACGAACTGATCTCCCTCGCGTGGGAGCGCATCCGTACTTACCCGAGGACCCGGAACGGATCGGTTGCTGCGAACGTCCTGTGGGACGTCCGCAAGCGCTACCGCGAGCACCGCAGCATCGACGTCCCGTCAGCGGTCACGCCGAGAGGCACCAGCGAAGAGACCTCGCCATCGGCTGAAGACGTGGCCCTCGCCCGCACTGTTGTCGACGACCTCGTGGCCGCGCACCGCTCCGGGATGATCAACGAGGCCGCTCTCAGCCTCATCCTCCGTACCCGCCTCTGCGAGGTCCCGCTCGAGACGGCGGCAGCGGACCAGCACTCCACGGCCGCGCAGGCCAACTGCATCCGCTGGCGGGCCGAGCGTCGGCTCCGACCGGCCTTTGCGATGGCGAGCTGACGTGCTTGGCCCGCCCGGGGCATACGCCAGGTCTCGGAAGTCGAGGGTATGCTCCGGTCCGAGGGTGCCTTCGGGGTGCCCCGGTCTTGCCGGCCTGACCGTAATGGGGCTGGCCTCCTTCCGGCGACCGACTCCGCCGCCGGGCATCGGTGGCGCCGCCGCACTAGCACCTCGTCGACGCGCGTCGCCTCCGGGCTCCCTGTGCCCAGAGCGGCTCCCGGTTCGTACGGTTTGGAGGTTTGGCCACAGTGGGTACAAGACCGGCACCAGACATGAGTGAAGCCCGGCGCAGGGTGCGGGCCGCTCCGGCCCGCGACGGACGGCACCTGACGTCGCGCGCTCATGGTTCGTCGAGCGTCTCCCTTCTTGTGCGGCCCCCCAGCGGAGATCCAACCACTGGGCGCGAAGCTCCCGGCGAGAACGTGGACGTACGGCGCGATGCGTAAGGCACTCGCGAGCGTTCTGCTCGGCATCGTCGCCCTTGCGCCCCTGCCAGCATGCTCGTCAGGGCATGCCGTCGGGAAGGATTCGCCGCCGAGTGCCGCAGCAACGACGTCCACGACCACCTCGCCTCAGGCGCTCGTCCTGCGCGGGTACGCCGCCGCAGTCCAGGCGATCACCGACGCCGAGATCCGCAACGACCCGAACTGGTCGGCCCTGTTCCAGACGATGGTCAACCCCGAGCTCGCCCACGTGCAGGCCTTCATCAGCACGGAGAAGCAGCTCGGCTATCACAGCAGCGGCACGGCGCGAGTCGTTCGTTCGCAGGTCACGTCTTTGTCGCCGACACGGGCGGAGGTCGAGGCCTGCGTGCATGACGAGGTGATCGCCTATCAGGCCAACGGCCAGCCGGTCCCCGGGAACGCCGGCCAGCCCACGTACGGCGTGGAGAAGGGGACGCTCATCCCGAGTGGCCTGACCTGGGTCCTTCAAGACGGCACGGCCCAGCAATACCCGTCGGCGCAGCAGGCAGGGTCCGCGTGCGGCGTATAACTGTCGCAGCTCTGGTGCTCTCTATCGGCGTGGTTGCGGCCGCGGACACGGCATGGGCTGGGAACAACGTCGGCGGTTACGACAACCCGGTCACCGGCGCGATCACTGCCACAGCCTCGGCGAGTCCCAGCCCCGCCCCGCCAGCGTCTGGCGTGCCGACGTCGTCGGGGTC
>Ga0137390_10001110_pt1 | contig 19737 bp, 22 predicted proteins | sample 15con2h24AmetaG_FD_104937 | JGI IMG/M metagenome (GOLD analysis project Ga0137390, IMG submission 104937) | Vadose zone soil microbial communities from Angelo Coast Range Reserve, California, USA - 15con2h2.4A metaG | ecosystem: Environmental > Terrestrial > Soil > Vadose zone > Saprolite... | reverse complement strand
CGATGTCCGGGGTCAGCCCCAGCGCGGCGACGGCGCGCGCCATCGCCCGTAGGCTGGCGCGCAGGATGTTGATGCGGTCGATCTCGCGGGCGCTGGCCGCGCCCACGCCAATACGGACCATGCCGATCCTGGCGCAGGCAAACAAGGCGCGGCAGCAGACTTCGCGCGTCTCGCGGGTCAACACCTTCGAATCGTCGAGCTCGCGGCGCAGCATACCGCGGAAGCGGCGGCGGTCGAGGATCACCGCGGCGGCGACGACCGGCCCGGCGAGCGGGCCGCGCCCCGCCTCGTCGACCCCGCACACCAGTCCCGCGCAGCCGCGCTCGATCGCGAAATCCGGCATCGCACCGCCCCTCCCCCGCTGCGCTTGTGCCACGAGGGAGGGCGGGGTGGCAAGGCCCACCGGAATGGAACAACCCATGAACATTCTTGTTGACGCGGATTTTCGCCCGGCGTATAAGTTGCTTGTTTGTTCCCCCATCCGCCCCCTCAACCCACCCGGGAGAGATCCGATGAAATGGATGCTTCTTGCCGCTTCCGCCGTGGTTGCCTCCGGTTTGTGGCTACCGGGCCAGGCCGCCCAACCGACCGCCCCGCCCGCCGCTCCAGTCGATGCACCAACCGCCGCGCCGGCCGCAGCCGATGACCCGATCACCTTCGAGCAGTACCGCGAGTGGCGGCTGCGCTATATCGACCGCCGCCAGACCCAGCTCGCCGTGCAGCTCGCCGCCGCCGATCTGCAGCCGCGCCAGCGCGCCCGGCTGGAACAGGTCAAGGCTTACTATGATTGGCTCGCCGGGCTGCCGGCGGCCGACCGCGACCGCCGCTTCCGCGAGCGCTTCGACCAGATCGACGCCAATCATGACGGCACGATCGACCCGGGCGAGCGGGCGGCCTGGCGCGACAAGCAACGCGCCTTCTACGGCCGCGGCCGCGGCGCCGCCGAGCCCGCCGCCGCCCGCGAAGCACGCTAGGGGATCGGTCAGTCCTGTTCTTTCCCTGTAAAAACAGGCGGAACAGGCGCCCGGCCTGCACCGGTCAAGCGGCCAAGCAGCTCACCGGACAGCCGCCGACCCGCGACCTTCCGTGCTGCAGCCTGTGCTATGCTCCGGCATCGATAGCGGAGCGGGAAGTCGATCCCGATGACCCCCGATGGATAGCGGGCTCGCCGGGCTGGTCGCCGCCGAGACCGTGCTCAGCCACAGCGACGGCGCCCGCGGCATTCTCTGGGTGCGCGGCCATACCCTCGCCGATCTCGCCGCCAATTTCGGCTATGACGGCGCGGTCGGCCTGTTGTGGGAGGGTTTTGCCGGCGAAGGGCTCGACCGCGCGGCGATGCGCCGACGGCTCGGCGCCGGACGGGAGCGCGCCTTCGCCCGCCTCGCCGATTGGCTCGACCGGGCCGAGAAGCGGCCGCTCGTCGAGGGCGTACGGCTGGCGCTCGCCGCCTTGCCCGAGGACAGCGCACCGGCCGACATCCTCGCCACCCTGCCGGTGGCGATCGCGGCGCTGTTGCAGCACCGGCAGGGCGCCCCGCCGGTCGCCCCCGACCCGGTGCGCGGCACCGCCGACGACCTGCTGCGCATGGCGCATGGCGCGCCGGCGGAGTTTCCTGGGGATCTTCCGGCCGCGGCGGCGATGGCCGCGGCGCTCGACACCTATTTCTGCGCCGTCATCGACAACGGCCTCAACACCTCGGCCTTCACCGCGCGGGTCATCGCCTCGAGCCGGGCCTCGCTGGTCTCGGCCGCGCTGGGCGCCTATTGCGCCTTCACCGGGCCGTTGCATGGCGGCGCCCCGGGACCGACCCTCGACATGCTCGACGAGGCGGCCGCGAGCGGCGATGTCATGGCCTGGGCCGAGCAGAAGCTCGCCGCGGGCGAGCGGCTGATGGGGTTCGGCCACCGCGTGTTCCGTCTCGGCGACCCGCGCGCCGCATTGCTGCGCCAAGCGCTGGAACGGCTCGGCGACGCCCTCGGCCCGGGCATCGGCCGGCTCGCTTTCGCGGCCGAGGTCGAGCGCGCCGTCGGGGCGGCGTTCGCCCGGCTGAAACCGGGACGGCCGCCTTTGCAGCCCAATGTCGAGATCAACGCCGCCCTGCTGCTCGACGCGGTCGGGCTGCCGCGCGAGGCTTTCACCCCGGTCTTCGCGGTGGCGCGCGCCGCCGGCTGGCTGGCGCATGCGATGGAGCAGCGGAAAGCGGGACGGCTGATCCGCCCGTCCTCGGCCTATATCGGGCCGCGCCCCGTCGACACCGAGGCCTGAACCACGCGGCCTGTGATCAGCCGGCGATCAGTCGAACGCCCAGCGATAGCCGACCGTGGCTCCCCGCCCGGTCGAGTTCTTCGGCACCCCGACCGTCATGCCGGTATAGGGCGCCTCCGCGGCGGCGTTCGGCGCTCCTTTGGCGGCCGGCGCGACGCGTTCCTTGGCGACGATCTGCTGCGAAATCTGCGGGACGGTGTCGAAATTGACGCAGTCGCGTGCCGACCCGGGCGGGCAGGCCGCCAGGGCGCCATTGCCGCATAACAGGGACGCCGCAAGGATTGCGGCGGGACCACCAGCGCGCATCATTGCCTCCCCCTCCGGCTCTTCTCGGCCATTGTTACATGCAAATCCCGGGCCGGACAAACCGATTCGACGCCAGCATCGGCGTGGCCAGAGCCTGGGCCCGACAGGTGGTCGCATTGCGCCCGACGGCAAAACCACCTAAGTTACGGTTAACTGGTTGTTATCAATATCCTGTAAAGTTTTCGCGTATCGGGTGAATCGGCCGACCGTCGCGCCGGGGGACACACGCGGCGGGCGGATCGGTCCGGGAACCCGAGATTTGGCTGCGCTGTTTCCACCCCGGGGATTGCGCCGATCGCGCGCGGATCACGCTTCGAGCGAGGGTATCGTGTTCACATCTTACGTGGTCGCGACGGAGCGGCGCTGCCGGCAGCGCCGCTGGATTGTCGGCGCCTTGGCCGTCGCTGCCCTGCTGGCAGCGGCGCCATACGGCGCTCGTGCTCAACTGCCGCCGGCTGGCACCGGTGCGATGACGCCGGCATCGCCGCCGACTATGACCGGTATGCCGGCAACGGCACCTGCCGTGGTTGATACCGAGATCAAGATCCGGCTCGACAGCCCGGCCGGCGCCGCAGTCGCCGGTGAGCGCCTGCACACCGCTCTGCTGCGCCGGTTCTACGCCGCGCATAATTACGAGCCGATGTGGAACACGCGCCAGGCGATGGCGAGCGCGCTGCTCAATGCGGTGATGCGCGCCGGCGAGCACGGGCTCGACCCCGAGCTGTTCCACGCAACCCAGCTCAGGGACCCGGCGACGCTGCCGCCGATCGACCGCGACCTCTTGTTGTCGGACGCCTTTCTCGCCTATGCCGACGCCCTCGCCCGCGGCGTCCTGCCGGTCGAATCGCGGATGGACGACGAGGATCTGAAGCCCGAGCCGGTCGATGTCGCCGCGGCGCTCGACAACGCGATCGCCAGCCCCGACCCGGCCGCGGCGATCGAGGCGCTGGCGCCGAACACGCCGGCCTATGTGGCGCTGCGCCAGGCCTTGCAGTCCTATCGCGCGGCCGCGGCGGCCCGGACCCCGCCGCCACCCGCCGCCATTCAGGGCCGCCCAGGGCAGCGTAGCGTCGCCAAAGCCGCGCCGGCGCCGAATTATGACGCGAGGCTGCGGCAGATCGCGGTCAATCTCGAACGGCAGCGCTGGCTGCCGCATTCGCTGCCGCCCGACCGCGTCTGGGTCAATACCGCGGCGGCGCAGCTCGTGCTTTATCGCGGCGATCGGCCGGAGTTCACGACCCGCGTCGTCGTCGGCGAGACCGACAAGCAGACGCCGGAGGTGCAGGCCTCGATCGGCGCGCTGCTGTTCAACCCGCCGTGGAACGTGCCCCGCTCGATCGCGGCGAAGGAGATCTATTCCAAGCTCGGCCAGGACCCCGGCTATCTCGCCCGGCATCACATGATCGTGCGCCACGGCGGCCTGATCCAGCAGCTGCCTCCGAGCGCGCTCGGCCAGCTCAAATTCGAGATGCCGAACCGCTTCGATGTCTATCTGCACGACACGCCGATGAAGGCGCTGTTCAGCCAGGACAACCGGCGCCGCAGCCATGGTTGCGTGCGGGTACAGAACCCGCGCGAACTGGGCGCATTGTTGCTGCAGCAGCCGGTCGAGACGATCAACCGGCGGATCGGGCTCGGCTACACCAACAGCCAGCCGCTGCCCCAGCCGGTGCCGGTGTTCTTCGTGTATCAGACCGCGTTTGCCGAGGCGAACGGCGCGATCGAATTCCGCCCGGACGTCTATCAGCGCGACGAGGAAGTTTGGCAGCATCTGCATCGCGGGCCGCAGGCCCCGATGGCGCAACGCGAACCGACCGGCCAACCGCACGGCTGAACTACTTCATGGTTAATCAACCAATGGACGAAAAATCGCGCAAAGCGCGGTTTTAGCAAGCTTCCCGTGCATAACAGGCTTGTCTGAACGGCAGGCCAATGCTATGGCGTCCCCTGGGAGAATTTGGGGGATCAGCCATTGGGCTCATCTGATCTGCTGAGCCGGCGTCGCGTTATCGGCGCCGCCGCTGCCGCGACAGCCATCTCTTTTGTTGGAGTGGCCCCGGCCGTCTCCTTCGCGCCGCGATCGATTTCTCTGTACAACACCCACACTGGCGAATGGGTCCGCACCGTCTACTGGGCGGACGGCCACTACATCCGCGAGGCGGTGCGCGACATCAACTGGGTGTTGCGCGACCACCACTCGGACGAGGTGCGGCCGATGAATGCCGGGGTGCTCGATGTCCTCGGCATGCTGCGCGACCGGCTGGAATGCCACGACCCGTTTCTGGTGATCTGCGGCTATCGCTCGCCGACCACCAACCACAAGATGTATCTGCGGCATGACGGCGTCGCCAGCAACAGCTACCACATCCACGGCATGGCGATCGACCTGCGCTGCGAGGGCCGCAGCCTGCCGCAGGTACGGCGGGCGGCGGTGAGCCTGCGCGGCGGCGGTGTTGGGTATTATCCGCGGTCGGATTTCGTCCATGTCGATTGCGGGCCGATCCGCTACTGGTAGCGCGGACGTAATCGCCGGAGGGCCGCTCGCCCTCGACCGAGCACTCGAATAACAGAACCGCTTGTTGTCGCGGTTTGTTTGAAGCTGCATCGACAGACTTCACCCGGACGACGCGATGCTTGGCACCATTCTGATTATTATTCTGATCCTACTGCTGATCGGCGCGCTGCCGAGCTGGCCCTACAGCGGCGGCTGGGGCTATTACCCGAGCGGCGGGGCCGGGCTGATCCTGCTGATCGTCATCATCCTGTTGGTCGCGGGCCGCATTTAGCCGGCCGGATCTAGACCGGGGCGCGCTCGCGGCTGCGGCGCAGCCGCTCGACGCGCAGCGGCAGCGGCGTGCCGAGCCACAGCGCGTGGATCGTGTGGTCGTCATAGGCGTCATCGGTCTGTGGATGCACCAGCACCTTCAGACCGCCGCGGTTCAGCATCAGCCACGGCACCAGCCGCGGGAATTCGCCGATCGGAAAGGCGACCTGGTACATCGACACCGGATGCGGGCCGACCGGCTCGTCATGCCAGCGCCCGAGCTCCGCGTCGAAGCGGTTGCCGATCGCCTCGCGCAGCCGCTCCGCCACCGGACGGGTCGCCATGTCGTAATAGATATGCGCGTGATAGCCGCGGATCTGTCCGGGTTCGGCGAAGCTCTCTGCCATGCTGGCCTCCTCAGCCGGTCGGCGGGGCGACGGGTGCGGCGTCCGGCGGAGTATCCGCGCCGGGCCCGAGTTCCCGTTGCATCATGATGATATCGATCCAGCGGCCGAATTTGAAACCGACCGCCGGCAATACCCCGATATGGGCGAAACCGAGCCGCTCATGCAGGCGGATCGAGCCGAGCGTCTCGCGGCCGCCGATCACCGCTACCATCTGCCGGTAGCCGAGCTCGGTGCAGCGCGCGATCACCTGTTCGAGGAGGGCCCGGCCGAGGCCGCGGCCGATCTCGCCGGCCTCGACATAGACCGAATCCTCGACCGTGAAACGGTACGCCACGCGCGGCCGGAACGGCCCGGCATAACAGTAGCCGATCACGCGTCCGGCGCGCTCGGCGACCAGGTACGGCAGCCCGCGCTTGACGATCTCGCCGCGCCGCCGGGCGATCTCGGCGGCGTCCGGCGGCACTTCCTCGAACGAGGCCACCCCGTGCAGCACGTGATAGCCATAGATCGCGGTAATCGCCGGCACATCGGCGTCACGCGACGAACGGATCGTGTAATCGGCGCCGCTCATTCGTCCGCGCGGATCAGATCACCCGGACCGGCTTGCCGTCGAGAAACGCGACGACATCCTCGACGATCTGCGGATAGGAGCTGCGGTAGTTCTCGTCGGTGACGTAGCCGATATGCGGCGTCAGGATCACGTTCGGCGCCGAGCGCAGCGGGTGATGCATCGGCAGCGGCTCCTGGTCGTACACATCGAAGCCGGCATAGGCGAGACGTACGCTCTTCAGCGCCTCGATGATCGCGGCAGTGTCGCAGATCGGCCCGCGCGAGGTGTTGACGAGGATCGCCGAAGGTTTCATCAGCCCGATCTCGCGGGCGCCGACGAGGCCTCGACTGCGCTCGCTCAGCACGAGATGCACCGAGAGGATATCGCAACGGCGAAACAGCTCGTCCTTCTCGACCCGCTCGACGCCTTGCGCGGCCGCCTTCTCCGCCGTCAAATTCTGGCTCCAGGCGATCGCCTTCATGCCGAAGGCGAGCCCCACCCGGGCAACTCCGCTGCCGAGCCGGCCAAGACCCAACAGGCCCAGCGTCTTGCCGGCGACCCGATGACCGATGCGCGTCTGCCAGCCGCCCTGGCGCATGAACTGGTGGTCTTCGGCGATGCGCCGCGCGGCGCCGAGGATCAATCCCCAGGCCAGCTCGGCGGTGTCTTCATTGCCGCCGCCACCTGGAGCGCCAACGGGGCCGCCGGTCCCGCAAACCGTGACGCCGCGGTCCCTGAGCGCCGCCATATCGAATGAGGCGTTGCGCATCCCAGTGGTGATCAGCAGTTTCAGCTTGGGCAGGCGGTCGACGATCGATTTCGGAAACCCGGTGCGCTCGCGCATCGCCGCGACGATCTCGCTGTCGGCGAGCGAACGCACGACGTCCTCCGCATCGGCGAAGGGGAAGCGTTCTACCGCAATCTCGATGCCGCGGGCGCGCACCGGCGACCAGTCGGCCATGTCGAGGGCAACACCCTGGTAGTCGTCGAGAATGCTGAGCCGCATGGGTCGTCTCCCTTAAATCCCGGCTGTCATTGCGAGCCGCCGCAGGGCGGCGAAGCAATCCCCCTCCGATTAGGCTCTACCTGCGGGAGATTGCTTCGTCGCTACGCTCCTCGCAATGACAAAGGTCTTATGCAAGAAGCGGGGCGTAGCGGTCGAGCAGGCGCAGGATCTCATCGCGGCTCTCGTCGGGGATTTCGAGCACCGCGCGGTCGATCCCGGCCGCCTCGTATTCCCTCAGCGCCGCCTTGTCGGGCGGCGCGCGGAACACCGAGGTGGACAAGGTCTTCGGGTCGCGCCCCTTCTCCTCGGCCATGTGGTGCAGCCTGGCGAGCTGCTCCTTGATCTCGTAGCCGCGGCCGGGACGCGGGAACCAGCCGTCGCAATATTCGACGACCCGCCGCAAGGTGTAGTCGGTCTCGCCGCCGAGGATGATCGGCGGATGCGGCTTTTGCGCCGGTTTCGGCCACGACCACACCTTGTCGAAATCGACCATCTCGCCGTGGTATTCGGCTTCGTCCTGGGTCCACAGCGCCTTCATCGCGAAAACCCGCTCGCGCATCAGCTTGAAGCGGGTGTTGTAGCGGGCGCCGTGGTTTTGCATTTCCTCGATGTTCCAGCCGCCGCCGATGCCGAACACGAACCGGCCGCCCGACAGCTGGTCGAGGCTGGCGACGCATTTCGCGGTGACGATCGGATCGCGCTCGGGAATGAGGCAGATGCCGGTGCCGAGCACCAGCTTCCGGGTCCCGGCCGCGGCGAAGGACAGCGCGACAAACGGGTCGTGGGTATGGGCATAGCGCTTCGGCAATTCGCCGCCGCTCGGGAACGGGCTCTTGCGGCTCGTTGGGATGTGGGTGTGCTCGGGCACGAACAGCGATTCGAAGCCGCGTTCTTCGAGTGCCTGCGCCAATTCGGCGATGTTGATGCCGTAATCGGTCGGGAAATAGAAAACGCCGATTTCCATGTGGTTCCTCCGGAAGAAGAGCCGTGCCGCCGCCGTCGGCTGGCCAACAATGAGCTACGGTGACGGCGCGGTTAACCGTAGTAGTCAGAGGATCAGGATCCCGGCTCCATACCCTTGGCCTTTATGATCGACGCAGCCGCGGGCCCGGACAGAAACTTGACGAGGGCGTCAGCGGCACCCGGCTCCTTGGAAGTGGCCGTGATTCCCATGGCCCAAGTGAAGCGCTCGTAATCTTGCAGCTCAGGCGGGAGCCAACCGACCAGCTCGTAAGCAGGCGCAGCGAGGATTTCCATCGGTTGGGAGATGACAATATCGGCGCTGTCGTGAGCGGCAAAATCGGCCACGCTGCCTTCCATGAGCTTGGCCTTCGCGTTGACTTCCTTAGCAATCCCCAGACGTTCGATAACGCCGCGGAAATGAATGCCGCTGGCATGCCCGGCATCGGGAACCGGATAGGCAATCGATTTAGCGGCGAGTAATGCGAGCTTGAAAGCCTCGGTGGAACTGATGTCAGGTTTGGGTGCGCCACGGGCTACCGCCGCAGCGACGCCCGACCGGCCTAGAATGATATTGCTGCCGGAAATGATCTTTCCTTCTTTGATCAGTGCCTCGACTGCCGGCTTTTGAATGATTACCACATCGGCAGCCTCGCCACCCTGAAGGCGATTTTTGACCGCGCCAGCGGAGTCGTAGCTGATTGTCAGCTTATGGCCAGTTGTTCGTTCGAAATCGCCGCTCAGCTCGCTAAGGGCTGGCTTCATGACGAGTGCACTGAGCAGCTTGAGTTCCGCAGCGCTGGCAGAACCGGCAAAGAAGACGGAAACAACGGTCACGGCAAGCGCGAGCATCCGGATCATTTTCTGCGGTCTCCAAACGACGAATGTTGAGCCGGTAGCCGGGAAATATCGCCCAACAGCGCCATTCCCGGTAGGCGCATTACGCGACGCGGCTGGGCGCGGGTAAGGGCAAGGCCGCCACATCGGCCGCGGTGACGTCATCGGCGCTCGGCGGCAGCATGGTGCGCAGGGTCAGGGCCCCCGAGGCGAAGACAATACCTTTCTCGGCGAACACCCGATACATCCGCTTCAGGTATTCGCGCTGGATCCAGCTCGGCTTGACCGGGCGCGCGGTGAATTTGAAGCGCAGCACCACCGCGGTGTCGGCGACCTCGGCGATGCCCTGCATCTTCAATGGCAGGATGACCTCGGCGGCGACCTCGGGGCTGTCCTCCTGCGTCGCCAGGCCGATCTGCTTCGCCGTCCGGCGGACCAGCTCGATGTCAGTGCCGGGCTCGAGCCGCAGATTGAATTTGATCGTCGCGTAGTCGCGGCTGAGATTGGTGACCGCGCCCAGCTGGCCGTAAGGGATCGTGTGCAACGGCCCGTTGTGATGGCGCAGCTTCAACGAGCGGACGCCGAGCATCTCGACCGTGCCCTTGAGGCGGCCGGTATCGATGTATTCGCCGACGCGGAAGGCATCGTCCCACATGTAGAACAGGCCGGAAATGATGTCCCGGACCAGCGACTGCGAGCCGAACGACACAGCCAGGCCAAACACCCCGGCGCCGGCGATCAAGGGCGCGGTATCGACGCCGAGGCGCGACAGCACGATCAGCACCGCCACCACCCCGATCGCCACCCCGAAAAAGGCGCGCATCATCGGCAGGATGGTCTGCAGCCGCGATGCCGGCGCCGATTCCTCGTCATCGTCGGCGGCGCCCGGCAGCCTCGGCCCGCCGCCGACATCCTGCAGGTGGCGGTCGATCGCCAGCCGCGCCAGCTCCCAGGCGAGATAGGCGACAAACAACGTGCCGACCGCGGCAGTGACCGCGCGCATCGCCGCCGTCGCGGCCGACGTGGTGAGTTCGATGGCGTCGACCCAGGTCCAGGCCAGCGTCATCACCGCGGCGAGCAGAATGATGCCGCGCAACAGGCGGCGCAGGCTCCGCGACAGCAGCCGGTCGATCCCGCCTCCGCGGCTGATTGCGGTCGTCTCGATCGCGTGCGAGCCGCGCTCGGTCAGCCTGTCGAGCACGAGCAATACGATCAGGACCCCGAGCGTCGAAGTCCCCGCGTGATAGTAGGACAACAGCCCGAGCGACAGGCCGAACACGAAAAACACCATCAGGCCGGCGATAAGGCCGAGGCCGATCGCGACCCAGGCGCGCGCGAGCCCGGCGCGCAGGGCAGCGATGATCCCCTCGGTGCGGTAGCCGCGGATCAGCGCATCCACCGCGGCGCGCGAGCGGAACAGAATCCACGTGTTGAGGCCGCACACCGCGGCGGCGACGACCAGCCCGATGATGTGCGGCGCGCCGCTGTCCTCGTCGGCCAGGCCATAGCGGCCAAAGCCGATCAGCACGGCGATCGCGAGGACAACGGCGGAGAGAAACCGCGTCAGACGACGCGCCTCGCCGTCGGGCAAGTCGATCAGGCGGGCGGTCGGCTCATGCGGACGCAAAACGACGCGGGGGATCAGCATGAGGGCCCGCCAGCGGATCAGCACGCTGGCTGACAACAATACCAGGTTCATCGGGACGCCGGCGTTGATCAGCCAATGCCGGCTGGAGACAAACACCCAGGCCAACACCCCCAGCCCGGCGAAGTCGCACAGCAGCACGAGCAGCAGGTCGGGGATGGTCGGACCGGTGACCCGCGCCCGCAGCCTGCGGCGCACGCGCCGGCCGAGCACCCAGACAGCAAGCCTCTCGGCCAGCAGCGCCACGCAAGCGGCCAGTATGACCAGGCAAAGATTGACCAGCGCGCCGATCGCGGAACCGTCGCGATCGAAGGAGCGCCATTCGCGCGCCAGCGCCGAGGGCGTGTCCGGCAGCATGCTGATATCGGAGCCCGCCTCGTGTTCGAGGCGCATGATGGTGTCTTCAAGCCAGCCGGTCGAAGCCATGATTGCCCCGGCGGCGGCCGGGGTGTCGGCCAGGGTATCGGCGGCGGCGGCCGGTATCGGAGGAGGCGCGTCCGCCGCTCGGGCGGGCGCGGCGGCAAAGCCGCACCAGGCCAGAATGGCGACACACAACAGGAGCGAGCCGCATCTCCGCGGCCCGCCCGCCATGTCCTCGACCCGCAGCCGCATGTTGCCCAGCCTCCCTGCAGGAACGCCTGCAGTTTAGGCCGTTTGGCGGTGGCGGGCGCGGTCTTTTTGCCTGCCGATCAGCCGGGCCGCATCATTCGCAGCCGCGTCAACTCGGCGCGGCCCGGCTGGCGTATCTCTCCTCGGCGGCGTTGGCTGGATCCCGTCAGCCCGGGGTTTGCCATCTCGCATGGATCAGGAAGGCGATGCCGTAGCCGATCGCCCCGGCGATCAACAGCGCGGTCAACGGATACTCGTTGACGTTTTCGGTCAGGTATTCGCCGGCCCGCATGCCCTGCCGGTACAAGGCGTCGCTCGCGGCGGTCGCCTGGTCGCGCGCCCGCCGCGCCAGGTCTTGCGCCGCTGCGCCGGCATCGGCCGCGGCCGCGCGCGCCTGCTCGCCGACATCGCGCGCCATCGTCTTGGCCTGCTCCATCGTGTCACCAGCCAAGGCCGCGGCCTTCTGAGCCTGCTGCCGCCCCTGATCGAGCGCCGTCTTGCCCGCGTGGCGAGCGACATCGATGGCCTGCTCTCCGGTCAGCGTATCGTCCGTCAGTCGTTCTTCCATTGCCCTGTCTCCGGTACGTCTTCGGGAAATCCACTGAATCCAGAACATCCGCCGTAAAGAAACGCTCCCTCCCCTAGTAAAACTCAAGGTTGAGTTACTTCAACCCTCGGCGCCGGAACCAACCGGATCTGCGGTTCGACAGTGCCAAGGTCGCCGCCAGCATTGCGGTCATCGTTGTTTTGGGCACAGGTTTCCTCCTCCTTGTGGGTCTTCTTTCGCCCAACGAGCCAATAACAGCGGCAAAAACAGCGGCAAAAACAGCGGCAATAAACATCGGTCGAGAAATGGCGAAGGCCCGGGCGGACGGCCCGGGCCTTCTGCACTCTGCCAGGAGCGGCCGCGCAAACCAGGCCGCCGCTCTTTCTTTCGCTCAGGTCATCGCGCGTTTCAGATTGCTGTCGAGCTTGTCGAGGAACTGATTGGTGGTCAGCCAGGGGTGGTCGGCGCGGATCAGGATCGCCAGATCGCGCGTCATGTCGCCGCCCTCCACGGTATCGATGCAGACCCGTTCCAAGGCCTCGGAAAAACGCACGACCTCCGGCGTATTATCGAAAGTTCCGCGATAGCGCAGTCCGCGCGTCCAGGCGAAGATCGAGGCGATCGGGTTGGTCGAGGTCTCCTTGCCCTGCTGATGCTGGCGATAGTGCCGGGTGACCGTGCCGTGCGCGGCTTCGGTCTCGACCGTCTTGCCGTCGGGCGTCAATAGCACCGAGGTCATCATGCCGAGCGACCCGAAGCCTTGCGCCAGCGTGTCCGACTGGACATCGCCGTCGTAGTTCTTGCAGGCCCAGACAAAACCGCCGTTCCACTTCAGCGCCAGCGCGACCATGTCGTCGATCAGGCGATGCTCGTAGGTCATATTGCGCTTCTTGAACTCGGCGGCGAATTCGTTGTCGAACACCTCCTGGAACAGATCCTTGAAGCGCCCGTCATAGGCTTTGAGGATCGTGTTCTTGGTCGACAGATAGACCGGCCAGCCGCGATTCAGCCCGTAATTGAATGACGAGCGGGCGAACCCTTTGATCGACTCGTCGAGGTTGTACATGCCCATCGCGACGCCGCCGCCCGGGAAATTGAAGACCTCGCGCGTGACCGGCGCGCCGCCATCGGCCGGTGCAAAGGTGATCGTCAGCTTGCCCGGGCCGGGGACGACGAAGTCTGTCGCGGCATACTGGTCGGCATAGGCGTGACGGCCGATGACGATCGGTTTGGTCCAGTTCGGCACCAGGCGCGGCACGTTCGTGCAGACAATCGGCTCGCGGAAAATCGTCCCGCCGATGATGTTGCGCAGCGTACCGTTCGGCGATTTGTACATACGCTTCAGGTTGAATTCCTCGACGCGGGCCTCGTCCGGGGTGATCCCGGCACATTTGATGCCGACGCCGTATTTCTTGATCGCTTCAGCGGCCTCGACGGTGATCTTGTCGTCGGTCTGGTCCCGCTTCTCGATGCCGAGATCGTAATATTTCAAGTCGAGATCGAGATAGGGCAGGATCAACTTGTTCTTGATGAAGCTCCACATGATGCGCGCCATTTCGTCGCCGTCGAGTTCGACGATGGGCTTCGCCACCATGATTTTTGCCATTTCGGTCATCCTCGCAAGCGGCCGGCGGGTAATCGGAAGCGGGCGACCATAAAGACCGCACGCCGAGGAGGCAAGCGGCCGGTGGGCCCAGTTGGCGCGCAAAAGGGGACGGTTCGGGTCGCCCGGGTGGTTCGCCAAGCCGTACTTATTAACAGCCGGCCGGCGCCCCTGCGCAACCGGCTGAAAATCCTTAAAATGTGCAGTTTGTCACGAATGGTTTACCGACGGTTTACAATCTACATCAAACCGTCACACGTTAATTCTCGTTCTTTCAATGTCTTAGGCTGATTTGCCTAATTAATAGGCAAACACCGGCGCACCGCGCGACGCGGCGCGATCCGGCCGGCCTGACGGGGGTTTTACCCCAAGTTATCCACCGCCGCCGTGGATAGTGCTGGTTACGCCTGGGATTCGCCAAAACGGCCAAAGAGTTGCGACTCCGCTCGGGCCGGTCACAGCAAATCCGACCGCGTCTTTCGCCCCGGCGCCGCCTGTTCGAGTGCCGCCATCAGCGCGGCGACATCAGGCACGATTTCGACGAGGCGCGGCACCAGCGGCGCCGCGAAGCCGCGCGCGACGATATGGTCGAGCAGTTCCGTAAGCGGCCGCCAGTAACCGGCGACATCGACGAGGAAGATCGGCTTGTCGTGGAGGCCGAGTTGCCGCCAGGTCAGGCTCTCGAACGTCTCGTCGAGCGTGCCGATCCCGCCCGGCAGGACGGCGAAGGCGTCGGCCCGCTCGGCCATGACCCGTTTGCGCTCATGCATGTTGTCGACGATCACCAGCTCGCTGACCCCGTGATGCGCCAGTTCGCGATCGCGCAACGCCGCCGGGATCACGCCGATGACATGCCCGCCGGCGGCCAGGGCGGCGTCGGCGACCAGCCCCATCAAACCGATCCGGCCGCCACCGAAGACCACCTCGACACCGGCCGCCGCCAGGCGGCGTCCCAGTTCGCTGGCCGCGTCGCGGTACCGCTCGTCGACCGCGCCGGAAGAGCCGCAATAGACGCAAATACGCCGGATCTGTTGCATACGGGTTTGCACTCTATAGGCGCCGCGGCTTCTCTTCCTCCGATCGCGCGATCATTGCAAGCGCCTGCGCCGCGTCCTAGACTTGCCCGGAACGGGGGACCAGGCGCGACGGGGGATCAATTGCGCAGCACATTCTGGCTCGCAACCGGCGCAGCGGCATTGCCGCTCGTCGCCATCGCCGTGCTCGGCCTGCGCGGCGGCGCACCACCGGTTAGCGCCATCCTCGACCCACCGCGGGCCGCCCAGACGGCACACGCCGCTCCTGGCGCCTCGGCCCCAGCACGCACCGCGCTCGACAGGCCGCCAAGCTTCGACATCGTCAAGATCGACCCGACCGGGCAGGCGGTCATCGCCGGCCGCGCCGCGCCGGGTGCCCGGGTTCGCGTGCTCGACGGCGACACGCCGATCGGCGAAGCCACGGCCGACGCGCGCGGTGAATGGGTGGTGGTGCCGAAGGCGCCGATCGCCCCCGGCGAGCGCCAGCTCGCCATCGAGGCGACGAACCGCGTCACCGGCGTCACGCGCCGCTCGGACGATGTCGTGGCCTTATCGGTGGCGCCGGCGGACCGCAAGGGCGCGAGCCTGGCGGTGCTGCTGCCGGGCGACGCCGATCAGCCGCCGCGGATATTGCAGCGACCGGAAGCCACCGCCGCTGCGGGCGGCTTGTCACTCGACGCGGCGGAATTCGATGCAAGCGGCCGGCTGTTGCTGTCGGGCCGCGCCGAACCCAACGCCCGCCTCAAGCTTTACGCCGGCAATCAGCTGCTCGGCACGGCCACCGCGGACGCCGCGGGCAAATGGTTGGCCATCACACCGCACCCGCAATCGTCGAGCGCGCTCGAATTGCGCATCGACCAGCTGATGGCAGACGGCAGCGTCGCCCACCGCGTCGCACAAGCCTTCGCGCCGCCGCCCATATCGACGGAGGGGGGCCGCTACCGCTACCTGGTCAAGCACGGCAACAATCTGTGGTGGATCGCGCGGCAGGTCTATGGCGAAGGGGTCCGCTACACAGCGATCTACGGCGCTAACCGCGACCATATCCGCGACCCGAACCTGATTTACCCGGGCCAGCTCTTCAAACTGCCGAAATCCTGAGGCGCTCAGGCGTAGAGCTCCGGCGCCAATTGCGGCACGGCGCGGCCGCGCGCGTGCAGGTAGGATTGCCAGAACAGGCAGGCCGCGACCGAGCGCCACGGCGCCCAGGCGTCGCCGATCTCGCGCAACTGCCGCTCGGCGGGCCGCTCGGCGAGACCGAGACATTCTGCGACCGCGAGCTGCAATCCGAGATCGGCGGCGGGCCAGACGTCGCTGCGGCCGAGCGCGAAGATCAGATAGATCTCGGCGCTCCAGCGGCCGATCCCCTTGAGGCTGATGAGATCGGCCAGTACCGCCGCGTCGGCGGCAGCCTCGAGCCTGGCGAAATCGAAGGCGCCGCTCACCACCGCCTGGGACAGCCGGCGCGCATAATCCATCTTCTGCCGGCTGAAGCCGCAGCGCCGCAGCGTCGCGTCGTCGAGCGCCAGGAACGGCTCGGGGGCCAGCGGTTGGCACATCTCGGCGAGCCGGCGGTGCATCGCCGCGGCGGCGTCGATCGACACCTGCTGTTCGAGGATGATGTGCAACAGCGTCGCGAAGCCGTTGCGGCGGCTGCGGAAGCGCGGCGTCCCAGCGCGGTCGAGGATGGCGCGGAACACCGGCTCGCCGGCGAGCGCCGCCACCCCTTCTTCCAAGTGTTGCGGCGCGTAGATCAGCCCCACGGAATCAGCCCCACAGCATCAGCCCCATAGGGCCGGCTCCGGCGGGTAGAGGGTGCTGCCGTCATAACGCAGGCCTGGTACCCGGTCCTGCGCCAACAGCAGCGGAGCATCGAGATCGACGACGGCGGCTTGCTGGGCAACGAGAATGGCCGGCGCCAGCGCCAGCGAGGTGCCGATCATGCAGCCGACCATGATCGCGAAACCCCGCGCCGCCGCCGCCTCGGCGAGGGCGAGCGCCTCGGTCAAGCCGCCGGCCTTGTCGAGCTTGATGTTGATTGCGTCGTATTTGCCGACGAGCCGGTCGAGATCGGCGCGCGTGTGGCAGGATTCGTCAGCGCACACCGGGATCAGATGCGGCACCCGTGCCAGGGCCTCGTCGTGATCGGCCGGCAAGGGCTGCTCGATCAGTTCGACGCCGAGCTCTGCGAGCGCCGGCATCGCCTCGGTCAGGTGGCGGTCGCCCCAGCCTTCATTGGCATCGACGATCAGCCGCGCCGCCGGCGCGGCGCGGCGCACCGCGCGCACACGTTCGATGTCGCCGTCGCCGGTCAGCTTCAGCTTCAGCAGTGGCCGGGCGCGCTGTGCTGCCGCGGCCTCGCCCATCCGCTCGGGGGTATCCAGGCTCAGCGTATACGCGGTCACCAGCGGTTTAAGCGGTCCGATACCGGCGATATCGGCGGCGCGGCGGTCGTCGCGCTTGGCGTCGAGGTCCCAGAAGGCCGCGTCGAGCGCGTTGCGCGCCGCGCCTGGCGCCATTGCCTGCTGCAATTCCTTGCGGTCGAGCCCCGAAAAGACCGCGCCGCGCATCTCCTCGAGAGCGCGCACCACACTGTCGACGCTCTCGCCATAGCGCGGATAAGGCACGCACTCGCCGCGACCGCGAAAGTCGCCGTCGAAGATCTCAGCGATCACCACTTCGGCGGTCGTCTTGCTGCCGCGCGAGATCGCGAAAGGCCGGGCTAAAGGCCAGGCGCGGCGGGTCACGCTGAGGCGCTGCGGCGCGGGAGCCATATGGCGGGTCAGCCGAGCAGGCGATCAACGATCGCCGCGACGCCGGTGCGCACCGGATCGACGCAGGGTAGGCCGAGCTGGTCCTCGGTCTGACGCAGGTAATCGCGCGCCGCCGCGGCATCGAGCGCTCGGCTATTGACGCCGACCCCGACGCAACGCGCCGCCGGATTGGTCAGCTGCGCCGCCTCGACGTTGCGCTCGATACAGAGCTTGAGGTCGGGCAGCGGATAATGCCGCAGCCCGCGCATATGGGTGCGGGTCGGCTCGTGGCACATGACCAGCGCATCGGGCTGCGCTCCGTGGATCAGCGCCAATGTCACGCCGGCGTAGGAGGCGTGGAACAGCGAGCCCTGGCCTTCGATCAGATCCCAATGGTCGGGATCGTTGGCCGGGGTCAGCCATTCGACCGCGCCCGAGACGAAATCGGACACCACCGCATCGATCGAGACGCCGTCGCCGGCGATGAAGATGCCGGTTTGGCCGGTGGCGCGGAAATCGGCGTTGAGGGCGCGCCCGCGCATCTCCTTTTCGAGCGCCAGGGCGGTGAACATCTTGCCGATCGAGCAGTCGGTGCCGACCGTCAACAGCCGCTTGCCCGGCCGCTTCAGCCCGTTGCCGACCGCGAATTCGCGTGTCGGATGCCGCACATCGACAATCTGCCGCCCGCGGCGCGCCGCCGTATCGCGCAAGACCGGTATTTCCGACAGCCGATGGTGCAACCCGCTCGCCAGATCCATGCCGAGTTCGAGCGCCCGTACCAGCAGCCCCTCCCAGCCCTCGCCGAGGACGCCGCCGCGGTTGGTCGTGCCGACGATGACGGTCTTGATCCCGGCGGCGGCCGCGTCCTCGATCGTCATTTCGGGCAGGCCGAGATCGGCGTTGCAGCCCGGCAGGCGAAACTGGCCGCTCGAGATGTCCGGCCGCCAGAAGGCAATGCCCGCGGCGGTCTTTGCGGCGAGCTGGTCGGCGGCGTCGCCGATGAACAGCAGATACGGAGTGCGCAGGGTCACCGCCCTCACCTTTCCGCGGGGGGATTCGCGAAGCCGGCGATCTTAAGGAACTGTCTCAGCCCACGAAAGCCCCTCCCATTGGCCGGGCGCGCTACGGCCGCCCTTCGTCCAGCCATTCGCACCTGGAATGGCTGCCATTCGGCACTTCGTCGTGAGGGAGGTTGCCGCGCCGCCGGCGTATCCCAAGTAGCAAACACGCGAATGCCGCGAGCCCGCGATCGCCGAAACCGGCAAAATCGGTCCAGGCGATAAAGGGCGCGGACATTCGGAGGAGGTCGAGGATGAGCCCGGGCGCATTTTATTCGCCCTTCAGCAGGGACGCGCGCGATCGCCGCGGCATCGCCTTGGCGACGGTCGTCGCGATCCTGTTCGCGACGGTCGCCGCGATCAGCTTCGCGGTCGATATCAGCGTCACCTTGTCGAGCCTGCCGGCGCCGGCTGCGACCGTCGGGCGGTAGCCGACCGGCCGCCGCGGTGAAGAATCCGCAGCTCGCCGCGGTTCGCCTCCTCGGCTTGACCGTCGTCGGCGCGGTCCTCGGCGGCTGTCCGACACCACACCCTTTGCTGCAGCAAGGCGATGAGCGTTCCGCCGAAATCGGCTACTCCGGCGATGTCGCCGGCACGCTGCCGATCGCCAGCCGGCATTGCGCATCTCATGAGCGCGTGGCGCGGCTGGTCGACACGACCCCATGGGTCGCCTATTACGCCTGCGACCGCCATTGAATGCCCGTGGCTGGCGCGGCCACGGCAAGTTTTCGTACACTGTCGCCATGGTTGCTGATCAGGAGGGCATCATGTGCGCTGGGCGGAATTCGGCATCGGCGGCAATTGCCGCCATCGTCTTCCTGCTCGCCGATCCCGCGGCGCTGTCGGCCGCGCCCTGCGACCAGTACGATCCCGCCGCCCCGGTGCGCACCGCCCGCATCATCCTGAGCGCCAGCGATTTCGTCAGCGAGGAGCGGGACGAACTGCGCAGCTTTGTCGCGACCGGCAGCCTCGGCCATGTCGATGCGATTCTGGTCTCCTCGAGCCCGCGAGGTGCCGTCCGATCGTTCTTCGCCGGGCCTCTGGTCAGCCGCTACTCGCCGCATTATGGCGAGGAGCTGAAAGGCATCGCCGTCAGCGTGACCGTACAACCCGGCAGACGGCCGGTCAGCGTGGTGATCGGCCTGCGCCAGGTCTGCGCCCAATACTTTCGCAACTCGTTTTTATATTACTGAGCCGGATTTCCGTACGGTCAGAACTGGACGCGCTGGGTCAGCGCGCCGTCGATGATCAGATTGGTGCCGGTGATGAAGCTGGCCCGCGGGCTGGCCAGGAAGACGACCGCGTCGGCGACCTCCTCCGGCGTGCCCATGCGGCCGGTCGGGTTCCTCCCCAGCATCTCGGCGAACATCTGCGGATTGCGCTGCCGGACGAT
>Ga0137390_10001109_pt1 | contig 19739 bp, 17 predicted proteins | sample 15con2h24AmetaG_FD_104937 | JGI IMG/M metagenome (GOLD analysis project Ga0137390, IMG submission 104937) | Vadose zone soil microbial communities from Angelo Coast Range Reserve, California, USA - 15con2h2.4A metaG | ecosystem: Environmental > Terrestrial > Soil > Vadose zone > Saprolite... | reverse complement strand
TCCGCAACCCGCATCAGGTGGTCCTGCGCGCTGAACGGCTCTCCCACCCGAGGCGCCCGCACATACTCCCCATCCGGCTGCAACAGTCGAGCCTTGGTGTTATCCGCCAGATACGCCGCAAGGATCTCATCGCGCAGACGCTTATGCAGATCGGCCTGTGCCACCGGAAACATCACCTCGCATCGCTCCACCAGATTACGCGGCATCCAATCCGCGCTGCCGCCGTAGACCTCCTCTCTGCCGCCGTTGGCAAAGCAGAAGATCCGGCTATGCTCCAGAAACCGTCCCACGATGCTTCTCACACGAATCCGCTCGCTCAAACCCTTCACCCCCGGCCGCAGGGAACACATTCCCCGCACGATCAAGTCGATCTCGACTCCCGCCTGCGACGCCGCATACAACGCCTCCACCGTCCGCCGGTCTATCAGGCCGTTCATCTTCGCAATAAGGTAAGCCGGCTTACCCGCCTTCGCATGGGCCGCCTCTCGTTCAATCAGCACCACCAGCCGGTCAGCCATCGTCAACGGAGCCACCAGCAGCGGACTGTACGAATCGGACTCGGTCTCTGCCGTCAGGTAGTTGAACACCTTCTGCACCGCGTTCGTGATCTCCGGCTTCGAGGTAAGCAGGCTGATGTCGGTGTAGAACCGCGCCGTGACTGGGTTGTAGTTCCCCGTCCCCAGGTGCGCATACCGCCGCACCACGCCGTCGGGATCGCGTCGCACCAGCAGCGCCAGCTTGCAATGCGTCTTCAGCCCGAAGATGCCGTGAAAGACCCCCACCCCGGCGTCTTCAAGCTCCCTCGCCCAGCGAATATTCGAATCTTCATCAAATCGCGCCATCAACTCGACGACAACGGTCACTTCCTTGCTTTGTCCTGCCTCAACCAGAGCCGTGAAGATCGGCGAATCCTTGCTCGTCCGGTAAAGCGTCTGCTTCATCGAGATCACGCTGGGGTCCTGCGCCCCGGCCTCGACAAACTCTTCCACCGTCTTGTACGAATCGAACGGATGATGCAGCATCACATCGCGCTTCCGCAGCTCGTCGAAGATATCGGTCGACTTCGCACTCAGCTTGAACTCCTTGGCAACAAACGCCGGATACTTCAGCATCGGCCGCTTCACCTCCGAGTACAGGTTCATCAGCCGGGACAGATTCACCGGTCCGTCCGTACGGAACACCTGCCACGGATCCAGTTCGAAGTTGATCCGCAGCCGCTCCACCATCTCTTCGGTGGCCGAACTCTCAATCTCCATCCGTACAGCATCGCCCTTGCGCCGGTTATGCAGCTCTGCACGCACGCTCTCGAGCACCGAGCGCGACTCCTCCTCCTGCATGTAGAGGTTGCTGTTTCGCGTCACTCGAAACGCCGACCGCGACAGCACCTCATACCCACGGAACATCCTCTCCACCTGCGATTCGACCAGTTCATGCAGCAGAATGAAGTCGCAATACCCTTCCGCGCCGACCAGAGGCACCAGTCGCGGCAGCGCGCGAGGCACCGTCACCACGCCCAGCGCCGTCGTTCCCTTCAGGCCGCGTCGTTTATGCCGCAGCAGCAGGCCGATACAGAGCGCCTTGTTCAACACCCGCGGAAAGGGATGCGAAGGATCGACCGTCACCGGAGTCAGCAGCGGATCGACCTCCGTGTCATAGAACTCCAGCGCCTGCGCCCGCGCCTTCTCGCCCAGTTCGCTCCACCGCAGCACACGGATCTTCTCCGCCCCCATCGCCGGGAGCAACTGCTCGTTCCAGCATCCGTACTGCGCCTCAACGAAGCGCACGATACGCTCCATCAACCCATCCAACCGTTCCTGCGGAGTCAGCCCCCCCTCATCCGGCGGCTGCGCCTGATTGTAACCATCCTCGATCCGCTGCAGAAACCCCGCCACCCGGATCTCCACAAACTCATCCAGATTGCTCGCCGTGATCGCAAGGAACTTCACTCGCTCCAGCAGCGGATTTGTCTCGTCCTGTGCCTCTTCGAGTACCCGCTGGTTAAATCGCATCCACGATTCATCCCGGCTGAGAAACAGATTCTCAACCGTCGTTTCCGTAGCCTTCTTCGCGTTGACGCTCTTTCGAGAGCTTCGCTTGGTAGTGCTCATAGAAGTCTAAAGCTTATCGCACTCTCAGGAGTTGAAAGTATGAACAGGCCAGGAAAATCCAGATACGCACTTCGGAAGGTGCCTAAGCCGTCATTTGCCGGTAAGGGTCTGCGTCGCGCTCTTCAGCAGCGCAGCCTCGCGTTCTACGGCAGCAGCAGTCCGCGCAATCTGTGCATCCGCGTCCTTCCACTGCTTCTGTTCGATCGTCTCTCGAGCCGCTGGCAGCGTCTTCACGCCGTAGCCCGTATAGAACCCCGGAGCATACATCATGTTCTGGAACCACGACCGGTTCGGCAATCCCGCCGGATCGAGAAACACTCGCTCACTCTGTATGAGTTGGAGATTGAGCGCAGGAGGCGCCTTCAGCGCATTCGCCGTGAACGCCTTGTCATACTCCGCTGCCGCTGTCGTCAGATCGTCGATCGCCTGATCGAGCGGAGCAAAGTTTAGATAGGGCGGAAGGGTTTCCACCTCAGGAGCAACGCGCTTCTTCTTCGGATCTTCCAATGCCTTGTACACACCGTCGGCAATCTCGGTGTTTCGCTCCTTGATTTCGGCGCGCATCGTGTCTGTCAGCCTCTTCACTCCGGTTACATACGTCCGAACCGTGTCGGCGAGGTCTCCGAACTGAAAGGGAATCACATCGGCGTCTGCCATCCGCATCATCATTGTGCCCGCCGTCTGGGCAAGGGCGCGTCCATAGACGAAATCAGTATCTTGGAAGTGCGTATACCAATAGAAGTCGTCGTAGACAGAATGATATTGACCGCCGCCTTGATCTTCGCCGCCATAGCCCAGGTTGATGCTGGCGATTCCGAGATGGTGAATGAATGCCGTATAGTCGGAGCCCGAACCGAGGGCCTCCATACGGATGTCCGGGCGGTTGCGAAGTTCGGCGCGTGCATCCGTTGTTGCGCGAGAGATCGCAACCAGACGTTGACGCTTCCACACCGGCATCTTCGTCTCGGGATCATCGATATCTTTGGTCACACTGTTGACAAAGCTCTCCAATTCACTCGACCCCTCTGCCCGAAAGTAGCCGCGGCCATTGCCATCAGAGTTGAAGTACGCGACCGCGTGTGCGCTTAGTTCGGGTGCATGTGCCTCCACCCATTCGGTTGAACCCAGCAGTGCCGGCTCCTCGCCGTCCCAGAAGCAATAGATAATGGTGCGCTGCGGATGCCAGCCCTGCTTTAGCAACTCACCAAGGCCACGCGCTTCTTCCAATTCAGCGCTCGCTCCGGATAGAGGATCGCCCGCTCCGTTCACCCACGCATCATGATGGTTGCCACGAATCACCCACTGATCGGGAAGGGTCGAACCCGGAATCGTCGCGATCACATCGTACAACGGCTTCCGGTCCCAGTTGAAGCTGACGGCGAGATGCGCCATCGCGACACTCGGGCCGACCTTATATGCGAACGGAAGCCCGCCACGCCAGCTCTCCGGCACCAGGTCGCCCCGCAAAGACCTCAGGAACGGTGTCGCATCCGCATAGGAGATTGGAAGCACTGGGATCTTCGTAATCGTCTGCACCTGATCGAGCGGGATCAGCTTCGTGCCAGCCACAGCGCCGATGCTTGGAGTCTGCGGATCGCCCGGATACACCGGCATATCCATTACGCTGCCACGCTGCGCACCCTCCGCGGGCCGCATCGGCCCTTCCGGGTAGGTATCGCCACGAAAATAGCCGTCCTCGCGAGGATCAGAGTAGATGATGCAGCCGACCGCACCATGCTCAGCCGCAACCTTAGGTTTGATCCCTCGCCACGTCTGGCCGTATCGCGCGATCACGATGGCGCCCTTCACCGAGACTCCCATCGCAGCCAGCTCTTCGTAGTCGGCCGGCGCACCGTAGTTCACATAGACCAGCGGAGCCGTAACGTCCCCATCGCGGGAGTAGGCGTTGTACGTTGGCAGCTGCTCTTTCTTCTGATCTGAGGTTGGATCGACCTTCACCGCCGGTTCTTCAAGCGTCGCCTCAAACTTCTCCGGTCCCAGCAACTCCAGCTTGCGCGACTTCGGGGTAGGGAACAAGGCCTCAAACTGCTCGATCTTAGCGTCCAGTCCATACGACTTCAACTGCGCCAGCAGCCACTCGGCATTGTCCTTGTCGTACGGTGAACCCACGTGATGCGGCCGCGCCGACATCCGCCGCATATTCTCGCGGACCTTTGCAGGATCAGGCATCTCGCGGAACTTCCCCTCCCACCGCATCTCGGCAGCAGCGTGTTCCGGAGTGTAGCCGCGAAGAGTGACCTCTCCCGTATTGACGGCGTAAGCGGTGCTGGCAAGCAAGGTAAAAGAGACGATGGCCCTTCGCATGGTGATAGAACTCCTCTGGATGAAGGCTTTTGAGAAATCCTACCACTGCGGCTATAGGCGACTAAGCAAATGTTTTTCCTCAAGACAGCCCTTGCCCGTGCCCTCCGTTCCCGTGCCAAACAAATTGCCTCGGCATAAAATATTTTCATCTGTCACCCGTCTACACCTGTAGATGAACCAGATCCCAGGTAGTCGGACGATTATCGAACAGGACCAGCTCATCTCTGAGGCAATGGAGAGAGACCAGCCCAGGCTTCGCAATTTCATTCGCAAGCACGTCACCGACACCAGCGAAGCCGAGGACGTCCTTCAGGACGTCTTCTACGAACTGCTTGAAGCCTACCGCCTCATGAAGCCCATTGAGCATGTAACTGCATGGCTCTTTCGCGTGGCCCGGAATCGGATCGTCGATCTTTTCCGCAGAAAGAAGCCTAGTTCGCTCAACAATCCAGTGCCTGGCGAAGAAGGCGGCGAATCGCTCGAAGACCTCCTCCCCTCGGAGGACGCCGGTCCCGAGGCAGCTTACGCAAGGAATCTGCTCCTCGATGCACTGGACGAAGCCCTCGAAGAGCTGCCTAAGGCTCAGCGCGAAGTCTTTATCGCCCATGAATTGATGGGCCTGAGTTTCAAAGAAATCTCCGCCGAGACCGGCCTCAGCGTCAACACCCTGCTCTCGCGAAAGCACTATGCGGTGCTGCATCTACGCCAAAGCCTGCAATCGATCTACGAAAATTATGCAAAGAAATAAGGAGTTAGACATGGGTCATCATCCAATAGTCAAAGGAATTAAAATCGCAGTCTTTGTCGTCATCGGAGCAATTGTCTTCGGCTTTATTGTCAAGAGTCTATGGAATGTCCTTGTGCCGCCAATCATTGGATGGCACACCATCACCTTCTGGCAGGCGCTTGGCCTGCTTCTGCTGAGCAAGATTCTCTTTGGCGGCTTCCATCGCCACGGCGGCAGAGACCGCGCTCGATGGAGGCAGCGAATGAAGGATCGCTGGGAGCAGATGACACCCGAGGAGCGCGAGAAGTTTCGCAAAGGAATGCGTTGCGGCCGCGCTCCCTTCGCCTCATCCGTGGAGCCTCAGGTATGAACAAGTTCGATACAAACGCCACCAACACGGGAGAAGACGCTGAGCCTGGCGGCTACAAAAGTCCGTCTTCTCCGATTCATTATCGACCGCCCACCACAAACCGCAACGACCGTCTTGCCGAACTCGAGATTGAGAACTCTCGTCTGCACCGTTTGGTCGCGGAGCTTCTGATCAAAAACCAGCAGCTCCGCAAGCCGGACTGAACGTCACGATCCCAATCTATCGATGCCAGTGCATCTTCCAGCCGAGGTACCTGGTAGCGGCCTCGTGAACAGGCGCCGCGGTGGTGGAGAAGTTGGCGGCAACATGATGTTCAAAGCCGTTCTCACAGATGTAACGCAGCAATTCCTGCATCTTCGGAATCTCAACCACACCCGCCCCGCCGAAGGTATGCAACGGATCGTTGGTAAACGCACCCTCGCCGACATAGCCGGTGATCTGCCCGGCAAAGTCATCGGTGGAGAAGCGCGCAAAGCTCATTGCCCCGGCCTTCACGGTCCCGTCCAGCGTGCCGTGCGTGTTCTCCTTGCCGACGGTCCCGGCGATGATCTGCTGAAAATCCATCTTTACGCCTTCGTTGAAGAAGTGCTTCGGTAGATTCGAACAATGGAAGCAGACAGCCTTGTCCGGGTTATCGCCGTAGTTGTTATTCCAATCCAGCAGAGCGCTCGGGGTTTCGCTGGCCAGCGTAAGCGCGTACATGCTCAGCGTGCCTAACACGTCGACCTCGCATGCGGACGGAATCAGGCTCTCACTCATCATGCTCATCACAGTGCAGGGAACGACCCCCAGATACTCTTCAATCGACGTCCAGCACTGCACTGCGCTCACGGTCAGCTCACTCGCTGTCATCCACTGATCGATCACTGCGCCGAGCTTCGCCATCTTCATCAGCGCAGTCTCCGGCGTCTCGCCCACCGGGATGTATTTCTTGATCGCTGCAAGCTTCGCCTGCGCAGCGTCATCGTTGTCCTTCATTCGCCCGATACGGCCCATTACCTCACTCAGGTCCAGTGTCTCGACCGTAATGCCCGACCGCTCCAGCAGCTTCTCCGAGTAGCGCACTGTATTGAACGCTGTCGGACGAGCACCAATCGCACCGAGGCGAACGTTTTTCAACCCACGCACCACCCGGCATGCACCCGAGAACCACTCCAGGTCGGCCTGGAAATCCGCCGAGTCGGGCGCCTCCGTATGTAGCCGCGTCAGCGAGTAGGGAATTCCATACTGCTTCAAGTTGTTGCAGATCGACATCTTGCCGCAGAAGCTGTCGCGCCGGAAGGCGATCGTCATCTTGCCGGCGTGATCTGGCGTCGCCTGAATCAAAACCGGCACCTGCAAGTTCGCCAACCGCAACGCATCCGCCAAACCACGCTCTTCGCCGAAGTTCGGCAGCGTAATGATGATGCCGTCGATCTCCGCAGCATGAGCTTTGAATAACGCCGCGCATTTCTTAGCGTCCTCATACGTCTCGACGGCGCCGTGGGCCGTCTCCTCCGGCGTCAACACAATTGGCTTGATCCCCGCGGCCTCGAGCGCCGCAATCATCTCCAGCCGTCCACTGGTGGCAAGATGGCTGGGAAAAAATCCACGGTTGCCTACAATCACACCCATCGTCATTTGCTTCGTCATAAATGCTCCAGAATTCACGCCTGTTTCGGGTCTTGGTCGCGGAATCTCTTCCACATAGACGCGCTTCAACAACAGTTAGTCCCGACCGGGGCGAAATCGGACCGAATAAAATGCGCCCAACGCCGTCAACAACCCACCCCACCACAATGTCGGATGTAGAGCTTCGAGCCAAGGCAGCAGCACTTCATTTGGCGGCGGATTGTGCAACTCGGTGATTCCAGTGATTACCAGCACCACGCCATACGCCAGCATCAGGATGCCGCAGAAGAACCAGATTTCCAACTCCGCCGACTCCACTTCACGTTCGTGTTTATCTATCACGGCCCACCTCTTACCAGAAGATCAAATTCAGAATAAAGAAGACCACGATCACCACGATGGCCCAGAAGATCGGCTTTTGCCAGATCGTCTTTGCGCCATCATCGGGAATCGGCGTCACGCCGTACACCAGCCCGGAGAGCTGTTCGGTTGGCACCGGTTTCGTCAACAGACTCACGACGACCGTAACCACCACGCAGATAATCCAGCTCCACAATGCTCGGTACAGGTTCTCCGCCATCGGCTTCGCGTCCGAACTCATCGCAATGTAACGTAAAGCCCCAGCATCGCCCTGGACCCAGATGAACATCCCGATCGAAGACAGCGTTCCGGCGAGCAGTCCCAGAAAACCGCCCCAGTGCGTGGCTCGCTTCCACAGCATTCCCAGGATCACCGTTCCGAACAGCGGCGCAATAAAGAAGCTGAACAGCGCCTGCACGTAGTCCATGATACTCGCAGCATTCATTACGAGGTACGCCGTGCCGATCGATACCAGCATTCCAATCACTGTCGACCATCGGCCCATCGCGACATAGTGCTTGTCGCTGGCCTTTTTGTTGATGAACGCGCCATAGATGTCATACGTCCATACTGTAGAGAAGGCGCTGACATTACCCGCCATGCCGCTCATGAACCCTGCGAGAAGGGCCGTAATCCCCAGCCCGAGCAGCCCAGGGCCGCAGTAACGAATCAACATTAAAGGCAGCACCTCGTTGTAGCTATGTTGTCCTGTCGTTGTCGCAAGGCTCTCAGGAACCAGGTGCATGATGCTGCCATCGGGGTTCTTCAATACAGCAAGCGCCAGCAGTCCGGGCAGGATCACAATGAACGGTACCGCCATCTTGAACGCAGCACCGATCACCGGTGCCATCTTCGCGGCGCGCAGATTATGCGCGCTCAATACCCTCTGTACCACCAGAAAGTCCGTCGTCCAATATCCGAAGCTGATGACAAACCCCAGCCCGAAGACGATTCCGGTCCAATGCACGCCCATCGGATTGTCGGCAAAGTGCCCGACCGTGCTCCACAGATGGCTGTAGTCGCTTCGACCTACATTCGCCGCAATCTGCGCCTTAAGGTTCGTCCATCCACCGGCCTCGATCAGTCCCAGAATCGGAATCATCGCTGCGCCTGCCCATATCAGCACAAATTGCAATACCTCATTGATGATGGCCGAACGCAGGCCACCGAGCATCACATACAGAGCAACCGTACCGGCACCCACCCAGATTGAGAAGGTAATGTTCCAACCCAGCACCGTCTGCATCACCACGGCCATGGCGAACATATTGACGCCACTCATCAGGATGGTCATCAACGCAAACGAGATCGCCGACAACCCGCGCGCGGCCTCGCCGAATCGCAGGTGAAGATAGCCCGGGACCGAGTGCGTCTTCGAGATGTAGTAGAACGGCATCATGACGATGCCCAGAAACAGCATCGCCGGAATCGCCCCGATCCAGTACCAGTGAGCGGCCAGAATCCCGTACTGGTAAGCGGCGCCCGCCCATCCCATCAGCTCAAGCGATCCCAGATTGGCCGAAACAAAGCTCAGTCCCGCGATCCATGCCGTCATTTCACGACCGGCCAGGAAAAAATCCTCGCTGGTATTCGCCTTCCCCTTCGCATGAAACCCGATAAACACGACCAAAGCGAAATACAGCACCAGGATCAGAACATCTACCGGCGCCAATCTCGTCAGTTGTTTGTTCATCAATAGAAGCGCCGCAAAAACCTGCATCGGTCAAAACCCCAATAAGTAAACGTTATCCGCCTTGAATCGCAAACGAAATGCGTCTACCCCTCTCCATCGAATCTATGTTCTGTTTCACAGGAATCTTGTCTCGCCAGTCATTCGGAAGCAACGAGCTGAACGTTTGAACCGCCGACTGCCGAACGTTGTCACTATACAACAACGGATTTCTCATAAGACAATGACAAACTCCGTCAGGCGACATTGTGTTCCAGGAAGCGCATCCGTCTTTGTGCCTATCCTGTAACCGCACCATTAATTCCGCGCTCGTTTTGCAACGCTTCTACTGAACCACTACTCTATCCAGATAGGGTTTTCGCCCAAAGGAGTTTTTTCATGCACATTCGTAAAATAGGGTCGATCGTTCTGGCATCTGCTCTCACCGTCTTTCTCTCCACCGGCTTTGCCGTTGCGCAGGATAGTGCCAAGCAGGACATGAAGACCGCCGGAACCGACACGAAAAATGCAGCCAAAGACACTGGACACGCTGTTTCTACGGGATCAAAGAAGGCCTACGACAAGACCGCCAGTGGAACGAAGACCGTCGCAGACAAGACAGCCAGTGGCACCAAGACGGCCTACCACAAGACTGAAAACGGCACGAAGACCGCAACCGACAAGACAGTCAACGGGACCAAGACAGTCGGAAAAGATGTTGGCCACGGTACGAAGGTTGCCGCAAAGGATACCGCTAACGAAACCAAGAAGGTCGGCGACAAGATCGCAGGCAAACCCAATCCTCAGTGACAACGCCGGAGTTATATCTCAAACCTCAAGCCTCAGGCCACCGGCAACGAGGGTTGAGGACTTGAGGGTCGAGTGATCGGCTCGTCTGGCAAGGTCGCGCCAGCTTTTGGCCAACCCACCATTGTTGCGAGCGTGACCAGAGCGACCCAATACAAATCTGCTCCCAGCAGATGCAAAATCTGCATCCACACCGGCGCCAGCAGCAGAACATCTGCCAGCCCCAGCGCGAATTGAAAGCCCAGCAAGGCCAGCGCCACCGCGGCCAGCCGTCCGGCTCCGGCTCGCCTCGCTTGCCCCACCAGCCAAAGCACGAAGACCCCCGCAACCACCGCGCTCACCGGATGCACTCCCCGCAACCGAAGCAGCCACGGCGATCCCTCAGCGAAGTCCTGCACAAACGCCGCCCGCAATGAAGAAGCAGGGAACAGCGTGTCGCCCAGCGCAGCCAGCGACCCACTCACTCCCACTACCAGCGTCGCAGCTAATCCCATAAACGCCCAGACCTTCTTTGCCCCGCCAACCCCAAGCTCACGCCACATCTGCGCCGTCCCCAACAGTCTCGCGGTTAGAGTCAATGCAGCTAGCAGCAACAGCGTGTTGCTCAGATGAATGGACAGCACCACCACCCGCCCCATCGATTGATTGCCCGTCACATATCCCAGCTTCACCAGCAGCGCACCCAGAAAAGCCTCATTCAGCAGCAGTACCATGGACGCCACCGCCAGCACCCGTGCCGCCTGTCCCTTCACTGTCCCGCGAAACGTCCACACTAACAGCCCAAGAACGAGAAACGCCGATCCACCCGTCATACAACGATGCGTAAACTCGATGATCGTATCAACCCGTGGCGACAGCGGAATCACCTGCCCATTGCACAGTGGCCAATGATTGCCGCACCCGGCGCCCGAGCCCGTAGCTCGCACCAGCGCCCCCCACAGGATCACCAGCACGTTATACCCAACTACCGTCCAAGCATAACGAGAGAGGGCTGTATGTAGCGGTCTATGAACTGTGGACGCGCCGAAAACTGTCATAATCCCATCTTACGGCGTCTTCGTGCCGTCGTCTGGACTACTGAATATGCGAGGAAGTCCCTTATCCCATAAGTACTGATCCACAGCTCCAAGAGCACGTATCAAGCTCAGGCATCCGTTTTCTAGCATTATCGTAGATAAATTCAGTCGTAATCGGTCACTAGGGAAGGACAACACGGAGTAAGCAGTCGGGTGAATGTGTTTTGAAAATAGAGAGCTCATATTGTTGAAAGTCTCCTCTTTGCCCAAAATCTTCGCAATCTCACGAATGCGGAGATATTTTCTGGATAAAGAGGGATTTTGCGCACGATGCTTGGCAAGGAAAGCTTCAGCATCTTTGACGGTATGTCCGCCAAAATCCATATCTGGATATGGGAAGGATGGTGGCGAACTGATACCTTCCATATGCCTCCGTAGTTCGTCAGCTTTTTCTGTCTCGATCGATTTCGACAAAATTTCAGCCGTATCGTTTAGCCAGTCCAAATGGAATCGATATGCGTTTTCTTGCGAAGCTGTTACGTACTCAACCCATAATTCTAATTCGAGTGCATTTCTCGCTGACCAAGCCATCAGCGAAACTTCATGCTCGTTCCAGCCGCGACAAAGATTTCGCAGCGCATGCAAACCCGTTTGAAGTAAGCCAAATAGGACTTTTGCATGCCAGGCGTCTAGCCGATTGTTGTTAGAGATATCTGCGATTACAGCCAGTCCGTGTTCGAGACCCGCATTTAGCGTTTCCAAACTTTCAGGCTTGCGCCAGTCAACCAATGTGGACACTTAGGTACCTCAGCCTCTACCCATTCGCCAATTCCTTCGCCCGCTGCGTCGCCCGCTTCACCGCCTTGATCAGCGTCACCCGCAGACCACCCTCTTCAAGTTCCAGAATGCCATCCACTGTACATCCCGCCGGAGTCGTCACCGCATCCTTCAGCAGCGCAGGATGGTACCCCGTCTCCAGCACCATCCGCGCCGAACCTAGTGTCGTTTGCGCCGCCAGCAGCGTAGCCACATCTCGTGGCAACCCAACATTGACGCCGGCCTCCGCCAGCGCCTCAATGATGATGTACAAAAACGCCGGTCCCGACCCGGACAGTCCCGTCACCGCGTCCATGTGTTTCTCATCGACGACGACCGTCTTGCCGACCGTCTGAAAGATTCTCTGGGCCACCGCCATCTGTTCTGCCGAGACAAAACGTCCGCTACAAAGAGCCGTAATTCCCGCAGCCAGCATTGCCGGAGTATTTGGCATTGCGCGAATCACAGCCAGTTCGCAACCCGCCCCATCCTCGATACGCCGTGTCTTCACCGAAGCCGCAAACGAGAGCACCATCTTCTTCGGCGTCAGCGCGGGCTTGATCTCTTCGATCAGCGCCGGTACCTGAATCGGCTTCACGCCAAGCAGGATGACGTCGGCCTGTCGGGCCGCAGCCAGATTGTCTGTGGTGACCTCAACCCCAAACTGCGCTGACAGAGCCTGCGCCCGCTCCGCATGCTGGACCGTAGCGAATATCTGCTCAGCGGCGACCAGGTTGTTCTTCAGAAACGCCTGCAGCAAGATGCCGCCCATTTTGCCTGCACCCAGCACCGCGACCCGCAACCCCGGCATCGCCGGAGCAGGAGCCAAATCCGGAACCTCAAAGCTCTCACTCATTCCCAAAGGCTATCAGACACTACTACTTCTGCGCCGCAATCCATGCATCCACACGCTGTTCCAGCACATCCATCGGCAGCGCGCCCGAATCGAGCACCTCGTCGTGAAACGCCTTGATATCGAACTTTGAACCTAAAGCCGTCTTCGCCTTGTCCCTCAGCTCCAGTATCTTTAGTTGCCCCATCTTGTACCCAAGCGCCTGCGCCGGCCACGCAATATAGCGGTCAACTTCAGATTGAATATTGGTCTCATCCAGCGAGGAGTGATCGTGGAAGTAATCCACCATCTGCTGCCGCGTCCAATGCTGTGAATGAACGCCCGTGTCCACCACGAGCCGTATCGCCCGCCACATATCGTTATCCAGCCGCCCATAGTCGCTGTAGGGATCCTTATAAAATCCGATGTCCTTACCCAGCCGCTCGCTATACAACGCCCACCCTTCAACGAACGCAGTGTATTCCTGATACTTTCTGAACTCCGGCAACCCCGTCAGCTCCTGCGCGATCGAGATCTGCAGATGATGTCCCGGAATGCCCTCGTGATACGCCACACTCTCTACCGTAGCCAACGAGCGCTCGGCAAAGTTATACAAATTCACATCCACTCGCCCCGGACGGCTCCCATCCGCTGTTCCCTGGTTGTAGTACGCCATCGGGGAGTTCTTCTCCGCAAACGCCGGCATAGGAACCACCTCGAGCTGAGCCTTAGGCAACCGGCCAAACATATCCGGCAGCCGTGGTTGCATCTGCGCAAGATAACCCTTATACGTGTCGATCAACGCCTCCTTCGACTGCGGATGCTCCTTCGGATTTGCCGCCAGCGCCGTACGGAAGCTCTTCAAATCCGCAAATCCTAGCTGATGGACGATCGCCAGCATCTCGGCCTCATCCCGCTTCACTTCATCGAGTCCGATCTGGTGTATCTGAGCCGCCGTCTTGTCCAGCGTCGTTATCTGCCGTATCCGAAACGCATAGTACGCGTCGCCGTTGGGCATGGCCCACACGCCGGGGTCTTTTCTTCCATTCGGCACATACTGGGCCTTCATAAACTTCGCGAACCGCTGATACGCCGGCAGCACCTGCGTCTGAATCACAGCCATCAAATCGGTCGCAATGCGCTTCTGGTCCGCCGCTGGAATTGTCTTCGGAAATTTTTTGAGTGGCTGAGCAAAGACACTCTCCTCCGCCTTCTGATCGGCGATGCCCTGCGTCTGCTCCAACGCCTTTTCCAACGACTCCTTCGGCGGCATACGCCCTTCATCCACGCCGAGCTGCAGGTTCGTCATCACCTGCGAGAATTGCACCGGCACCTTCTTCAGACGCTCAATGTAGTCGTCGTAGTCCTTCGCAGAATCGAACGAAAGCTGTCCCACCAGGTCCGCCAGTTTCGTCTGAAACCCAAAGATCGGGCTGATCGGCATCTCCCACTCCTTGAACTTCGCTCCCTGCTGTGCGTCGATCAGCGATCGCAGCATCAACTCCGAAGACAGCTTTTCCTGGTCGGTCAATCCCGTTGTATCAATCGCGCCCAGCCGTTGAATATAGTCCAGTCCGCGTTGAAGGGAGGCATTCACCTCCTTTGCCGAGTAGTCCGTCAGTTGATCGTTGTAACGCTTATCTCCGATCAGCGAAGCAAACTCAGGCGAGTGTTTCAGCCGGTCCTGCCAGATGTCTGCCAGCAAGGCAGAGAGAGCCTTACTCCGCGCTGCAACCGAAGTAGCCCCCGGTACCGAAGCCCCCGTTTGAAGCTGCGCGTTCAACGTCCCCAAACTCAAGCAGCCAAGCATCACCAAACTACTCAACCCACGCAGCGAAAATCCCGTCATATCCATCCTCGACTCACATGCCAGTCTACCGTGACGTGAGTCGCGAACTCACGTAATCCACCCTCTGCGCGCAGAATCAGCGATAGTTTTCTGCTACCTCAAAGTATCCGCGGAACACCGGTATCCAGCATCCGGTAAAGCGTCGACCGGCTGATCCCCAGCACCTCCGACGCACGCAGCTTATTTCCGCCGCAGTCCTTGAGCACACGCAGCACATGCTGTTCCACCACGTCCTGCAGCCGCACGCTCCTGCTCGCGCTTGTCGTTGATTGTTCCGGCCGATTCGCCTCAGCAAACATCGGCAGATGATGCGACTCAAACACCTCGCCTTCGCTTTGCAGCACGCCGTTCCGCATTACACTCTCCAACTCGCCCACATTTCCCGGCCAACGGTATTTCTGCATCCGCTCCATCGCCTCATCCGCAATCTCGCGAACGCCTCGTCCATAAAGCTGCGCAAACCGCTCCAGAAAGCACCTCGCCAACTCCGGAAGGTCCTCCATCCGCTCGCGCAGGGGCGGTAGAGTAATATCCACCGTGGCAAGCCGTTGATAGAGTTCCTGCCTGAAGCGTCCAGTGGACACCAATATCCTCAGATCCTCACCGGTCGACGCAATGATCCTCAGATCAATTCTCTGTGACGCATCGACGCGGCTCTGCACTGACTCATACTGCGTCAGCACTCGCAGCAGCCGGCCCTGCGCCTCCAGGCGCATCTCACTGATCCCATCAAGGAACAACGTCCCTCGAACAGACTCTTTCATCAGGCGTACAACATCGTCCCCCGTCCTCGCGCTTGTTTCGCACTCCCTCAGAGCATCCTCAATCGCAGCCTGATAGCAGACCACAAACGGCCCGCATCTACTCTGGCTCATGCCATGAAGTGCCCGGGCAACCAGCTCCTTTCCTGTCCCCGCCTCTCCACTCACCAGCACTGTGCGGAAGTGCGGTCCAATCCGCCGTACCTGCTGGCGCAAGCGCTTCATCGCTGTACTGCTGCCAACAATCCCGGACTCATCCCTTGCAGCGAATGGCGCCTCGAGAGATCCAGACGGTGAAAAGGTGAGATAGGAGGAAGCTGATCGAGAGGTCGACATGGCTTCTCTCTCTATCGGCAAAACGCGCCGTGAGGTGAGTTTCCAGAATGCAAAAAGCCGGGGACCAGCAACATGGCGGCTGGCCTCCGGCTTTTGATCGACGAGTACGTTCTTGCAGGCTAAGCGGTCGTCGGTGCGCAGTACGTGTCGAACGCTCGTGTCAGCTCCTGCGCGATCGCCGGCGCGGTCGAGGTTTCGATCGCCGAACGCTGCATCAGGTATACCAGCTGCCCATCGCGCAGAATCGCAATGGCCGGCGAGGTCGGCGGATGTCCGCCGAAGTAGCTCCGGGCCTTCTCGGTGGCTTCTCGGTCCTGTCCCGCGAACACCGTCACTGCGTGGTCGGGCTTCGCCGCGTGCTGCATAGCCAGGCGAACTCCGGGACGCATCTTGCCGGCCGCACAACCGCAGATGGAGTTCACCACCACCATCGTCGTTCCGGGCTGCGCAAGCGCCGCGTCGACATCGGCCGCGCTGCGGGCCTCTGCTATGCCGGCGCGAGTCAGCTCCTCACGCATCGGAATCACCATAATCTCTGGATACATTTGCTCTCTCCCTTGGACGCGGCGGAAATCCGCTCCCTTTGCGATTCTACGTGGTACCTTCGAACCTCGCCACCGCCCCTCCCCGGGAAAAGTGTGCAAAGTATTCAAAATAAGCCACATAAGTCCCGGACTTGCACCCGAGGCGAACCTATGTGAATCCCCTAGTTAAAGTCTATCAGCCGTGTCGGGGAGCGATTCATAGGGCCAGGTTGCGACTCAAGAACAACCACTCGGGATTGCGGGATGGAATTTATCGGCGGGTGAATCGGTTATTGAAAGATGAACGCAGAGGACGCTAAGGTTTCGCTGAGAGCGCAAAGGGTGCCGTAGCGGTCTTTGCGTTTAACTTTGTGACCTTTGCGTTGGTTTTTTGACGACCTCCCGTTTCAGGGAATTGGGCGATGTTGTACTCTCAAGCCGTGCCGTGTCCCGCGTTGAAGTTTCAGGAGTTCATCCCGCTTGCCCCTTACACGACGTTTCGGATCGGTGGCCCGGCGCGTTTTTTCTGTGAAGTGGAAGGTGAAGCCGAGATAGCGGAGGTGGTGAGCTTCGCGAAGGAACGAAACCTGCCGCTGTTTGTTCTGGGGGGAGGAAGCAACCTGCTGGTGAGCGACGCGGGATTTGACGGGGTGGTCCTGCGTGTCGGCGTGCCGGTGTCGAAGCGCGAGCGCCGGGACAGAGAGAGCGTTCTGCTCGAGGTCAGCGCGGGCGAGAATTGGGACGACGTCGTGCTCTATGCGGTTGATCGCGGCTACGCCGGCATAGAGTGTCTGGCGGGCATTCCCGGGGACGCCGGTGGTACTCCCGTCCAGAACGTCGGAGCCTATGGGCAGGAGGTTGCCGAGACCATCGTGCGGGTGCGCGCCTACGATCTCGAGACCGGCACCTTCGTCGATCTGGACCACGAGGCCTGCCGCTTCGGTTACCGGCGAAGTCTCTTCAATGCGGAGGCGCGCGGGCGATACATCGTGACCGCTGTGACGTACAAGCTGCGGCCCGGGGGAGAGCCCGCTCTGCGATACGCCGACGTCAAGCGTCACTTCGCGGCTCAGTTTGAACGAGGAGAGAAGCCTTCGCTCCGCCAGGTCTACGAGGCGGTGCGGTCGATCCGTGAGCAGAAGGGAATGCTCGCAGGACAAGGCGGCCCAGATGGCCGGAGTGCAGGCTCCTTCTTCAAGAATCCTGTCATTCCGTCAGCGACTTTGCCGCAAATAGCCCTCAAGGCCGAATGCCGTTCCGAAGACGTTCCCCGATATCCGGCAGGAGACGGGAGGGTGAAGTTGGCCGCGGCATGGCTGGTAGAACAGGCCGGTTTTCACAAGGGTTTTGCGATGGGGCGCGCCGCAATCTCCTCCCGCCACACCCTCGCGCTCGTGAATCTCGGCGACGCGACCGCCGCCGAATTGATCGCCCTGCGCGACGCGGTGATGAGGGCGGTGCAAGACAAGTTTGCTATTCAGCTCGAACAGGAACCCGTTATGCTGGGTTTCCCTTCGACGCATTGAGCTGCTCCAACAGACGTTCGCGCTCTTCAGCCAGCACCTCCGCTACAGGCCCCTGCTGGACCACACGGCCATCCGCAATCTTGATGACTTCGGCATTCAACTGAAGCGCCTCGGTTACATCATGGGTGACCGACAGAATGGGAACCCGAGACTTCTCCTGCCAGACAAGCAGGTCCGTGATCAGCTCGTCGCGCAGCGCGCGATCGAGGCCGGTAAAGGGCTCATCGAGCAAAAGTATGTGGATTCGCCGGGCCATCGTTGCCCTCGCCAGATGGACCCGCTGAGCCTCGCCGCCAGAGAGCTCAGCGGGCCGCCGTTGAAGCAAATGATCGATGCGGAAGAGTTTGGGAATGCTGACGGTGAGCTCAGCCAGATACTCTTGTTCTCCCAGGCTGCCCACGCCGGGATACCCGAACATGATGTTCTGCAGAACGGTCATGTGAGGAAAAAGCGTTGGTTTCTGCGAGGCAAGCACCATGCCGCGCTTGTGCGGAGGCAGGCAAATGCCGCTGTCGGAGTCGATCAAGGTAGTACCGGTTTTCGTCGGGGAGACCAGTCGGGGATAGCTAACGATATTTGCGAATCCCGGTTGCAAAAGTCCAGTGATGGCGCGAAGGATTGTGGTCTTGCCGGAGCCCGATGGGCCAAAAAGAATCGTCCACGACTGGGTAAGCTCGAAATCAACGTCGATGCGCAACGTGCCGATGCTATGGCGCACCCGCACGCTAAGGCCTGACGCCGGCGGGTAGAGCGGCAGGGTTTGAGGTGGCGAGGATTGAGCGATATTAGCCAAGCACTAACCTTCTTCCCGAAGCTCGCCAATACACGATGATCAGCGTCAACAGACTGAACCCCACCAGCACCAGCGCTGTCCGGTTCGCCGCCGCATAGTTGAACTCCTGCACTTTGTCATACAGTGAGATCGACAGCGTCTGCGTCGCCCCGGGAATATTTCCTCCCAGCATCAGCACCACGCCAAACTCGCCCACCGTATGCGTAAATGTCAGCACCGCGCTCGTCAGCAGCGAGCCGCGCGTCAACGGCAGCACCACGCTCCGGAACGTCCGCCACGGCGAAGCCCCCAACCCGGCCGCCGCCTCGACATAAGCGCTATCCACCGCAGCAAATCCCGACGCCAGGGGTTGTACCGCAAACGGAAGGCTATAAATCACCGATCCCACCAGCAACCCGGCAAAGCTGAACGCCAGCGGATGACCCAGCACCCGTATCAGTAGTCGTCCCGGCGCGCTCAATGGCCCCAGGGCAACCAGTAGATAAAACCCCAGCACCGTAGGCGGCAATACCAGCGGAAGCGCCACCACCGCCTGCACCAATGCGCGCCCCGCGCCACGCCCCGAAGCGATCCACCACGCCAGCGGCAGCGCCAACACCAGCAGAATCGCCGTCGTCCCCACCGCCAGTCGCAACGTCAGCCAAAGCGCCTCAAAATCCATACAGCGCCAGTCTATTGCAACGGAGCAGACACAACGGCGAACAACGATTGCGAAGACGCGTAATTTGGTAGTGGGGAATCGGTTATGAAAGAGGAACGCAGAGGACGCTAAGGTCGCGAAGGGTGCCGTGGCGATCTTTGCGTTTGTCTTTGCGGCCTTTGCGTTGGCTCTTTTTACATGTTCTTACCTCACCGCGCCCAACCCCAGGTTCGGAAGGTTCCCCTGCACCGGCGACGACAGGAGCCAATCCAGAAAGGCATGCGCCTCCGCCTTCCGGTCCGAGTTCTTCATCACCACCGCGTACTGCAGTATTGGCGGATACTGCGAGGTCGGCACCAGCACATACGTCCCGATCTCCTTGAAGTGCTGCGAACTCGCCGCCGTCAGAGAGATCAGGCCGAGCTGCGCATTTCCCGACTCCACGAACTGCGCCGTCTGCGTGATATTTTCGCCCACTACAAAGTGCGGGGCTACTGCGTCATACATCTTCATCTTTCGCAGCGCCTCCGCCGCCGCCCTTCCATAGGGAGCATGCAACTCATTCGCAATCGCAACCGTCTTCACACGCGGGTCGGTCAGCCGTTCTATGCTCAGCGGCAGCAGGCCGGAATCCTTCCGCGCCCACAGGACAAGCGATCCCTTCGCATA
>Ga0137390_10001107_pt1 | contig 19751 bp, 18 predicted proteins | sample 15con2h24AmetaG_FD_104937 | JGI IMG/M metagenome (GOLD analysis project Ga0137390, IMG submission 104937) | Vadose zone soil microbial communities from Angelo Coast Range Reserve, California, USA - 15con2h2.4A metaG | ecosystem: Environmental > Terrestrial > Soil > Vadose zone > Saprolite... | reverse complement strand
GTTTCGCCCGCTTTAGCTAGGTTTAAGCGCTCGTGGGAAAGCTTTGTTGATTCGCTGGTAAGGGAGTGGAAGACGCTGAACGTGTTATCAGCCTTGCTACTTTCGTGCGACATCTACCTTCATACCTAGACAAAGGCTGACCTTCTACGCTTTGCACAGAGCTATTTTGACTCTGTTCCAAATATCAGAGGCTGCAACAGACCCGTTGATTCGCACAGCTGCGCTTTGCTCTCTGGTTAGCGCATTGATGAGCCTCTCATACGGTATCATGTATATCGTACGCTTTGGAAACATGCGTAGTATGTACCGTGCATCCCGCTGGGCCGAGGTACCTCCTCATCTTGGCTTGACCGGACTTCGCTCATCTTGTTTGAATGTAGGAGGCACAAAAGACAGAAACTGCCATCTTTTGGAACGTCTGGGTCTTACTCGCTTTGCCAGGGGTCTGGCTCGCATGGTCCGTACTCGCGTTCATCGTCGCGATCATGTCGTTCGTCTGGCGCACCGGCGCCAGCGGCGAGTCGCACCCTCCCCTGATGCGTGGCGCAGAGTTCGGCCCGCGCATAGGGATCACGTGCCAGTTATTGCTCGGGCTGGTGTACTTTGCCCTCGTCATACGGACGTTCAGGAACTACGGCGAGACTGGGCGCAAGGCACGCATCGTGCGGCGCTTGACGGACGTGCAGATCGAGCTGGAATCAAGGGGCGAGTGGGCGAGGGAGGGTGAAGGGGAAAGAGACGACGCGCGCGTCAGGCCAAGGGAGAGCGAGGAAGGGACAAGGGACCATGGGCGGAGCCGGCCCGTCGCCAGCGACGGTCTGGGACAAAAGGAAAAGCTGCCGGGCAACGGGCTTGGTTTGTCCGGCATGGATCGCAAGCAGGAGGCCGTAACGAGTGGCATTGGAGACGTACCAGTTAGCGATTCATTCTCCTCCTTAGGGATATGAATTGGCGAATCCGTAACAAGCAAGGTGAGAAGGGCCTATGTTTCTGGCTCTCCTGTGACAGGTGTTCTCATGCGTCTCTTCAGCCTTCGAATGACGACTGAAGATGACGACTAAGAAGACCATATCCATAAGACTCCCAATGAATACCCGAATACCATCCACGACTATAAGTCTATAATACCTCTACGTTTCTTTGTTCAAACATTTTGGCACTTAAGATCATAGCCTTCCTGTCGTTCTCGCTGCCCCAAAATCTGTAACGTGAACTCTTTCTGTACGCTCCCCGACTTAATTTAAATTCCTCCTGCTGAGTACGCTAAAAAGCACAAATGATACGTTACACGCTCAGCTTTTGGCTTGCCTCCGGTTCTTCACTGATTGCTCAGAAATACATGAAAATGGAGGAATAAGTAGAAATAAATAGTCTCTATGCGCATGCAAGATTTTGAGGGAGTTATTTGAGAAATGGTTGGTGACTATGCATTATGCATTATGAGCAATTAGCAATTAATTGTACTGGACTCCGATTCGCTTCTCAGGGTCGAACTCCGCTGAAAACAGCTTCACCTTCCAAAACCTTCTCAACCTGGCGCTGCTTGATTCGGGACAAATGGCCGTTTCCCCAGGGGGACAATAAAGACGAAACGCCACTCCAAACTTTGCAATGTCGAATGGAGCGCTGGTTGCAAAAAGAAATCCACTATGCCTTCCTTGTTTTCATGCAAGGCTGCGATCGTGATTTGGACAATATAAAGAACGTCGTTGGTCAGGATGAAAGGATAGAATGCGACTTGATTCGACAACCTCGGCACGTAGAAGGCGGATCTCCGTAAGCGTAGACCCCTCGTACTAGACAGTGTCTTCCGGCTTTAAACTGATCGGAATGGATGTGCTTGCTACGTCCGCACCTACTAGGCCCGAGGCCGAGCCCACTGTATCTCGGTTTGTCGAACTTGGCCCTAGTTCGTTGCCAAATTGAGATATCCACCGGGCGGACTTCTTTCTTCCGGTTGGCAGTTCTTTGACCATTGGGACAAGGTTGAGCGCGACCTCCTCCTGAAGTTGGAGCTGCCCCAAAGTAGGCCAGCCAAGCGTCTTGAACGCGTCACTGTTTCGCAGCGTTGGTAAGCTCGTAATCGTTTCTTCCACTGTTCTTTCATGAAGCGTGTCTCAAGCTGTCGCCTGATGGAAGCCGTGATGGGTTTAACAGTGAACTCAAGAAGGTTATTGATGTCCTCTCGTCGGACAAACTGAGACTACCGGCGTCCTCAACAGCTTTGAGCAATTTGTCAATGGAAAGATCGGAAGCTGCGACTTCACGGCATGAACAATGCTCAGTGACCAGATCTGGATCTTCAACAAAGACCATGCAAAAACGAGGAGTGCTGCCATATTCCTCGTAAATTTTTTTGGCATCTTTGAGTTGGTCCGCTGTGAACCCATGATCGACAGCACCAACAGAACTGGATGGTGAGTGGAGGAAAACAGCGTGGATGCCAGGAAACTCACGCCCAGCGTATCTCTTCCCATGTCCATGAGTTCATAATCAAAGGTGTGCACCTTGTACTCTTCAGCAAAAGCTTCCATCGTTGGAACCGGGGAGATGTTCATAGAGCCGTATATAATCTTGCCGTAACCAGAATGTTCGGAGAATGAAATCGATACCAAGGTCGAGGGCAAAGCAGCCCCGGCCAAGCATCACTTCCTTCGACCCTGCATTTCCAGTCATTGAGACTCGTCCCCTTTTGCCCCAAAATTTGGCATGGAGCTGGGAGAGGAGGTTGACAGCAGCCACCTTAGGCCACGGACTCTCGGGCTTCCCAGGCCGGAAGCCGGAAGACATGGGAATATGGTCCCATCAATTGGTCATGTGAAGGGTGGATGAGTTTTGAGTCGCGAGTTCGAATCCCGCACAAACCACAAGGGTGCCAGACGCCTGTGGTTGCAACTTGAACCATCGGAATCGAAATTCGTTGCTTTGACTGCTTCTACCATCTGGAAACTTGAAATAAGGTACGCGCCACACACGTAAACAGACCGACAATCAGCTACAACGCGTGCCGAACATTGGCAGGCAACGTGGCCAATATCACCGTATCAGTTCGTCTTTCGTGGGGTGGGCGGGAGCAGTGCGGAAGCATGTTCATGCCGTAAAATAACTACGCCCACCGGCCAAACCCCTGCTACCCCACTTCATCATCCACAGCGCGCACTGGCAGACGGTGGCGTCGACCTTGCGCCTGTCAAACAAGCAAATGACGGATCACGAGCCGCCACGCGAACATACGGTAACTGAATGGCCCAAGCGACGCATATCATGGGAAAATACGCCAACGATGCGCGCCCTGTGATATGTGGGTACGTTGGAATGTACCAATGATATCAAGCACCATCCCAGGGGTTCCTGTTCGCTCACGAGCATGTACGTGAGCGGTGGGTTGCTCACGCTTACTTGACACATGGGCTCCCCATTGTAAAGTAACTTGATGGAGCATTGACATGCAGATCAATACTGTGCTCGGACCCTCAAATTTCCGGGAGTCTTCTCTGCCCTGACTTGACGACCTGACTAGCTCAAATGTCACTTTTGGCAGCTTCCCATTTCAACCCTGCTGTCACGTCCCATTTGGGGAGTGGGAGCATTTCACAGCCCTGCTTTCCCAGGACTACATATGTACAGGGCATGTTGTGTTGGGCTTCTTTTTGCGCTTCATTTGATCTTCCGGTCGCTGTAGACGAAGGCAGCATAAGTGCTCATCTTCTGTGCGGTCCTGCAACCACCGGCATTAGTCTGTACTCGACTATTACTTCACTATACCACCGTGATCCATGAGGCACCTTGCGTTTGTCGGCCTCATCGTTCTATTAACACCCTCCTCCTTGGCAGGGCAGTACTCGCTCGTGGACTCGTACCAAGGGACCAACTTCTTCTCCACGTTCGAGTTCTTCACCGGGGCCGACCCAACGCACGGACGGGTGTAAGCACGTTTCTCCTTATTGGCTCTTCCACATTGAATCACTCCGAAAGTAATTACGTTTCAGAGAATGCCGCCCTGTCGGGGGGCTTGGCCACTGTGTCAGGGGACAACAACAACTTCATCATCCGCACAGACAATACCACGGTTCTGAGTGCAAGTGGACCCGGACGCAATTCAGTCAGGATCATATCCAACAATCAATACAGCACGCACGTTTCGATGTAAGAAGGCCCGCCGCACCATCGCCACTCATTTGGTGTATTTGTGCTGTACTAGGGGCTGATCAACCCTCTCCACAGTTTCAATATCATACATATGCCGCAAGGCTGCGGGTGCGTGATGTACCTTGCTGTATTATTCACGACACAGGGGAGCTCAACGCGACGCTCTGCAGGACTTGGCCCGCCATATGGGAGAACGGTGCAAATTGGCCAACGGGGGTCTTTAGCTTTCCTTGGCACTGTCGGCATGTCGGCTTAACTGATGCGTGTTCAAGGGGGAAATTGACATTCTCGAAGGCGTGAATGATCACGGTCAAAACCTCGTCACATTGCACACTACCCCTGGTACGTGCTTCACATAGCGAGGCGTGCGTTCTCGGTGATAAATTGCAGAGCAGGTTGCACTATGCCCCCATCACGTGTCATGACGGGGTACGTTGCTATGACATTGGCGACCAATCAAAAGCTCGCTGACTCAACCCAGCTCGCCCACGGGACTAGATTGCAATACGGCTGTGAACTATAATGCGGGGTGCGGGGCTCGGTTCCCTGGTGGGATTAGCTACGGTCCTGCATTCAATACGAATGGCGGAGGATGGTGCGGCCCCCCTCAAAGTCCGTTAACGGCCCTGATAAATAACCAGAGCAACGTGCAGGTATGCAGCCGAGCGCACAAACACCTCTGTCACAGTGTGGTTCTGGGGGAGAAATAGCACGTCCATTCCAGGTGAGGTGGCAAATGGCTCTAACTCGATCGACACGGATAATTGGGTGCGTCCGCTTGTTCGTTTTTTCCGGAACCATTTTACGAACTTTATAAAATAAGGGAATGCCCGCTGCCTACTTCCCAAACACGCAGTGTAACATTGCCTCGTATTTTGGGCCGGCCAGCATTATTATTGACATTGACCTGTGTGAGTGGGTTCGTGCCATATCAAGCATTAACTTGCCCACTGGTCGTGGTTACTTAGGCGGTGACTGGGCCGGAAATAGCGGTATCTACGCCGCGTCTGGGTGCCCAGGCACGTGCGTCGGTAGGTTGTCCCCCGGCATGGTTTTAGACAGCCTTCTCTAGAGATATTTTTATATAGACTTTGTCAACAACAACCCCGGCGCATTCAGCGAAGCATTCTTCGAGTTCTCTTGGATTAAAGTTTACCAGTGAGGGCTCTTCGCTTGTGATGATCAAGTTGTTTGCCGTCCTGGGCTAAACGAAAGGCTAACGTGGCCGCCTGGGAGAATGGAGGAAAGGAATGGAGGAGGAAGGGGCGAGGGTAATGGACCACTTAATGTACGTCACAATGGACTCGAGTCTCAAACCATGTAGATTAAATGATCCATGTGTTAATGGACAACGTGCGGTACGGGGATTCTGGAGCTTTCTTGGATTCGCATGATCAAGAGAAAATTCAATATCGATAGTGAAAATGAGAAAGGAGCAGAAGAGTTGTGTTGCGGGCTTCCGGCGCTGTCAGTCGCCTGGTGGTCACGCGCTGAGAGGCGCACAGTGTTCATTCATTTTGTTTCATGTGGTTGAGGGAATCAGCTGTGCCCTGCGGCGTCTCACGTCGAATTGACGGCTACTGTACTCGTGGCAAGGAAGTACACACGAAGGGCACAATGCGTGCTCCAAAAAGTATAGTTAGATCAAATGCCATAGCGGCAAGGCAGGTGCCAGTCATTGTCCAGGCGTGTCTTTCGAGGCACTGCAACAAACGCGCAGCTCACACCCATTTCGGTATATACCCGCTGCGGTTGACACGCGGGCGGTGAATCGGTGCAAGGAATAATTGTACAGGATCTGAAGAGCATCGGTAATGGAATTCAGTTGTGAGAGTATTCTAGGGCCATGGTCCCGGCAGGGACGCGGCCACGAGACAAAAACGTGGCGGGGCTGACTAAGCGAGAGTGGTGTTCAATGAGAGCTTTCGACGTTGAATTGTCGCTGTGGCCGCTCTTGGCCTTTTGTACTTCCTCGCAACGTCCTCTCCATTGTCATATTCCTTGTATTTTCTTTCCCTTCACAACTGTCATGCCTGTGCTTGCTCTAACTTTTTTCACGCGCTCGAGCCGACCAATCCGTGGCGTCAAGTTATGATATATGCTGTGATCTGCCTCGAGGCAAATTTCCTTACCTGGTCTGCAACCTCGTTGTCTTCGGCCATCCCACCTTGTCTTGTGTAACGCAAGCCACGTTGGAAACGCGAGTTTGCCATTCTCGTGTGTACTTCAATTCACGTCCGACTCCGCTTCTTTGGTTCTATCTTTTGCTCTCGACGTCCCCCTCCGCACTCCTCCCTTCCCATCCACCTCAACCTACGCACTCTCCTCCCGATGTCGACGCAATCGCCACCGCTTAGCAGAAAATCCACAACTGGCGCTCCACAAGGTGTGCATCTCTCTTTTCTCTATCACTTATGATGGATCGATGGTCGCCCAGAAATGCTCGTGTCTTCTCATTTGGTCGTTCAAATTTTGCCCTTTCTTCTCCCCAGTTTTCCGGATATTGTATGCGCCTTTAACTACGCCTTTTCTGAACAGACACTTTTTTTCATTACACTCCTCTTCTTGTTCATTGTCCACAGGACTGGCTTCCACGCAGCCCGAACGCATGCACTGTCCTTATTTCCGTTCATACATTGCTCGGTTCGCCTAGTTGATCAAATGCTGATCTCTGTATCTCCTTTTCCTTTGTTCAGGACTGAGTTCTTCGCCACGCGAAAATTCTCCATCGCCGTCGTTTCGTGAACGTCAAAGGAATTCTCGCGGCCAATCGATTTCTTCCTTCCAAGGCTCGTATAATGGCCAACCGAGTCCCACAGCCTCTACCACCTCGTTTCATCCGAGGCGCTCCTCCCCTCCACTGGCCGCCCAAACCGTCCCAGGTCAGATCCGCCGTGCTACCTCCCCTTTGTACCACAGCACTAGTCGAGATGGTAGCCCGGATCAAGTGACGCCACCCCCTGGCCCCATTCATTCTACGAGCCAGCAAAATATCATCCATCAGGCACCTCAACCATCACACAACCTTAGTCAATCCAATCTACTACAGCTCAACGCTAATCAGACGACTCCTTCCTTGGGCTTTGCACGTCCTGTACCACGTGCTGCTCCTCCCCAGTTCCCGTCTCTGGAATCTTTCCAAATGACTCCTGAGCTTATCGCAGAGATCGACCAAGCTCATTCTTTGTCCGCGGCCACGGGGATGTCAGGAGTAGCATATGCCGGGGGTGCCAGTTCGGGCCCTGTTTCGCGCTCTACGCAGTTTGAGCCTGGTTCTCTCCCCAAAGAATCTACCCTCGAACGCGTTCGCAGTGGCGAGCGTCCGAGCCCGCGTGAACCAGCTGGTGGGCCCGTTGCTGTACAACGTCGTGATACCGCACGTGACAAGGACCGCGAAACCTGGGAACGGGATCGTGAGCACCCCCGCCGCGGTAGTATGAAGCGTGATCCCCCTTTGGCGATGCCCACTCAGCAGCCCTCTCCGAAGCTTGAAATCCAACGCACCGACTCTCCGCAGTACTTCTCTGCGCTCAGTACGGCAGGCGACCACTCCACTCCTTACGGCCAGCATGACCGTGAACTTCGATCTGCCCAGGCTGCAGCCCTTCCACCGAGCCCTCCCGCCGTCCGTCAGAATATGCCGTATATGGAACCACTGCGCTCAACACCTCCTTCGGTGACTAAACTTGTGACACAGTCGCCTACGGGCTTGTCCGCCAAGGCCCGAACGCCTGACAAGTCGCTACCTGTTCAGGAGGAGCCTGAAGAAGACGGGGCTTATGAACAACACGATAACCAGGAACAAGGGCGCGACCGTTGGACCCCTGGGGGAAGCGAGTATGGGCGGCATGTCCACAGGCATGAGCAGGAGGTACATGACCTCGATCGCCAACATCACGCAACTTCGTCTCCTGCCCCTTCGTCAGACCTTCTTCCAGAAGGGTTCGATCCTCGCTATGATACACGTCATGAACGCAACGGTCGTGAAAATCTCGGCCAGAACACGCGAAACAACATCGATGAAGCAAAGCAGGAGCATGACGGCGATGAGGAGGATGTACAACATTCTGATCGTACGCAGTCTCAAGATGAGGAGAGTTACACACCACGCTCTCCGTCCGTGAGCCTGCCCTCTGAACGTAACTTGGCTCGTGATCCGCCGGGACACCCACAACAACGGCAACATCCCCAACAATCCCAAACCCAGCCTCCACGTATTCGAAGTCGCAACGGTGTGACGGATGGGCTCGGGCTGCGCTCTTTTGATGCAGCTAACTTCGAGAACACTCTTGAACAGCTCAAATCGCCTCTACCTGAACAAAATCATCGACCTTATCCGGCTCAAGTCAACTCGCCACATCAGATACACTCACCAAGCCATGAGGAACACGACCATTTCCTCGATGACCCTGCAGCTGCGTATTATCATGGCTACCACCCTCAGTCTCCGATGGGGACACATCCTCGCCCGGGTGCACCTATCCCTCCCACCCCCCACAGCAACACAGCTGCGCCATCACCGTCACCTCTCATTTCTGGAATGGGTCGTGCGAATGGCGTTAGGCCCGTTCTTCCACCTTATAGCCCTGTTCCGCCTGTTGGCTCTCCGTATCCGTACCCTTTCGGACACATCCGTCGCGGACACACCTATTCTGGCTCATACAATGGAACGATGGACCTTTCGCAGATGGATCCCAATGTCGTCCGTGAGCAGCTCGCGCTGCAAATGCAGATCTACGCGCTTAACAATGGTGGCATGGTTTCTGACTCGACCCTCTCGCCTTCCTCAACACCATACCCAGGACCTCAGTACAATCCCTGGGCGTTCTTACAGACGAGTCATGTATATGGTGGAAGACGCGGAGGCATACCAGACTCAACAGCGAGCATGCATTCGAGCCCGAGTCATCAGCCTGTTTCGCTCCCACTACTTAGTCGTCCGGGTCGCGGATTACGTCGTCATGAGCGTTCTCAGGACTTGCGCCACCGGGCGAAGATTCGTCCACCTCCTCGCGTTGAAAGTACGCAGCCTCGAGACACGAGCCCCGAGGTGTCGTCAGGCGAAGAGACTGCTGGAGAATCTAAAGTGGGCGAGCACCACTTTGCGCCGCGACGCTATGCACCCCAGCCTGCGCGCTGGGACGCTAGTGCAGATGACGAGGACGACGCAGACGCAGACGATGGAGAATGGGTTGATGAGGACATAGGAACTGAAGGTGTCGAAGATGACCTGTTGCAACTCGAATTCCATACCGAGTATGTTAGCAATCCTGAGAAGCGTCGCCGAAGGTGGAAGGTTCGTTGGGAAGCCCTTCTTCGTGCTGTAAGTACCCCCAGTTATCCTCGCCCGGAGATCATTTAGGCAGGTCTGACCCCGTTGTTGGGCTGATACCGCATCATAGTTTCATGCGCTCGATCGCGAGACAGACACTACCCTCGTGCTGCTCGCCGCGCCATCTCACACAGGCAAGCTCCATTCCATTGCATCCCGTGCGATCCGTCGCGACGGCGATCTCCTCGATTCACCCGACATGTTGAACATCCGCTCGGGCTTTGCGGAAGTCGCGGCGCGCCGCCGTGCCTTGCGCTCGGCATCACTACTCGAGCAGCTCTCGCGCGCATCGTCGTCTCCGCGCGACGGGTCGCCCTCCAGCGGTAGTGAGGCACGCGAGGAGGACCTCCGCCGCGCGCTAGACACCGCTATTGGTAGTCTGCGCGCTCTCGGAGGTCTCTACGAGCAGAGAGAGATGCGTTGGATCGAGGAGAAGCACAGGCTCGACGAGGACAAGGAAAAGGTCCAGTTGCTGCTCAAACAGGTGCTCGGCGTCGGCGTCGTCGGCAACTTCGTGGAGACAGCGCTATAGCTGTAATGGCTACTGTATTGTTTTCTTTCGTTTGTTACTCATTGCATACTGGCTGGTATACTACTTCTTTGCTCATAGCTTCCCAATGTACTCTGTCCAAAAATGACCGTCACGAATGTACTCTTACTACCAACGTCTGCAGTAGTAGCTAATGACCGACTGTTTACGTATCTTCCTTCCCCCATTGCAGAATTTTGTGAATACGGTATATCACATATCATTCCTTATCCAGGCACAACGTGGGGCGCTAATATCCGAGCGACTTGCGTCCTATCAGGACACTTCTTTGAGTTGTGTGTGCGACACCACAATACAGCAGTGATTTGTTTTACACCAGAATTGCTTGGTAGACCAGCCAAGCATGACAAAAAATCTAGGGAGTTGTCTTCGAGGATTTCCATGGGGAACTCAGCGAGGCTTGTCGCGCAAATTCGTTGGCATCGAGCAGGGCACAGGTTTTCCCACTGCAAGACGTCCCTGGGTCGACCTGGCAGCAGGATTCGACTCTCTTTTACGTCGTAGGCACCGCACTTGGCCTCTGGTCGACTTGCACTGCTGGCGGAAGCACCACGAGGCAGCATCGTTCGGGGTATCTTGGGCGCCCTCATTCTCTTGGGCGCCGTCCTGAGCCCGCAGGGTCTCGATGGTCGGGCGCAGCATGCTCATGAGCTGGACGACGGGTGACAACCCGACGGCGCCCATTACGCGCTTCTCGAAACGTAGCGGCTCGCTTCCGCCGATCAGCGCGGAGCCCCACGGGAGCGCGGGCGGCTCGGAACCGGCGAGCATCCCCCAGCTCCGCCCAGAGGGCCAGGAACGACTCGCGGAGGTGCGCCTCCGGGTCGGTGGGGCCTCGCGGCGGCGGGGGTGGGGCCTTGTTCAGGATCCGCGGGAGCGTCTCCCATACGGCGTGGAAGCTCGCGGCGCGACGTCTGCGGCGCTCAGGTGGGGGAGAAGCGCGGAGATGAAGCCGTGGAGGACGAGGTGACGTCCTGCGAGCGAGTAGAAGCCGTCCCTGGGCCACGGCGCGTTGACGAGCTCAAACAGTTTCTGGGCGTGGTAGGCCACGAGCGCTGGAGCGGGCCCACCGTCTGCGAAGAGGAAGCGCAGATAGGCGCGCGCTGCCAGCGCGCCTGTGCAGACCGCGTTGATGACGATGACGGGGTCTTCGTCCCGCTTCAACGAGTTTACGGAGGGCCATGTCTGGTGCCCGAACATTTTGTAGGAGAACGACGCAAAGTACACGCCCGTCAAGAACCGTGTGGTGTCCAGGCAGATGAGGGCCCGACGCCTGCGCACGTTCTCGGCGGCGCCGCGGTAGCCCCTCGGGGGTGCGCGTGACGATGAGCCAGTTGATGCGGTATCCGGGTGGGTTGATGGGTGTCAAGCAGGTCCTCTGTGATCAAAAGTGCGTTCTTGTTCCAGCGGTGATGTAGCCCGGAATGCCCTCGACGAGCGTCTCGATGTCGTCGTCACCGTCCACGGTCGCCATGGTCCACTGCAGTGCCTTCTTCTCGATGTCCCCCTGTTGCGATCGTATCGCGTCGGACATCGTCCACAACAATGACTGCACGAAGAGCAGAAAGCGCATGCGAATCTTGAACCTGTCACGCCGTATGACGCATCGCAAAGAATAGATACCGAGAAGCGCCGGTGCTGTGGGAAGAACGAGGAACCACTTGAGCGAGTCACGGCTGAACGGCGTCCGGTAAGGACAGTTAGGTCGGACGTTGGGAAGAAAAGTGAGCAGGATGTAAATGCGTCGGAAGAAACATAGGACACCAAGGATGACGCGACCGACGGTGCTGTCGATGGAGAAGAGGAAGCCGACGAGGCCGGTAAAGAAGAGGAACACGGAGACATGAAGCAGCGCCGGCACGGCCTCGACGGCCTGGGACAGGCGAAAGGCCTGCACGCCCTCGAAGAGGTACTCGCGCGTGCGAGCGCGCTTGTGGTGGTCTGTGCCCGCGCGAGCTGCAGGTACCGGCGTGCCCACTGCTGCATGAAGGTCGCGGCAAGGGCGCATATCAGGCTCAGGGCGATGCTGAGGAACTAGAGGATGTTGACGCGGATGGCGGACGCGGTCGGGCGGAAGGACGAGTCGCTGTAGAGCGGCGGGGGAGGGATCTGGGCGCCGCCGGAGAGCGCGGAGAGCTGTTACGATATCTGGTTCAGCAGGAGGACGGTTGCGGCGTTGGAATAGGCGGACAGACGCTTGTAGCTCTCCATGATGAACGCTGCTACGGTGGCGGCGAAGAGGCCGGTCTTTGGCATCGGGGGAAAGATAGAATAGTGAGGTCAGGGGCAAGAGGAGGTGGGAGACTTGGACATACAAAGATGAGGATGCCCTCCGTGTCTCCCTTCCAGTTCTCCGCAAGTACTTGTCCTGTCTATCAGCCTCGGAGAGGTAAACGAACCACACCTTGCCGGACGTATCGCCTTGTGAACCGCCTCTGGATGCACCTCGTCCAAGACCAGCTATAAGTTGGTGGGAATCAGCCTTGACTTGTGAGCGATACCCAACCATAAATCACATACCTCCCTCGACAAGCCCCGCGTCTCCAGCCGTATCCATTCTTGGATCCACGGTTGACTTTGCCTAGAGAGTTATGGGTATGATTAGTCCAATAGGCACAAAACTGAGACGCCAAACTACTACGAAGAAAGTCTTAGGAGAGAAGTAGGGAGCGCGAGAGGGAAAGGAACTGTTAGTCATTGTCCTACAAACGGACGGCAATATATATACAACAGACTGTGGTTATTCTACTATACGGCGCCGTATGGCGCTGTAGAGCGCGGTGTCGTAGGGCGAGAGTGGAGTTGGGTAAGTGTCGGGGCGAGCACCTTACCCTAACAGAAAGAGTAGCAATAGTGAAGAATGCGAGTCGAAGACACAGCCCGGTTCATGTTTTCTGTCACAAATTGGGGTAGTTGGAGCTGTGACCTTGACAACATCATCGCAGCTGCGATTCTCAGTTCGACGAACAGATTACAGCGTTCAGAGTCTGTGCTCCCATGTTTACACTACGTGACATTATTAGGCGGGTAACGACTCGGACCGCTGTAGTGATCCATCGGGTGACACACAAAACCATCACGCAAAAAGACGCTTGGTGTATCTGGTGGGGAAGAGGAGTCAAAAGTGAGGCTAGGCCTTGGCGAGGGCCACGGGACGGGACTCACGAATTCAGCCCATGCACTCCGCCCTCGACCTGCGCGCTCATCGTGCGCAACTCAAAGCGGACCCGACCGTCGTTCACACCGGCTTGTAGCTCCTGCACGCTCTGCACGCCGACGTCCTGAAGGGAATGCTGCAACCCCGCATGCAAGTACGGCAAAAAGTCCTTGACACTCCCTTTGTCCTGCACATCGCCAGATACGCCCTGCGCGACCTTGACCGTCGACGACTCGGAGAAGTACCGCGTAGTGGCCGCATTCTCGTGCACATGCTTCTCTGACTGCGCCTTGCTCGGCGGCGTTGGGTACTTGCCGGGCTTCTCGTTCGCTTTTGAGCGTGAGCTCTCCGTTTTCCCGGGCTTTCCCTGTTCCATCGCCTCAATGGATCCCATACCGCGATACGCCTTGACACGCTTGCCTTCGTGATAAAAATATTCCCCAGGGGCCTCAGTCGTGCCAGCAAGCAGTCCGCCCATCATCACCGCCCCTGCGCCAAGGGCGAGAGCCTTGACGATATGGCCGACGTTTGAGATGCTACCATCAGCAATAACAGGAACACCAAACCGGGAGGCGAACTCGGAAACCGCGTAGACGGCTGTAGCTTGAGGGCGCCCGACAGCCATGACCTCCTGCGTGATGCAGATAGATCCCGACCCCATACCAACGCGCAGAGCGTCAGCTCCTGCAGCGATCAACGTGGCTGCTTGCTCGCGCGTTACAACGTTGCCTGCGATGACCTCGAGCGCTGGATATGTCTTTTTGATCCATTGAATCATTTCCACCTGGAAGATCGAGTTGCCTTGAGAAGAATCAATGACGACGATGTCGAGCCCAGCTTCTACAAGCAAGGCAAGACGATCTCGGTCGGCAGGACGCGTACCAATCGCCGCAGCGCTGTAGAGTTGTTTGCTTTCGGGAATTTTGGACGCAAGGGGATATATCTGATTTTTGAGGAGATCGGATCGAGCTAGAAGAGAAACAAGACGGCCCTGTGCATCGACGATGGGCAATTTCCCCTTTTTGGAGTCACGAAGGATGTCGTTGGCATCGAAGAGGGTGACGCCCTCAGAAGCTGTGATGAGGCTGGTAGTCATGACATCGGCAAGGCGGACGGATCGAGGCTGGAACTGAACATCGCGCGAGGTGACAATGCCGACGAGCTTGCCTCCCAACGCACCGGTATCTATTGTCATAAATCAGCGGAGGGCTTTCTAGGTATAATAAATCCAGGAAAAAGGTCAGTGAATCCGTGCGATGCTCCCCATTTCACACGTGTGTACGTGTTGGTGCGGCAGAACGAAGGTAAAAAAGAATTCATCACATAATGAACGAGGGAGCTGTGGACTGACCGGTGATGGGAATGCCGCAGAACCCCAAGCGAGCCTTCACGTCGAGGACGTCCTCAACGTAATGGTCAGGGGAAAGGACCACGGGGTCGGTAATAAAGCCATTTTCATGGCGCTTGACGGCGCGGACCATAGCGGCTTGCGTGACAGCTGGCTGATTGTGATGTATAACGCCGATGCCGCCCAACAACTACACGTGGCGAAGGGGAGGAGTACGTGAGAATGTCACGATCCACGTCGGTGGAGGCGCACCGCCATCGAAATGGCCATTTCACCACCTGTGACGGTATCCATAGGACTACTCATAAACGGCGTCTTGAGGAGGACGTTTCGGGTAATGCGACTTTCTGTGAGGACCTCGTGGGCGGAGAAATCGATCTTCCCAGGGAGCACGAGGAAGTCGTTATAAGTGAGGCCGCCATGAAGGGTTGAACTCATGAGGTCGTTGGCAGAGAGGCCATCAGGGGAGGGATATTTCTTGAGCTCGTCGAAAGCCTTGGATGGGTCGAGGGACATGGTGGTGAGTGGGCAAGATTTGCCGGGAGGACTCATACTCGACCTCGACGTGTCCGCGCCCCGTGATCCCTCCTCAGGGCCACGTGAGCCAGACGCGTATATAAATTCATCTTCATCCCCTCGCTGCTCCTGCTCCCATCTTGCTCAACTCACTCTATACATATATCCCCTTTCAACAGCCTATCTCATAACCCACTCCTTTCTACAAATGGGCCTCTTTCATATTGCCGCTTCTTGTCTCCGTCACTTTCTCCAGCTTTTGCTAGCCCTCCTCGACGACGAATCATCTCAGGGCCCTCTCCTCGGACGATTCTCCCCGCCCGCTATGGAGACAGTACCGGCACAGAACCCTATTTCCCGTGAATCGGAACCTTCGACTCTACTTCCCTCGACTGCTAGCCACAGGTTCAATGTTGTTCCGAATCGCACAGCCCCGCGTAAGCCACAATGTGTCTGCCATGAACATACTCCGAACACCAAAGTTCTTCCAAACGGGCAACTCTCTGAACAAGAACCTTATCTGCCGCGACCGGGTGACAGGAAGATGGGCGTGCTCCGAGGAGAGACTCATCACATCGAACCGTCCTCATCGTTTGTGCTCTGCCAGCCGCCTTGTGACCTGCCAATTCTGCTAAACAGCGAATTACCTCCGCGCTCCTGCACTTCAATGTCTATTTCTTCACGCTCGTCTATGGTCTCTACGCCTGTCTTGCCCAGCTGGAGTCCTGGAACACCGATCACGCCTACCCGCCAACCAAGCCGCAAAGCCTCCGTGGGGGGCGGCAAGCTTGTCGGTCTCGGCTTTCAAATTTTGTATGACGGCGATAGATCGCGCCAGTTCGACGGACTTGGGCTCGTCCCGTCTCGCATGACTGAACCCGACGCGGTAGAGGAAGTGGATCTCGGAGTACCGTCGCGTATCCTACTCGAAGAGATATATAACACGTTTACGAGTCCGGAGGCGTTGGCAGCTGCGACACCGTTTCCGGTGGAGAAGGACGAGGAGGAGGATGATGCCAGCGTCCAAGACGTATTCACGGCATGCAATATTACTGCGCAAGGTCCCAGCGCAGCAAGCACCCCGCGGAAGAAGCGCAGCCGGCAGTCGTATGGGTTGCCAACTGCTGCGAGCATCCGACGGGCGCGGCGGCTGTGCCTTGTGGAGACGGAGGAAGGCGACGAGTCGCGGTCGTCTGACTCGTCTGGTGGCTCGTCTCAGAAACCGGTGTGGAGGTATTAAATACCGTAGGGCATTCTGTCGCACGATCTGATAACGATAAGAAACAAAAAGCAAAGAGCGGCGCAGTGTGTTTGTCGAAATGGGCGAGAGACGCTCGGCGGTTGTCAAGGTGGGCGTCTTAACGACGGCAAGTGGCGGTGAGCGAGTCGCGACCCCCGGGGAGATGCCATCTCATCAGCCAGGGCAGGCAGGGCATCCTTCCTTCCAACTTGCCGTATGACTTCAGCCGTTATCAGTCCTGAGACAAAAGGTGAGGTGTGCCCCAAGGCTGTCCCCATAGCCCACTTTCCACTTAACGCCTCCCTCAGATACTCCTCCGCTCACCGTGGCTATCACCAAACTATCGTCCTCGTCCCCCTTTCCGTCCCCAGGATCCCCTTTCTTCCCCCCGCCCATCCCATCTGCGCATGAATACGCCCTCCTAGCCCCATTGTCGAAGCGTAGGTCAACAGATTCCAGAATGAACGTGGGAAGCAAAACAGATCACGAGTCGGCAGCGTCGACCCATCCCGATGGTGTCACCACGGCTACAGCGTTTGCCGGCAACACATCCAGCACGATAACAAAGGCACAACCCACCCTCGACAAACGGAGGGAGAGCGCGGACACCATTACCAATGGCAGCAGTAGCGCTAACTGCTCGCCGGCCTCATTCTCCCATGTGGAGCCTGACAAGCCCGACTCCAAGACGACCCTGAACGGCCAGACGACGCCAACAGTTAACAGCGCAGGGTCAGAAGCGCCCACCGCGAGCCAGCCATCACACGACGATATTCTCGATGACAAGTCATCAGCAGACGATGATGCAGGTGGCACGCCCGTCTCGCCCTCAACCCCGCCCCCGGGCCAAAGCTCCCAAATTCCGCACACAGCCGATCGGTGGTGCTCCACGTCCGCAACCCCCTCTTCCTTCATTCCCACCACGACGACAGAGGACTCCGCGAAACCCTCGCTGGACAACCCTAAACCTCCCTCCCGCAGCTCGTTACGCCAATCGCGCGACTCGTTCATCAATTCGTCTCGCCCCGCGCCACCCTCCCCCGCAGACTCGCCCCGCGCTTCTACGGTGCTCTCTCGCCACTCTTCGACACGCTCCCGCCCGGGCTCATCCCTCACACCCGCGAACACCCACTCCGCCGAAGCGGCCAGCCCGACAACGCCGACCCCTAACCAACTCCAACATCAACAACAACAGCAACAACAGCAACAACAACCACAGAACGCAGCGCACAGGGCCTCGACCTCGACCTCCTCCGCGGTGGCTTCCCCGCCGAACCTCGTCAAGATCCGCGACTTTGCATTCCCGGACGAGGACCAGCGGCACACCGGCACCGGCCCATTCACCCCCCGTCCGAATCGAAGACTACAACGCCCGCTCTCGACGTGGTCCGCTTCCAGCGCTTCCAGCGCTGGCAGCGAGGGCCGCGATGACGGCGCCGGTGGGGGCAGCTCGTTTGGCTATTCGGGCTGGGGATTCGGGCGCCTCGGGTGGTTCGGCGCGCGCAGTTCCGTGGGCTCTGCCGGCGGCGCCGGCGCTAGCGAAGGGCCGAGCCAAGGCGACTTTGCGCGCAACTTTACGGACATGACGAGTCCCGATTGTGAGATTGAGGACCCGTACGATTCGCTGGATAACGAGGACGAGGAGGACGTAGACGAGGTTCAGGACCGCGGCAGTGGCGGTGTTGGTGCGGGCGGCCAGGAGAACAGTGAGCGCCCGCTGCTTCCCGGATGGTATCGCGCGCTGTATGCGTTTGAGCCGGAGGGCACGGCGGAGATGGCGCTCGCGGAGGATCAGATCGTGCGCGTCATCGGCCGCGGCGGTGGCGTCGGCTGGGCCATCGTAGCGCGCGGTGGCGATGAAGGCCACGCGCTCGTGCCCGAGGGTTACCTCGAGCTCGTCAGCTTAGATCGGGACCAGGTAGGAGAAGAAGAAGAAGGATAAGGACCGCTTCACGTTGTCAGATGCAACTCAACTGTATCCCTTTTTTTTTTTGGAACTTTCCCTCTGTTTGTTTGAGTATCTCTTTCGCTTCAATCCATGTGTGTTTTTCTATTCATGATGCGATACCGAGGTGGGCTCGCCGTCATTGAAAGGACCTCCTCACATCCACACCTGTCCTTGTACGTGCACCATCTTCGGGGACAGGGAACCGTCTTCCGCAGGTGCTGTAGTGCCCTCAGCTTCCAGCACCCCTCTCTCGCTCATGACATCCGAGTCGCTCACTCGGATGATGCGTTCGGAGAACTGGCTAAAACCTTCGTTTTTGTGCCGTCTTCGTCCTCGTCACATTTTACAATTATGGCGCACGGCGACTTTGAGCGGGAGTACGTGCGAGCCTTTTATTTTTTTGAGACGTAAAACTTTGCAAAGACTCGGTCGCTCCGTAGACCGAGGGGTTTTGGTTTTCGACTGTTGTGGGCACGGGGTCATGAGTTTAGGGGTTGGGATCTTGTGCTTTTTGTGCAGTTTCTCGGCGGTCACTCAGGCTAACGTTGTAAGATCATGGGTATTCGAGATACTGTATATCATTAGGTCAGCAACGGGGACCATTATATTGCATGTTGATGCATACCATCGAGGGGGGTTCTTCAAGTTCGCGGTCACAAAGTCGTTTTCGACTCATGCCAACACCATCTCGAAGCAAAAATCCATTGACGCGTTCCCTACAATGAGGGTTAAGGGGCAAATATCGATTACGAATACGTAAAAACAGTGTCAACGCCAATATGGGGTTTTCCATTGGTATATTCAGCTATGGACCAGCCACAACTTGAACGGCACTTCCTGGAGCCTTGATGAGCCTCTAGTAAAATGTCGCCCAATACTGAATAACCTATGTGTGATCGACATATAGGTTCTACTCTGAAAAGTAAGCCGGAAGCACGTAGCGCAATCTATCCCTATCAGCCTGTGTCTGCTGCGCAGAGCGTGGCATGATAGACGACTGCATCGATCCAACCTCTTCTGAAAGGATGTCACCTTGCAGTACCGTCGCGTGCAGTTCTTGAAGAATTGTCCCTGCCACATGACGCGAGGTCTCCGCGTTCTCTCGGAGCGTTTTGAAAACCTCAGCGGCAGTGACAGCTTCCGCGTTTGGCCGCCACGAGTCATAGTCTGTCACAGTCGCGATGAGGGCATAGCTAGCATTATCGAAGCTCCTATCAGCCATCCGTAGTACGCAGATTAGATGCAGTGGGTACCTGATCTCAGCCTCACGCGCGAGCTTCGCCTCCGGCAACACACTCATGTTGATCAGATCACCGCCCCACTGACGGTACATGAGGCTCTCCGCACGCGTTGAGAACTGGGGGCCTTCCATGCACACGATGCACTTTTCCGTAGCGAGCTTTACGCCGCGACCATCATCCGCGAGCGCGCGGGTGAGGGGACCCTCGAGCCACTGAACGAGCCGACGGCTGAACGGATCGCCGAACGCGGCATGGGCGACGACGGTAGTG
>Ga0137390_10001104_pt1 | contig 19763 bp, 25 predicted proteins | sample 15con2h24AmetaG_FD_104937 | JGI IMG/M metagenome (GOLD analysis project Ga0137390, IMG submission 104937) | Vadose zone soil microbial communities from Angelo Coast Range Reserve, California, USA - 15con2h2.4A metaG | ecosystem: Environmental > Terrestrial > Soil > Vadose zone > Saprolite... | reverse complement strand
TGGCAAGTCTCCAAAGTACGATGAGGAGCCGTTCGAATGTCGAAAGAAAGTTTGCCCCAGGTGGGACAAACTACCCCAAAACAGCCACTTCCAGCCACAACTCAGATGCGAAAAACCTAAGGTTTTCTACGTTTTCGCACGGGTTCAAATCCCTTCTGCTCCACCATCCAGTCCCGCAGGTTTCCCACAATTTCGGAGAATCGCGAGAAAAACCCGCGTGTGCGCACGGTTTGCGATCCTCATGGACTCGGAGAATGTCCCCGGTCGCGCTAATCGCCAGAATTCTGCAAATCCTATCCGCGCGCGATTTTGCTAGGTCCATTCCCAAGGCAGCTTCACGCGGAAGACTGGATAGCGAGCAGGTTCTGATGACATATCTTTTAGAGCAAGGTGCTCACTAGCACCATCCCCTTCGCCGCTCTGTGGTTCGCTGCGCGCAAATGATCGAGGCCTTTCATTCGGCAAAGTTCAACTGCTTGATTAAGCTCAATTGACCAAATCCGTTCGCGTTCCCGTAACCTGACTGTAGATCGATACCCAATCCCCATCTGCGGAAGTAGATGCCGAGATCGGGTCCCCCCTGTCCGGCGGCGCTCGTAACTGCCCCGCCCTGATAGATCGCGCCGCCGCCACCTGCAGTGAACAGATAGTGTTCGGTCGAGAGAGCCACCATCCGCAGGTCGATTTCGGCGCTCGTTATGTGATTTTGAAAATCATGATTTGCGCTGAACGAAAAGTTGAGTGGATGACGCGAATGAGTGAGAAACCAACTCGAGAGGTCGCCTTCGATAATCCCCGCGTGGCTGTCGCCGGCGTCGCCACCACCTAGAATGAAAAGGCGCGTACCAGGATAAACCGCCAATTCGCCACCCGCTTCGAGGCGCGCGAAGTTGAGCTGCCCGCTATGAGCCCCGCCGGGTACCAGCGGATTCTGAAAGTGATCGCCGATCCATAGCTGGTAACCAGTTACACGTCCGACCAAGCCAAAATAGGGCGTGATGCTCTGTTCGAGCTGTAGGCCTTCCTGGATAGCGCCATATTTGGGGCTGCCGAAGCCGCCGCCGTACAATATAACGTCGAGGACTTGGGGTTTTTGGAATCGAAAGAAGCCGGGATAGAGGTTTTGCAGTTGAGCGTGAGCGAAAGGGGCCGGCGCCCACACCGCGGCGAAAGCCACCAGTCCGACCAGCCATGCAATCGGTTGCGGGTGAAACCGGCTTCTCGCAGATACATATCCAAGATCGCCGCATACTCGGTGGCCTGTGAAGCCTGTCAGCGCGAGAGGCAGCTTTAAAAGTGTTGCCTGACTCATTATCAGTCATCCCTCATCACCGGCCAACGATGTCCGGCAGGATTGCGATCCTGAAGTACTCAACTCGATTATCCATTCCGCGCCGTTGACACATTGCGTCGGTTGATTTGTCAGAGTCCGGCTCAAAGATAAAAGCGATTAATCATTAGCAGCCGTTGGCGCTGGGGTTTGTCGAGCAGATAAGCGGCGTTTTGCCCCTATCAGGCGAGCGCCCGGCGTCAGTGACGGCTTAATAACTGGTTTCGCGACGCCGAGGAGTTCCGTAACGCTGGCCCCGCCCGCGTTTGCGACCCACACGTCTCCCGACCTGTCAATCGCTATTCCGTCAGGGGCCGACAAGCCGGCGGCAGTGAACCCACCGCTCGGCGATATCGCGGAGCCGTCGGAGCCGTTCAACTCAGTGACGCTTGCGCCGGCGCTGTTTGCTACCCATACATTGCCCGCGCCATCGAGTGCGATACCCTTCGGGCCGGACAACCCGCCCCCGGTAAAAGGGCTGCCCGGGACTAGCGTGCCCGTGGACTTTAATTCAGTAACGCTTGCTCCGGCATTATTCGCGACCCAGATATTACCGGACGTGTCCACCGCGATGCTCCAGGGGCCGGCCAGGCCGCCTCCAGTGAAACCACTGCTGGGCGAGATGGGCGTGCCATCGGATTTCAGCTCGGTCACACTATCGCCCTTATTGCTCGCGTTGTTTGCGACCCAGACGTTACCGGCCAGGTCTATAGCAATACCTTCGGGACCTGCCAGACCGCCCCCGGTGAAACCACTGCTCGGCGAGATCGGCGTACCGTCGGACTTCAGTTCGGTCACGCTATTCCCCAGCCCATTCGCGTTGTTGCTGACCCACACGTTACCGGAGGAATCGATGGCCACGCCCACGGGACCCGCCAAGCCGCCCCCGATGAAGCCGGTGGCGGGTGAGAGCGGGTTACCATTGGAGCCATTCAATTCGGTCACGCTGTTGCCAGCCGCTGCGGGTAAGCTCGTGATGGCAACCAGGAACAGGGCCACACCAGCAGCGCTGATTCGACGAAAAAAGCACCGTTTCATGCCGGATTCCGCTTCGTAGTGACTGTGCGAGTTTAGTCCTTCCTTACTTAGGGCGATGCGATGAACCTCACGACGCTCGACGGCAGGGTGCCGGAAGCACAGCCATGGCCGCCCGGCGTCCTCGGCACAGTGGTGGTGTTCAGCATCAGCGTGAGGTCGACCACCGCGACCTCGCTCGCGCCGCCATTCGCCAGCAGTGCGATCGCATGCTTGCTGCTGTTCGGGCTTTGATAAGCAGTTACGGTGTGAGGATCGAAACCGTTCGAGAAGCCACTGCCGATGCTACACGTGACCCAATCGTTGATTGCCGGAGTTCCGCTGCCGGACGTCGTCGGGAGGGCTATCGCGGTGATTGCGTCGCCACCGAATTCCCCTGAGACGATCCCGGTGTGGGTTCCCTGGGCGACGGCTATGCCATTCGCTCCCGCCGAAAGCGAGGATTCGGACAGCGTCTGTACCTGTGAAGCCGCAGTCCACGTGCCGGCCGGTGAGCCGGTTGTTAACGTGGCCTGCTTCAGATCGGCAATGAAGACATTCGACGGAGCGGAAAATTCAGCAGGCGCCAGCGCAATTTCGGTGCTGCAGTCCTCGCCGGAGGAATCCAGCTCTCCCCCGCTTGGGATCCCCGAGTTCTCGAAGAAGGCAGGACTCGTGGTAGTCGCCACATTAATGATCTCGTAGTTGTTATTTTCGCTGGCTGACAACAACAGATTGCTGATGGGGTCGATCAGTGGGTCCTCCGAAATGATACCCGCTGGCGAGGTAAACGCAGGCTCAAACGTCGAGGTGCCAAGGTCCAGGTACTGGAAGCCGGGGGCACTGTCGAGACTCAGGCCAATCACCGCCTTGTTATGAACTCCGTCCATTGCAACGCCGCAGTTGGTGCAACTGCCGCCCGAGAACGAGATGGTTCCGGATCCCCCGCTCGTGAGAGTCTTTGTCAGGGTTGTCCCCGACAGTAGATACACGTCCGTGTTGTTAGCAGTGCAGATCGTCTGGGCGGTGGCCGAATTCGAGGCGCAGGAATTTACCGCGTTAGTGGTCGGAATGAGGGTTGGCGTGATGCTGCTGCCCTCTACGTTAAGGACGGAAACGCCTGTCGCTGAAGACCCCCAATTAGCTTTCGGCACATACGAAGTAACATTAGAGCCGCTGACCAAAACCGAAAGCGAACTCGAAGGCAGACAGGAGCCTACCGGCGGTGGAGTTGGAACAGAAGAGTTCGCCACCCAAATATTGCCTGCGGTATCGACTGCGAGGCCCGCCGGAACGTCCAAACCGCCACCGGTAAAACCACTGGCAGGCGAAAGTGCGACGCCGGTCGGGTCCAGCTCCGTGATGCTGTTGTTTTCGTTGGCCACCCAAATATTGCCGAACCCATCCACCGCGATACCGGCGGTAGCGCTCAGACCACCCCCCCTAAAGTTCACAGCCACGATCAGATCGCTCGGTGCGGAGTTGAGTGCGGGAGAATACGGACCTCCGGCGGCCAGGTTGAAGAGGCTGCTCACGTTGGCAGCAGGGTGAGTCGCGATCGTATGCGCGGCCCTCAGCATGCTGCCATTGGATGGCGTTCCGGTGTTATCGAACAACGTCTTGCAGCCATGCGATGACCGGCCATTTTGCGCACATGCTGACAGCATGTTTGAAATCGTGTTGAGGCGTTCGAGAGCATCGCAGTTAATAGGTGGAGATTCTCCTGAACATTGGGCCGCACTCGGCATAAACGATGCCGGGATGCCCGCGGTGGGGTCCACCAGGTCCGCGATTATTTGCTTTACCGCTTCAGCTGGGGTTGGATTGCTTGCACTGCCGAGCCGCTGCCCGCTCCTATTGAAGAACTGCGCTAGTGCCCACTCCCCCGCCACCGTGGTGAGTTCGTTTACTGTTGCCTTGATAGAGTTGCTGGGAAAGGGTGCGATTCCGAGGACCGACAGAAGTCCGATTTTGCTGTTCTTGCCGCCGCTCACCGTGCCACCAGTCGCAATCACATAGAGAATCGCCGTCGGCTGTGGCCTGTTACCAAACCTCATTACGAAGCTGCCGTTCCGATTGGTCGATACGGAGTACACCTTTAAGACCGGAATCGTGCCGTGCGCTGTCCGGACGGCGGCCTGGTAAAGTGTGACGGTCGAGCCGGTGACCGGGGTGGAATCGGATGGCGATCCGCTGATCACTCGGCCAGATATAGTCAACCCGGGGCGAGCGTGAGCGAACCCGCAGAACGCGCCAAAGATTATGAATGTCAACAGACCAATTTTTGCCGCGTTCATCCGCTCACCGAATTGCTTGAAAATCGTCATCGCACGGTCGTCATCGGCGCTGCCATAATCTGCCTGGTTATCGGAACCTGACCGCCGCATCGAGTGGAAAAGGCGCTCGATGGCTTCGGCGGTCCACTCGGTTACGGACGTGGTGGAAATGTTGGCAGGCCAGGGGCGGATGGAGGCGGTACCGACGGTGGCGAACCCCCCAGCGCCGGCGGCGGGGCCGAAAACCCGCTGACCGCCGCGGCCAGTCCCAGACCTCCTAGCCCGCCGCCGCCTTTACCGCCAGCAGCGGTGCCCGGTGCAGCGGCTCCCGTAATACCCAACGGACCGGCATTAAGCGGTGGCAGGAGGCAGGGAACGGTGGTTTCATAGCCTCCCGGCACATCGACTTCCGCGCGAGGATTGGCCGGGTTAGTCACCGCAACCACCCCTTCACGCACCCTCACATCCGTATAGCGCTGGCACCCTTCATAGCCCGGGCGAATGACCCCCTCGATGTAAGTAGTGTCGAAATCGGTTCCCCGGCTCGATGCGACTGCATTGGGCGTGTGAACCTCGAAGGTCGAAGCACTATTGTAGAGCGCGGCGTGAATCAGCGAACTTACACCGCCCTGAAGCAATCTCACCAGCGTTCGCTGCCGCGCACCGCCGGCTACGACATTCTCATCGAACACGAGTGTGGTAGATTCACCGAGTGCCACGGTGCTCTGGTTGTCGGACAGCAAAACCGTGACTTCTGAAGCGACTCCGGTGGTGATTTGATCATGAAGCTGAACCGGCATCGCGGGAGTCACTCCGCCGGTAACTCCTGCGCGCACCAATTGTACTGAACCGCTGACCTGCGTAACTGTCCCAACTATTTGTTGAGCCGATGCGTTTGGAGGGTAGCAGAGCAACCACACGGAAATAAGGGCGAGCACTAAAATGAAAACTCGTCGCTTCGTCGCGCTGCCTTCTTTCGTTAATTTTGCTTCCAAAACCTCCATTTAGGTAACGGCGCTGCGTATTTAGTCAAAGCTGCTAGGAATGTCAATAACATGTACTCGTTCAGTACATGGGTGACACTTTTTGCTTTCGCGCAGAGATGCCACAGGCGGCCATTGACGTCAAGGGCGGGCGCGCTGCGAGCGCCGCCTGCGGCAACCCTTGACCGCGCCCGCCCGCGAGGAAGGTCCAATTAGGCCGCAGTCTAAGCTTCGCGGCTCGCCGCGCGAGACTGAACGAGGAATTCACTGGGGGGTTTTGTAGGCCAGCGCCTCATGTGGACGGATGGTATTGTAAACCTTTTCCCAGGGGCGGGCCTCGCGACTGAGCGCGGTGACGGTCCAGTCGGTAAACGGGCGGATTTCATAGAACTCCTCGGTGTGCGTCCGTTGGGCGCGTTTCACCGCACCGTCGAGCTTGGGTGAGCGCGACGGCAGCAAAAAACAGCCGCAAACCGTGGCGCTGGCAGGCCTCCTCTAACGTGCCCCGGAATTCACGGCCCACGATCGAGACTGACATGGCACAGCCTTGGCGGTGCAGCAAGACCGCCGGCTTGTCCTTGCCCCAGCGCGGATAGCTGCGGCGCATCTCCAGCACCATCCGCTCCAGTGCCGCACTCCAGGTCGGCCGTCGCACCCGTCGCGGACGCCGGGGGCGGCTCTCCTGCGCAGGTCGTGCCCATCGTACCGCCGCAGCCAGCGGTAAAAGGTCTGCGGGCTGGTATCGAAATGGCGGCAGGTCAGCTGTACATTTTCCCACCTTGCCGTCAGTAGTCCACCCATTTCAGCCGCCGACACGCTGCCCTCCACAGCATGAAATCGCTTCGGCCCGTGCGCACCCAGCCCCGTCCAACCATGCTTCCAATTCGCATTGGTTCCACCTATCACAGGTGTCACCAATGTTTCTGAACGAGATCATCACATCCACTGAGACTCGACCCCCGAACTGCTTTTGGAACCGAGCATGAGCGAACCCGGCCGCACGGCTCGCGCAGAGCGTGGCACAACCGTTCCTCGAACTACGCCGGCAGTACGAGCTACGCCTCTCCGGGCGGCAATTCCGATGTCGTACAGTTAGCCGGCACTTGAGGCTAAAACCGAGCGCAAATGGAGTCCTAAACCGGGGTTCTCCATCGTGCATGCGAGCCGCTCCGACAAAGGCCCGCGCCGAATACCTGGGCGAGAGCGCGATTTGTTCGCCGAATTAGTAGGACAGGCCTCCGTTCCTGTCGACGATGCGGGGTCGTCTGCGACCCCGCCACCGCCAATATATCCCTGCCTGTCGTGGTTGGAGGATTCGTGGCCCCTTACGCCATACCGTCGCGCTCCCAGCGAAAAGAGCTGGTTTTCCTCCGGCGGTCGAGATGACCTCCCGAAAGCTCCCTGATAGCAAGCTGGCCTTTGGGTCACAGTCCTGCTCGCTTCCTTCTGCGTCGACCGTCTCTCTAGACCGTCTCATTACCGAAAATGGCCGTGCAATGCGTTGACATGATGCCGCCCTGGCCATGTACCAGTGCGATCTTCGCGCCCTCCACCTGACGGGGGCCGCTCGAGCAGGTCGGGGGTGTCGAACCCTGGGACTTCGGGCCGGTTGGGTGGATTGGGGGCAGCGAGATCGGGCTTGGCAAGTGGCCATATCCGGCCAAAAGGGTCTTTAAGGGGGTTGCTTTTGAGCACCGTTCCGTTTCAGATGCCAGCTGGATTTTTAGTGTTGCTACGTTTTCGACGGATGGCATTCGCTTTGTCGATGAGGGCTAGCACGCGGAGATTATTGTGCAGCGGCGCTGATGCGCGTGCAAAAATTCGGTTTTCCTTAGTTTTGAATAACAGAAACAGTGCAGTATAAATTCGATGTATGCGAGCAGCTACCAGCAACCATTTCGTGGTCACCGCTGTTTGGGATGATGAGCCGGAAGTTTGGGTTGCGGAGAGCGATGACGTTCCTGGTCTCATCACAGAAGCTGAGTCCCGGACGCGCTTAAATGAAAAACTTGCTGTTCTGGTGCCCGAACTACTCGAACTTAATGGCTACTCGTTCGATCCTCACCAGCCGATTGAGCTCGTAATCAAATACAATCGAGCAGAAGATCAGCACGAGGAACGAATCCGCTTGCCGAAAGCCTCTTAACCCGGTGCATGGCGAGTTACACCGACCGGGTCAAAGAAATTTTACGGGACCGCAAGTGCCGTTACGACCGAGCCGGCAAAGGCGGCCACGAGATTTGGTATAGTCCGATCACAGGCAGAAAATTTGCTGTCGATGCCAACATTCGCTCCCGTCACACCGCTAATGGTATCCTGAAGCAGGCAGGAATTAAGGATATCAAGATTCCTTGATCTGCTGGCAGCGGGTCGAACTTACCCTGCCATTGCCACAGCTGGAACTCCGAGACAGGCGGGGCGGCGAGCATAATTCGGCGAGTAACGTGAGATCGGGCGCCACGAGAAGATGCTCGCCGGCGAAGAGGCCGTACCGGTCCCGGATTCAGATAGCCTGTAGACGGTTCGGGTCGCATGTCGCGGGGCGAACTTCCCACGCGGAGCACGTTCGACGCGGGCAGGCGACATATCGGCGTCTTGGGCGGCACTGAAGACGGTGCATATCCTTTGTCGGCTTACACGAGCCGCATTCTTCATCAAGAATTTTTCCGCGCCCTGCGATAAAACTGGCTTCCTTCCTTTAGTTTTCCCCCTCTGGGGGAGATTACAGAGAGGGAAAGCAAGGTGCGGAAGGCCTTTTTCCGCAGCCTGCTCGCTCGCGAACTACATCATTTCGGCTGTTAAAGTTATGCAAGGATTGACTTCTTCGCGGATCGGGTCGGCAAGGCCACGACCAAGGGGTCAACTCTGCCCAGGGCGAAATTTCGGGATCGAAATAGTGTCGCTCCAGTCCTCGAAGGTCACTTCGACCGGCATCCCAATCATCAGCTTTTCCGGCGCGCACTCGACGATATTGGTCATCATCTGCGGCCCCTCTTCCAAGGTGACCAGCGCGACTACGTATGGGACTTCATTGGCGAAAGCGGGAGAGACCGGCCGCCGCACAATCGTGAACGATAGGATCTTGGCCCGTCCGCTGGCTGTTACCCATTCGACCTGCTCGCTGAAACACTTCGCACAGTAGATGCGCGGGAAGAACTGATACTGATGGCAGTTGGCACAGCGCTGGATTCGCAATTGATGCCGCCGGCAACCGTCCCAGTAAGGAGCTGTTTCGAGCGTCGGCGTTGGAATCGGCTTATCTGCCCCTCGCCCGCTTTTCTGCGGGAGAGGGTTAGGGTGAGGGTGCTGATCTTTAGTAGCCATCAGACTGGTTCATTGCCAAAGATCGCGCTGCAATGAGTTGACATGATACCGCCTTGGCCATGTACCAGTGCGATTTTTGCGCCCTCCACCTGACGGGGGCCGCACGAACCCCGCAGTTGTCTGACGGCCTCGGTGATTGAGAACATCGAACCTGGATGACCGGGATGACAATGTGACAGCAGGCCGCCGTGCGTGTTGACCGGCAGTTCACCACCGAGTTCGATCCGCCCACCCTCGACGAAACGCCCGCCCTCGCCTTTGGGACAAAAGCCGAGGTCCTCCAGTTCGATTATCACCACCGGGGTGAAGCAATCGTACAATTCCGCCACGTTGATGTCCCTGGGTCCGAGACCGGCCATCGCGTAGGCCCGTTCACCGGCCTCTTTGGCGGCGGAAGTCGTGAGATTCAATGCCTGCGTGACATGTTCGTGCGAATGGCCTTCGCCGACACCCAGCAAATAGACCGGCTTCTGCTTGAAATCGCGCGCTCGCTCAGCCGAGGTCATTATGAAAGCTGCACCGCCATCGCTGACCAGCGAGCAGTCGAGCAAATGCAGTGGATCGGCAATCATGCGCGAAGCGAGCACGTCCTCGATGGTAAGCGGTTTGCGCATCTGTGCCGCCGGATTTAACGATGCATGTTTGCGGCACGCGACTGCCACCGCCGCACGTTGTTCAGCCGTCGTGCCATAGGCGTGTTCGTGCGCGCGCGCGAGCAGAGCGTAAAACGCGGGAATGGGCGGGCCATACGGGCGCTCGAATTGCGGATGACCGGCAGTAGACATCATCTCGACCGCCTTGTCACGCGACAGGCCCGAAACCTGGCTGTCGGCCATCGTAATCAAGACGGTGTTGCACATGCCGGTGATGATCGCCGAGGCGGCGTGATGCATAATCGCGAGCGTGGTGCCGCCGCCGGCTGGCGCTCCCATACAGTAGCGCGGAAAGATCTGCATGTACTCCGCGATCATCTCCGCATGATAGAGGTATGGCTCGGCCCACGAAGCGCAGGTGATTAGGCCGTCGATGTCCTGTTTGGTTATCCCGGCGTCTTCGAGCGCGAGCCGCGCCGCCCTTACATAAAGTTGGGTCGCGCTGTACTGGGGCACCACTCCAACCTCAGTATCCGCCACCCCGACAATCGCAACCCTGTTCTGGAGGCTTTCCGTACTATTCCCTCGAATTTGTGGCCACAGGCTTTAGCCTGTGAGTCTCTTCCACCAAACCAGAACAATCGCTCCGCGCAGAACCTTCTTGCTCGTGCGTCGCGCTGCTCCGCACGCCGCTCAGGATGACAGTCGCGCCGGTCGCACTCCGGTCAATTCATCGAGAAGCCAAACAGCCGCGCGACATTATCGTGCACCATCTTGCGCGTGTCCGCGTCCGGTATGGACGCGAAATTGCGCGCTACCTGCCGGCGCGAAAACGGCCAGACGCCTTCGGTATGGGGATAGTCCGAGCCCCACATCAGGTTGTCGACGCCGATCATTTCCCGCGTCAGCACCCCGGCACGATCATCCTCGAAGGTCGCGCAGAACTGGCGCCGGAAGTAAAAGCTGGGCGTCTGGGGCAGTTTCGGCTCCATCCACCCATGATGATCTTCCCACCAGTGGTTCATGAATTGAAGCACCGACGCGATCCAACCAATGCCGCCCTCGACCAGCGACCATTTCAATTTTGGGAAACGTTCCGGCGCGCCACCCCAGATAATCCGCATCAGCGTGTCGTACATGCCGAACTTGACGACGCCGACGTTGATACCACCGGCGCCTGGCCCGTGCGCGATGCCGTAAGGCTCGCGTCCGCACAAGTGAATACTTGCAATCAGGCCCAGGTCCTGAAGCGCGGCCCATAACTTGTCCCATTCCGGCAGGTTATAAGGCCGGTCGTCAACCCATGCCGGCAGCATAACGGTGGCCAACCCCAGCTTGGCCGTCCGCTCCGCTTCCTTGATCGCGGCATCGATTGAGCCACGGTTCGGCAGCATCGCGGCGCCCTTCAGCCGCGCCGGATGAGCTGAGCAGTATTCGGCGAGCCAGTCATTATAAGCGCGGCAGCACGCCGCTATGTAATCGCCGTCGGGCGCACGCACGATATGAAGACCGATACCAGGATAAATAACTTCGCCCGAGACACCGTCGAGGTCCTGGTCTTTGAGGCGCTCGTTGGGGTCCCATGAGCCCGGCCGGTTTTGCTCATAGCGATAGCCCTTCGGAATCGGAATCGCCATGCCCTGCGCCTTCAGGTCGGCCATCGGCCCTTCAAAGGCAAGGGGGCGCGGACGCATTCCCTCGATCACGATATAGTCGCCGCTTTCATCCAGGGCTTCGATACGCGGCGCTTTGTCACGCCACCTGGTATCGATGCGTTCCTGCCACAGGCGGCGCGGTTCCATCACGTGCGAATCGGCGGAAATTAATGATTTGCTGTACAGTTCCTCGGCCACGGGTTCCTCCAGAGATAGGCGACAGGGATTATAAGTTGTCGAGGAGCGAAGAAGCTAACTGGTTTTTGTCACGTGAGCGACAAAAATGGCTATCCGGGGTCTGACACCCTCTCCCTGTCAGGGACCCTGTCAGGGAGAGGGTAGGGAGAGGGTCATTATTCAGCCGGCTCCGCAGGAGACGGCGGTCGTGATGAGCGCCGCACGGACGCCTGCGCGACTGCGGCTCAGAGGTTCCATAATCGCGCGCCCGGCGCGCTGAAAAAGGACCCTCTCTCGAGCACCGCAGCGGCGCTCGTTCTCCCCCTGACAGGGGGAGAGGCACCTCGCGCCCTCCATCCCAGCCTAAAAGAGGATCAGCGGTTTGATGATGCCGTCGAGCTTCTTGTCCATCATCTCGAACGCCTTCGGCATCTCGTCAAAACGAAATCGATGGGTGGTCAGTAACGTCGGGGCGACGCGGCCTCGTTCTACCAACCGCAGCAGGCGTTCCATTCGCAGCCGTCCGCCCGGGCACAAGCCGGTGCGGATCGTCTTTTCCGCCATGCCGACTCCCCAATCCAGCCGCGGGATATGAACGAACTCGCCCTCGCCGTGATAGCCGGCATTGGAGATGGTGCCGCCGGGCTTGGTCACTTTGATCGCGTTCTGAAAAGTAATGTCGGCGCCGAGCGCCTCGATAGCTGCGTCGACCCCGGCGCCAGCGGTGAATTGCATGACCGCGGCGACCGCATCCTGCCGGCTGAAATCAACCGTGGCATCCGCGCCATACTTGCTCGCCAGTTCGAGCCGTTTGGGGACATTGTCGATGCCGATGATGAAACCGGCGCCGCGAAGTTTTGCGCCTACGACCGCCATCAGGCCGATCGGCCCGAGGGCGAAAACCGCGACGGTGCCACCTATCGGAATGTCGGCATTCTCGGCCGCCATCAACCCCGTCGACAGCATATCCGCGCAATATACCGCGGCCTCGTCCGGCACCTTTGAGGGGATTTGCGCCAGGTTGGCGTCGGCATCGTTGACATGAAAATATTCGGCAAACACGCCGTCTTTGATGTTGGCGAATTTCCATCCGCCGAGCGCCTGGCCGGATTGCGATGAATGACCGCCCTGCGATGCGGGGTCGCCCCAATCCGGTGTGATGGCACCAACGACGACGCGATCGCCGGGCTTGAAACTGCGAACCTCGGCGCCGACCTCATGCACGACGCCGACGGCCTCGTGCCCCAAAGTAAGGTTCTCCCGCGGCCCGATCGCCCCTCTGACAGTATGCGAATCGGAAGTGCAGATAAGCGCCATCGTTGTCTTTACGACGGCATCCATAGGGCCAGGCCGCGGCACCGGTTTTTCGGCAAACCCAACCTGCCCGATTGCCTTCATCACGAACGTCTTCATGGCTGTCTCCTCGCCGCGGCCGCGTCACCGCGCTTCTACCCCCTCGCTGTATTCGACGCAAGAATAAGCGTCTGCCGCGCGAAGATGAAGCCTGCGCCGTCTCGGAGTACCGGACAGCAGCGCTGCCTTGAAGGCGGGTTCAGGCCGGGGCGATCAACAGTAGTTTGGGAAAATAAGTTCGATAGCGAACCGCATCGCGCGTCATCAGCCGATATCCGGCGACTGCTGCATGGGCGCCGATAAAGAAGTCTGGAAGGGGGGCTCGCGTGGTGCCTCCCCGGCGTCGGTAGATCAAGAAGGACTTCCCGGCGAGAAATGCGGCGCTGTAGGGAATGGCTTCGCGGTCAAATATCGTCTTCGGCAGCGCGATGTCGAGCTCCTCGATCCGCGAATAGCGAATCGACCTCGGCATAAAATGACCGGATTGATGACAAGGCGAGAGCTATTGGCAGCGCGCTCGAGCGCCCCCGCCGACCACGAAAACCAACACTCGTCTTCAGTCATGACGTCGAGAAGAACGTTACTGTCGATCAATATCGCAGTCATTCGTCGTCACGGGTCAGAGCCATAATCGCGTCGGTGCTCATCGCTACGTCGCCGCGTCCCCGCAAATGAGCGATAAGGCGAGCCCCTCGACTGTTTTTGTTCCGGGCTTTGGCGCGGACAATCCGCACGACCTTGCCAACGAATTCGAATTCGACCTCCGTGTGCGGCAGAAGACCTGCCTTTTCGCGAATTTCGGCCGGAATTGTCACCTGCCCTTTCGACGTGATACGCATAACAACACCTCCTTACTCTTACATGTAAGAGTAAGGAGAACAGGTATCCAATAACAAGAATCCGGAAACGCTGAATGCAGCTTATATCGGTCTCACTCCGACGGTGCGACTGATTCGGGTGCTGGCCCTTCGCCTGGCGCGACCGGTTCCGGAATGGGCTCGCTGCCTGATGGAACCGGCGCGGCGGATTCACCGGCACTGGAATTAGCTGACACCGCCAGCGCGATCTGATCGGCGCCGGAGGATTTGGCGATATCCACGATCCGCACCATATCACCAAGAATGACTGACGGGTCGCCGTCGAAGACCACCATCTTTTTCGGTGCGCGCGCAAGCGCGTCGTGAACCGCGGATCTCAGGTCGCCCTCAGACACGTGCTTGCCGTTGACGAAGATCTGGTGATCCGAGGTGTAGCTGATAGTCACTCCTCTCGGCTGTTGGCGATGCGTCGGTGCTTCGAGCCGTGGCAAATCGACATGCGCCGCCGACTCGATCGTGACCGCAGTTGCGACCATGAAGATAATCAGCAGAACCAGAAAGATGTCGGTGAGCGGTGTGATATTGATGGTGGCAAAGATGCCACTGCCATTGCCAGTCGGGATCGCCATCGCGGAATTCTCGCCCTACTTTCTCCTGGAGTTTAGCTTGCCGAAGTCCTTAGTTCTCCCGGCGCCGCACGCCGTGCTGCGATCGCGATTTGTTGAGCGCCGGCGGCTTTCGCAATATCGAGGATTCGCACCATGTCGCCGAGCAGCACGGTGCGGTCGCCTTGAAAAATCACGACCTTGGCATCGACCCGCGAGAGGGCATCGTGGAGTTCAGGCTCGAAATCACGCTCCGGTACGTCTTTGGAATTAACGAATAACTCGTGATTGGCGGTGTAGGTAACCAGCACGCCTTTGTTCTCGGGACTGGTATTTTCGGCCAAAGGCAGATTGACGTGCGTCGCTGATTCGACCGCCACCGATGCGGTGACCATAAAGATTATCAGCAGCACCAGGAAGATGTCGGTGAGCGGCGTGATGTTGATCTCCCAGAACATCCCGCCCTCGCTTCTTGGCGTACTAATGGCCATTGGCCTTCCTACCTGTCTCGGCCGCATCGATCAGGCGCGCGGCGCATATATGGATGGTCGCGTTGATGCGTTCAATCCGTTGCGAGAAATAGTTGTAGAAGATAACCGCGATAATTGCCACGATGAGCCCGAGGGCAGTCGAGATCAACGCCTCAGAAATGCCGGCGGCCACCACCGAAAAGCCGCCGGTGCCCATTATCGCCATTGACTGAAACGCAACCAGAATGCCGACCACCGTGCCGAACAGTCCGATAAACGGCGCCGAGGCTCCGGAAGTGGCCAGCACCCAGATCGAGCCGCGAAGCTGCAACAATTCAGCAAAGCGCCGCTCCTCGTCGATTTCCTCCAGTCGCTGGCGTGGGGCCGATTCGGCTTCGCTGACCAACTCCTGAAAGACCCGTTCGCTCGGCCCGCGCCGGCTGCTGACATAGGCCAGCGCATCGCCGAACTTACCTTGCCGAATCGGGCCGATCATCCGCTCGGCCAATCGCGTCGCCCGCCGCCCCACGCCCCACAGCGCCCAGATACGCTCGAATATAATGGTGACGCAGATGACCGAAATCGCTATTAGCGGGTAAGTCGCATACCAACCCTTCATGAACATCGCGAGCAGACTGAACTGATCCTGCATTAGGTTAGGCCCCCGAATTACAGCATTTGGCTGACTTCAGCCTAGCCCAAGTGCAATAATCCGCCAGTGCTGTCAAGTCTAGTGGTGGCGGCTCCTGACGGCGATGATTTTCGCGGCGCCGAATACGTCCGGCAATAAAAGGAAGTCGGCATTGCGCTGCAACGCTTGCTCCAATGTTCACGACAGCTTATCCAGTGAACATGGCAATTCGAGACAAACATCTGAAGCTGGACCAGCGCAAAATCGATCAGGCTCGCCGGGTACTGGGCGCCCGCACAGAGCAGGAGACGCTCGACCGCGCCCTCGACATGGTGTTGGCAGAGGCCAGGATAGTTCGCGTTCTGCGCCGTGGGAGGGCGATCGGTGGCTTTGAGGACGTGTTGCGCAGGCAGTGACGAAGCTCATTCTGGACACAAATGTTTACATTGACTGGCTCAACTACGGATTGCACGAGGTCGTGGTGTTCTGAGTCCTAAGTTCGTTGAAAAAGTTGCGGGTATCAGGGTTCTCCTGCCGGAAGCTGCGTTTCTCCAATTTACAGACTTTTGCTATTTCCTTTCCGGCTTACAGTTACTAGCGTTCAAATTGACCGTCTCCGCTCCGCGCATCGTCGCTGCTTCCGCTTCGCGTTGATTCCTCGACTTCCCCTTCGGCTCCGCTCAGGGCTTCGGCTCACCGGAATGACAAACATGGGGGGCGCTCTTTTTATGTCATCCTGAGCGCCAGCGCACCAGGCGAAACGAAGTTGAGCCGAGCAAACGAGTCTGCGAGGTGCGCATAGCAGAAAGGATCAACGCGAAGCGGAAGCAGCGATGCCGTTGACTTGCGCGACAACCTGTTTGAACCGGTAGGCTCTCCGCTGAACTAACTGCCGATCCGCTGGATTTTGTAAACGGATTTCAGTACTCAGGACACTAGCGGGTGCGGAAAACATTGGTTGGCGATGTCACACCACGACCATCATTATTTGAAGGTCGCTGCCGTGGCGAGCGACCGTCACCTTCGGGCCGCCGCCTGCTTGCATGGCTGATAGCGCCTGCCCGATGGCGAGGGCGGTAGACCAGGAACCCGGTCGGGCCGAATCGCGGCGGCATACCAGAAATAATCCTTCGAAAGGGTAGGTCTCGGGCTCCAAGCGTCCGATCCGGCTCCGCAAGGGTGCCAAGCCGCTGCCGCAAACCGCGCTGCGAATAGTGCAAGCAACGGCGGTGCCGTGCTAGAAAGTTGAGTTGTTGGGGCGCGGAATCAAAAACGGCCTAACTGTTAGGGGCGGGAAACGTATCCGAAACGAGAGAGGAAACACTGACGATGGCATTACTGGAAGGCAAAGTCGCGGTCATTACGGGCGCCGGCCGCGGTATCGGCCGGGAAGAGGCTCTGCTGATGGCGAAGCAGGGCGCCAAGGTGGTGGTCAACGATCTCGGTGGTCATTTCGACGGCACCGGCGAATCGCGTTCGCCGGCCGAAGAAGTGGTCAGGGAGATCCGCGCCGGCGGTGGCGAGGCGGTCGCTAATTTCGAAAGTGTCACTGACTTCAAAGCTGCCAAGCGGATTGTCGAGTGCGCAATCGATAATTTCGGCAAACTCAATATCGTCATCAATAACGCGGGTATTCTGCGCGACCGCATGATCTTCAATATGACCGAAGAGGACTTCGATACGGTCCTCGGCGTCCATCTGCGCGGCACTTTCAACATGGCGCGTCACGCCTGCAATTACTGGCGCGAACAGCACAAGTCGGGCAATTTGCTCAACGGCCGTTTAATCAATACCAGCTCCGACTCAGGCTTGCTCGGCAATGCGGGTCAGGCCAATTACGGCACGGCTAAGGCGGCGGTCGCCTCGATGGCGATTATCATGGACCGCGAAATGTCCCGCTACAGCGTCTGTATCAACGCAATCGCGCCGGTCGCCCGCACGCGGCTGACGATCGACGCCACCCCACAGACTGCTGCAACCATGCCAACGCCCAAAGCGGGCGAGATTGACCGGTTCAGCCCCGCTCACGTTGCACCGCTGGCGGCATGGCTGGGCAGTGACGATGCCAAGGACGTTCACGGCGAGGTCTTCCGCGTTGGGATGGGAATGGTCTGGCTGATGACGGGCTGGCATACTGCCGCCAAAATTACCCAGTCAGGCCCGCTCAAGTTCTGGGATCCGGCCGAGCTGGGCGCGCGCGTTAAGCAGGAACTCGCCAAAGAGGTCACCAAGAAGGAGAACCTGGGAGAGGTACTGGCCGGGCATTGAACCCACAGCGAACCGGAGCAAAGCAGTCCGCGACGCACGCATATTAGTCGGCTGTAACGTTGAAATCGGTATCGCTGGAAATCCCTCCCCCTGACCAGGGGGAGGTTAGGTGGGGGTCGTCCGGCTTCGTTTCGATACGACACGCCAAGATCGTTTTCAACGTTACAGGCCACTAGTTGGCGAAGCACCGCTGGGGCCGCTAAGCCGCCGCCTTAAGCGGGGTCGAGGGTTCAGCAGTCCGCTATAAAAAGAATGCCGCACAGCAAATCCACTGCAATCGTAGAATCGGCTGAGCCGCGCTTTCGTTCTGTCCTTTTAATTTGCGCTGCAAATACCGCGCGCAGCGTGATGGCGGAACATATCATCGCCCGCGAACTACAGCAGCTCGGGTTCAACAGCGAGATCAGAGTGCGCTCGGCAGGTATAGCTCCCTATGCTCGCGATGGGGCTTTGGTGTCGCTCGACACGCGGATGGTGTTGCGCGATATCGGGATCCATCTCGATGACGATGCCACTTCGACCGATCTGAAGCGCCATCCTGAACTGCTGAATGAGGCTGACCTGGTGATTGCGATGACTGAGCAGCAGGCGCGCGATTTGCGCGAGCGTTTCGTGGTACCTGACCGTTTAGAAGTGCACACGCTGCGCTCGTTTGCCGGCGAAGCGGGCGACATCGACGATCCGTTCGAGCAGGGGGACTTGGTTTTCGCCCAATGCCGCGAAGAGATAACGAGGTTGATTCCTCGGGTGATAGATCGTTTATTCGGCCGGGATTAAGCTGAGACAAAAGAGCGAGCAGGTAGGCGTCACAAAACGAAGCGAGCTTCCTGCTCGTTGTGCTCCCTCTGATTATGCCGTTCAGATCATGCAGGTACGCTACAACTTCATCGTCTGATATTGAAGGGTGAATCATGGATTTCCTAAATCCCCCTGATAATGAGATTCGGGCAATTCTCTCGAAGCCGACCACCGTCGCTGTGGTCGGATGCTCCGATGATCCCGGCCGCGATAGCCTCAAAATTGCACAGCTACTCAAAACCAAGGGATTTCGCGTAATCCCGGTGAATCCTCAGCTTCAACCCGAGGCCTTGCGTAAAGAACTGGGCGAACGCTGTTACCCGGATGTCGAATCAATCCCGGGTCCGGTTGAGATGGTCGATGTCTTCCGCCGTCCGGAATATTTGCCGGAAATAGCCGAACAGGCAGTGAGAAAAGGAGCGCGGGTCTTATGGGGACAATTGGGTGTGGTCAACCTCGAAGCAGGGGAACGAGCACGCAAGGCGGGGATGACGGTGGTGATGGACCGTTGCCCGGCTATCGAATATCGGCGGCTGTTTTGAACCGGTCTCCCGGGATTATTTCGCGGTCCCTCTCCCGCTCAAGTACAGGGGAGGGGAGGTAGGCGTGACCGTGAAAACGCGCCGATGGAAAACGCTCGCAACAGAGCGCGTCTACAGTACGCCGATCTTCGACCTTCATCGGCGCAAGTCCGCCCATCCGCATCGCGGTGAACGCCATTTCTACGTTCTTTCAGCGCCCGGATGGGTCAATATCATCCCGCTTACGCCAGAGAGTGAAGTGGTGCTGGTTCGGCAGTACCGCCACGGCATCAGCGACTTCACGCTCGAGATTCCGGGCGGGATGATCGACCCGGAAGATCCCGACCCGGCGGAGGCGGCCCGCCGCGAGATGCGCGAGGAGTGCGGCTACGATTCGAGCATCATCATTCCGCTCGGCCGGGTCCATCCGAATCCGGCGATTCAGCCTAATTTGTGTTACTCATTCTTCGCGCCCGACGTACGCAAAGTGGGCGAGCCGAATCCAAATATCGGTGGGTCAGAAGAAACCGAAGTTGAGTTGGTGCCGCTGGCAAATATCAAGCAGATGATCGCGACCGGCAAAATCACTCACGCCCTGGTAATCGCAGCTTTTTCATTCTTCGACGTCTACAACCCCCCGCCCAACCGCTGATCATACGTGCCCCCGCCGTGTTTCACAGGCTAAGCTCGCTATGCGAGCCAAGGCGCACGAGTTCGAGGCTGTCGTCATCCGGCTTGCGGTAGATGAGAACGAGATCCGGCCTGATATGGCAGTCGCGGTGATCGTTCCATTCGCCGGACAGTGGGTGATCGAAATTCCGACCCGGCAGCGGCGTGTCGGCGGCGAGCAGGTTGACAACCCCCATCAGCAGGGCGTCCAGCTTCTTGCGATGCCGCCCGGATTTTTCTCGCTTGTAGTCACGCTGAAAGCGGGTGGTGTATTTAAC